>PVMS01134749.1_pt1 | contig 12163 bp, 14 predicted proteins | sample 1853461 | NCBI WGS metagenome assembly PVMS01 (sample SAMN08582032, study PRJNA380276) | Marine sediment metagenome, whole genome shotgun sequencing project. | isolation source: ocean sediment barecode stripped | collected 2017
AAAGGAAGCTCCACATTAAAGAGGCGTAAAGCGTTATTCGTGCTAATGTTATACACCTCCAATTTCTCGATCCCCTTTAGTTCTGCTATTTTATCCGCAACCAACTTCACTTTTGCAGGCTCATTTCTTTCCCCTCATCCGGAAAGAGGAAAAAGAAATGAGCCTGCAAAAGTGAAGTTGGTTGCGGATAAAATAGCAGAACTAAAGGGGATCGAGAAATTGGAGGTGTATAACATTAGCACGAATAACGCTTTACGCCTCTTTAATGTGGAGCTTCCTTTATGACAATGCTTGATTTTGCCATTCCAGTTCAGTCTCTTATTCCTCAGGTTGAGGAAAAGATGCGCAATCAGGCTAATGGTTATCGCGAAGAACTGGCTTTCGCTTTGGATCAGCTTATTGCTGCAGGTGGAAAAAGAGTCCGGCCAACCGTCACATTGCTTGTGAGCGCCATGCTGGGTGCAGATCAGGATCGAGCGATCACGCTTGCTTCAGCCATCGAGCTATTGCATACGGCTACTCTGGTTCATGATGATCTAATTGACGGCGCGCTCACGCGCCGCGGAATGCCCACTTTAAATGCGCTCTGGGATTCCTCAGCCACAATCCTTGCTGGCGATTTTCTCTTTTCTCAGGCTGCATATTTAGCCGCAGATGTGGGCTCAATTGACGTGATGCGTATGTTCGCAAAAACGCTCTCGATCATTGTCAATGGCGAGATCAGTCAGGTTCTTTCTCTAAATCATGGGGCAAATCGAGATGAGTATTATCAGCGTATTTATGCCAAAACCGCATCAATGTTCGAACTGGCAGCCAGAGCACCGGCTTATTTGATTGATAACGGCGAAGATTATGCAGAAGATCTGCTCGTTTATGGAAATGAAATTGGGATGGCATTCCAAATCGTTGACGACGTGCTGGATTTTTCCACCGACGCTGAACTGGTCGGCAAGCCTGTAGCCAATGATCTAACAAATGGATTATTAACATTGCCTGTATTTATTTTTGCAGAATCCAATCCCAAAAACGAACAGGTCAAGCGTCTTTTTGAGGGCCAGATATTGAGTGAAGAAGAATCTTTGTCCCTGGTCAAGAGCATTCAGGAAAGCCAGGCATTATCCGAATCGCTTCAGGAAGCTAAAGGTCATCAGGTACGCGCCATGGAAGCACTTCAAAATGTTCCTGCCGGGCCAGAACAACAGGCATTACTGGATCTGGCCGAATATGTGCTGGCCCGTTTGCATTAATCTTTCTTTCTGCTAAACTATTTGCTAACTCTTTTCGCCAAATATAGGAGATTCGCCATGGAAATAAGACCCGCCCTGAATGCACGCATAGAAAAATGGAAGCTGCTCAAGCATCCCTTTTATCAATCCTGGGAAGCTGGTGAGCTGCCAATGCCTGCTTTGCAATCCTACGCCAAAGAATATGGCGCATTCATTTCATTGATGCCCGAAGGTTGGGAAACATTAAATGATGCCCACACAGTTGAAGAGGAAAAGGAGCACATTGAACTTTGGCAGGATTTTGCCAGTGCGATTGAAACTGAAATTGGCAATGCAGAACTGCCCGCAATAAAAGCCCTCGTCGCCAAAACGCACACTTTGTTTAGCGAGAAATCGAGTGCCCTGGGTGCTTTATATGCCTTCGAAGTTCAACAACCGGAAACAGCATCCAGTAAATTGGATGGCTTGCGGGAACATTATGATGTTCCAGTTAAGGCTGAAGCCTATTTTGTTGAGCATTCAAAGAATCAGCACGAATCGGAAAAGCTTTTAGTGCAGATATCCGCGCTATCGGACGAGGAACAAGCTGTGGCGATGGAAGCTTGTGAAGATATGAGCATGGCCCTTTGGGACGCGCTGACTGATATTTACGACACGCATTGTGTGCATTAACAGCTATTCAATAGATATCAAAATGCCCCCAAATCGGGGGCATTTTTGTTTAATTTCTGATCTTATTATCTAAGTATCAATTACAATTCCCAAGCTAATTAATCTTTCGGAAAGGGCATATGGAAAACATAGATTATAAAAAGAAATTCAAAACCTTTTACAAACCCTCGGCCAAGAAATTTTCGATAGTAGATCTTCCACCCCTGCCATTTTTGATGATCGATGGAAAAGGAGACCCCAACACATCTGCAGAATATAAAAAGGCCGTTGAAGCCCTTTACAGCGCTTCGTATTCCTTGCGCGCCATACTGAAAAAAGAACACGATTTCAAATTTACTGTGCCGCCGCTGGAGGGTTTATGGTGGGCAGAAGACATGCAGGATTTTGCCCAGCTTTCCAAGGACGATTGGTTGTGGACAATGATGATCCTGCAGCCCGAAAAGGCCAAGCCTGAATTGATTGCGCAGGCGATTGAGCTTGCAAGGGGAAAAAAGAAGTTAGATGCACTGGAGCTTTTGCGATATGAGGAATATTCTGAGGGCAAATCAGCTCAAATCTTATATTTTGGTCCGTATGCAGATGAGGGACCAAGCATTCAAAAACTGCATGCATTCATTGAGGAACAGGGCAGCAAATTGCGGGGAAAGCACCACGAAATCTATTTAAGTGATCCCCGTAAAACGGCTCCTGAAAAGCTAAAGACGATCATCCGTCAACCAATGGATTAAGTTCACCACTGGTTCCAGCGTACACTTTTACTCAGGTCTTTTCTGCCCCGTTTCTTGGGCTTTGCATTAAATCGCTTTTCTGATTTTGGGTAACCAAAGGATAGGGCTACTTTCAAATGCCAGTCTTCGGGAAAATTCAGTATTTCCCTAGCCTTATCCTCTTTATAAATGCTGGCCAGGCAGGAGCCAATGCCCAATTCCCAGGCGGCCAGCTGCATATAGGCCGCCGCTTGGCCCGCATCGAAAAGGATGGTTGCTTTCTTAGCCGGATCAGGAGTCAGGATCGCGACACCCAAATTTGCACCAGCTAGATGTCCGGCAAATAAACCGGTTTTGGATAGCTTCTTCAGAATAGCTTGATCTTCAATTGCAATAAATTGCCAGGGCTGAGTATTTTTTGACGATTGAGAACGTCTTCCAGCATTTAATATTCCTTCCTGATCCTTTTTGGATATTTGTTGGGAAGAAAATTTACGGATCGCTCGTTTTTGTTGAATAGCTTCTGATACTTGCATCTTTATCTCCTGAATTCTTTGAGAAGGTCAGTGCCCATTTGAGCCAGGGCATCCATATTATCCAGATCCAGCCATTGCAACATCACTTGCTGGCATCCCGCATCTTCATACTCCTGGAGGAAGTCAATGATCTCGGCCGAGCTTCCGGCAGCGATCCCTCGTTTTCTCAAATCCGCGGATTTTCCATTGTTCTCACTTGAGTTTCCCTCGTAAGAGGTGCTCATCATTAATGAGCGTTTGAAAGCTCCACTATCTTTGCCTGCTTTTTCCAGCATCTCATCGATCCATTTATTTCGCATTGAGAATTCACTGACCGGGAGATTAACGCCATTCCATTCCCCCGCATATTGAAGCGCTAAGGGGAGAGTTCTTTGAATGCCGTTCCCTCCGATGAGAATATCAGGCCCTTTCCCATCGCGGCTATTGGGCAGCAACACAGCATCATTCAGCTGGTAATAATCACCCTCATAGCTCATAGGGTCTTTGCTCCCAAATAAGCGCGTCACGATTTCCAGCCCTTCTTCAAAGCGTTGAAAGCGTTCTTCGACATTTCCCAGCTCGAATCCGTAATTTTTATGCTCACGTTCTTGCCAACCAGCCCCTAGCCCTAGTTGCAGTCGTCCCGCGGAAAGCTCGTCCACCGCTGCTGCAACGCGCGCCATCATGCTGGGGTGTCTGAAGGTAAAGGGAGAGACCAATGGGCCAAACTTGATCTTGGATGTATGGCTTGCAAGCCAGGTGAGCGAGGTCCAAAGCTCTAGTGAGTCGTCATCTGGTGGTGAAGGATTGGTAAAGTGATCTGATCTATACAAACCCGCAAAGCCAACTTCTTCCACAGTTTTTGCGATGGCTTTCCACCTGGGCCAATTCAATCCCATTTGCCCCTCGATCATTACCGATATTTCGAGCATTCATCCTCCTGAGCTAACTTTTCCAATAATCTTTAATCTCGGCAATGGCGCGCTCCCAATTGCCAACTTCAGGATTGGGGGCAGGCCCCAGCTCATCAACGAAATTTTCCTTGAGCAAAGCTTGCACAACTGCCAGTCCGGCGCTGGCTCCTGCATCCAGATCGTATCCGCCTTCAAGGTTGATTGCGATGCGCCCCTCGCATTGGGCGCTTGCAAATTCGCATAATTTACGAATTTGTCGGTGATAACCATCCGAGCTTAGCAGCATATTGGCTAGCGGATCACGCCAATGGGCGTCATATCCAAAACTAATCAGCAGCATCTCAGGTTCAAATTCTGCGAGCTTTGGAAGCAGGATCTCATCAATGGCCGTGTCGTAGGCTTCATCGCCAGAATAGGCGGGCAGGGGGATGTTTAGCGTAAAGCCATCGCCCGCACCCTCTCCCGATTCTGTTATTTCCCCAGTCCCTGGGTAAAGGGGTGATTGATGGATCGAGCAAAAGAGCACATCGTTGCGCTTCCAAAAAATATCCTGGGTTCCATTTCCGTGATGCACATCCAAATCCACTATAGCAATTCTTTTTGCCCCTTCTTCGCGAATAAGAGCATTTGCAGCGGCGGCCACATTGTTGATCAGGCAAAATCCCATTGCGCGGTCAATTGTCGCATGGTGCCCTGGGGGCCTTGTGAGCGCAAAGCCCGTGGATGCTTCACGCTTCCATACGGATTTTGCCACCGCAATGCCCCCGCCAACCGCCTGCAGGGCCAGACCCCAGCTTTTCTTCGTGAGGTAGGTTTCAATGTCAAAATCTTGACCCGCAGAACTTAATTGTTTCAAACTTCTTAGATATTCCAGGCTATGTGTATCTTCCAATTGAGAGAGTTCGATAGGAAGAGGGCTAATTTTCCGCCCCAGATCCCAATGCCCCGTGCCTTGCAAGGCTCGCTTAATGACCTCCAATCTCTCCGGGCGCTCCGGATGCCCAGCCTGAGCATGGCCCTGGTGCCCAATGGGATCAAAATAGACGATTTTTTTCATGGGCTAGCTAGTAGCAAAAAAGGACGCAGCATGCTGCGTCCTTTTTTAACTGTGAATAATCTATCTAGCTTAAGAAGCTCCAAATTCAATTCCCTGCGCGAGCGGTAATTCATCCGACCAGTTGATCGTGTTTGTTTGGCGTCGCATATAGGTCTTCCATGCATCTGAGCCGGATTCGCGCCCGCCGCCGGTTTCTTTTTCGCCGCCGAAAGCGCCACCAATCTCTGCGCCCGAGGTGCCAATATTGACATTCGCAATGCCGCAATCCGAGCCAGCCACAGAAAGGAACTTTTCGGCGGTCTTCAGGCTGTCTGTAAAGATCGCGCTGGAAAGCCCTTGAGGAACGCTATTATGAATCTCGATCGCTTCTTCGATCGTATCGTATTCCAATATGTATAGGATCGGAGCAAAAGTTTCTTCTTTAACGATCTCGCTCTGCTGGGGCATGCGCACGATGCTTGGGCGCACAAAGTTGCCCTTATCCAAATCCAGGGCATCTTCGCCAGTTAGCACTTGTCCACCATCATCTTTGGCGCGAGCCAGGGCTTTCTGCATATCTTCTATTGCGCCTTCTGTGATCAGCGGCCCCATCAGGGTCTTCTCGTCCAGTGGGTCGCCAATGACAACCTGCTGATAAGCATCCACCAGCGTTTCAGAGAGCTCATTGACGATCTCCTTTTGAGCAATGATCCTGCGTGTGCTTGTGCAGCGTTGGCCGGCGGTCCCGACAGCGCCAAATAAAATCGCGCGCGCGGTCATATCCAGATCGGCATTTTTATCCACGATGATGGCATTGTTGCCGCCCAGCTCGAGGATCGTGCTGCCGAAACGACTTGCCACTGTTTCAGAAACATGCCGCCCAATATTGGTGGAGCCAGTGAAAGATATCAATGGGATGCGCGCATCCTGCAGCATCAATTCGCCCACGTCCCGCCCTGAACCGATCAGTAAATTGAAGATTCCGGTCAAACCATGATCTGCCATAACTTTATTGCTGATATGCTGAATGGCAATGCCTGCCAGCGGAACCTGCTTGGAAGGTTTCCAGATCACTGGATCGCCGCAAACCGCAGCGATGGCTGTGTTCCAGGCCCAAACAGCCATCGGAAAATTGAATGCTGTAATGATGCCTACGGGTCCCAGGGGATGCCATTGTTCGTACATTCGATGATTGGCTCGCTCTGAATGCATCGTTAGTCCGTATAGTTGCCGTGAAAGACCAACAGCAAAATCGCAAATATCGATCATTTCCTGAACTTCCCCGTGACCTTCTGTGCGTATCTTTCCCATTTCGAGTGAAATAAGGTCACCCAGGGGCTCCTTCATTTCGCGTAAGGCGTTGCCCAGATCGCGGATGACATCACCTCGTTTGGGCGCGGGAACGGAGCGCCAGGATTTAAAGGCCTCTACTGAGGCACCTACCACTTGCTCGTACACATCCGGTGAGACTTGAATAACACTAGCGATCTTCTCGCCCGTCGTTGGGTTATAAGAAATGAGTTCCTTACCATTCTTATCTTCGATCCAGGCATCTGGACCCGTGCAAGCCCCAGGATTAATTTCCGCAATATTGAGCTTTTTTAGTAATGAATTCACCTAATCTTCCTCCGAAACCTTCAAATTACATCGAGTGATATCAGTTCATAATGTACTATTGGAACTTGCTTTTCACCTACACATGAAGCAAATACCATTTTATCTGTTTCTTCCCTATTGATGCGTAACTGATAATCAAGGTTTTCCGAGGAACTGTGAAATTGTATATTCCAATCACCCTCTCCCAAATCTTTGTGGTCGAGCAAGCTCAACGTTTTCCACTTATTTGAGCCAATTTCCCCCAGCAGCAGCCCCTCCGCTGCTTGAACAATTTTCGGGTAGCTGGACCTTCCACGAAAGTGGGGAAGGGAGATCTTCCCATTATTTAGCTCGTCCACAATTTCTTTCGGATTGCCCAAATCTGTTTGCCCAAGGGAAAGAGCTTCTGGCATAAAAAGCATATTGGCTGAAAAACGATGGCTCCCATGATGTGTACTTTGCCATATCTGCTTTCCGTAATGCTCGTTTAATTGTTGATAGGTGGGAACCCCGTTGCGGGCGCAGCATTTGTCTCTTAGTCCATTGGTGCATATTAATATGATGGCTTCGTCAACGAGCTGCTTTTTATATTTGTCTGAATTTTTAACAATATCAGGCAGATCGAGATTTATTAGTTCTTCATAATTGCTGAAAGAAAATTTGAGCAATAGCGATCCATTTTGATTGGGTAAGGCAACAAAAAAGGATTTTTTGCTATCCTCCTTTTTTGACTGTTTAATTAAAAGCAATCTGGGTTTTTCAATGGCCTTTAATTCCTTATTAAATTTTCTTTTGATTTCTTCGGGTAGGGCGCTTTCATCAAATGCTTTCTTGTTCCATTTTCCTTCGTATTCAAGCATCATCCAAACTTGGGCAATTGGCGCGCTTCCCAATAAGGATTCTTTGATTTCTCTCGATTGAATCGAACAAAAGAAATTCGGATCATTTGGCGAAATTATTTCCGGCATATTTCCTCAAAGACTGATTATAGTCCTGTCCAGAGAATCAAAAAGGCAGTGGATTGCCCACTGCCTTTGATCTTGATTTGAAATTTATCCTACGTAATCGCTCAAGCGTTGTCGCACTCTGGGATCGCGTAATTTTCGTAGAGCCTGTGCTTCGATCTGGCGAACACGTTCACGCGTTACGCCCAGCTTACGGCCAACATCGCTCAAACTATGAATTCGTCCATCGTCCATCCCAAAGCGTAAGCGCAAAATTCGAGCTTCGCGCAAGGGAAGCGTTTCATCAATCGCTTTCGCGAGATCTTCCTGCATCATGGTCTGAGTGGTGCGTTCTTCGGGGGAGGGAGCCATATCATCTTCGATCAGCTCGCCCAATACCGAATCTTCCTCGTTTCCGATTGGCGTTTCAAGTGAGTGTGGTTGATAGGCCGCTTTAATGATCAACTCAACTTCCTGCGGAGGAATTTCAAGGCTTTGGGCCAATTCTTCCATGCTGGGCTCTCGATGTAATTGCTGCTTCATTAGATTTTTTGTACGCATCAATTTCGAGATTTTATCGCCCATGTGAGCGGGGATGCGAATGGTTCGCGATTTATTTGAAATCGCCCGTGTAATTGCCTGTCGAATCCACCATGTGGCATAGGTGCTGAATTTGAAACCACGACGATAATCAAATTTTTTCGCGGCGCGCATTAAGCCGATATTGCCCTCTTGAATGAGATCAATGAGCGGCAATCCGCGTCCCATGTTCTTTTTAGCAATGCTGATCACCAGGCGGGAATTGGCCACGATCAAATGTTGGCGTGATTCCCAGCCATCCTGGATGTGATTCAGTAGATCATCTCGAAGGCCGACTGTTATTCCCTCTTCAGCAAGCTTCTTTCGGCCACGTCGGCCTTTTTCCATGGATTTGGCTAATTTCACCTCTTCCTCGGCGGTGAGCAAAGGTACGCTGGCGGCCTCATTGAAATAGAGCCGCACCAGATCGTTAACTTCAGCTTCGGCCAGGGGATCTTCCGGTCGCTGGTATTCGATCTCGCCGCTGGCTTTCTCATTTTCATCATCCGAGGAATCCGTGTTTTCTTCTGTATCTTCTTCAGCCAAGGGAATTCCGGCGCTCAAAAGTGTTTCGAAAATTTCTTCTAAATATTCAGAACGTCGCTGATCCTCAGGAATAACTTGCAGTACATCATCAATACTACATAACCTTGATCTCGGCCCAATTCAAGAAGCTGAGTTATTGCATCTTCTTGTAGTAATTCGCCTTCAAAGGCGTCTATTGTTTTAATTGTCATTCGTTTGCGTTTGCCTCCAAGCATAAGCCTACAGCCAAAAGCTTAACCTTATATGAACGACCTTCGTTAAGCTCTTGAACTTTCTAAAAAACAGCAATCGAGCCCCGCGCAAAACTTGCCGGAGCTCAATGTCATTTGTCTATTTGAGATGTTAATTGCGTCTGATTTTTGATGACTCAAACGGTGAACACTTTAGCATGTTGGGAATTTAAAGTCAAGCACTTTAATTGCATTTACTCGTCCTGAATTACTTGCACGCCATGCCAAAAAGCAACGCGGTCCTTAATTACTTTGGCAGCATTGCTGGGATCGGGATAAAACCAAGCTGCATTTTTATTTTCCTCACCATCGACCTGCACATTGTAATAACTTGCCATTCCCTTCCAGGGGCAAAGCGTTTGGCTGTTGCTGGAAGAGAAATACTCCGGATCTATTGATTCGAGTGGAAAATAATGATTGCCTTCGATCATGACTGTATCATTGCTTTCGGCTATCACTTTGCCATTCCATATTGCTTTTGGCATATCAACTCCTAATTATTTTCTGCCAACATTTTTCGCCCATAATTGGCTGCTCCCAAAAGTGGGCTCTGATCATTCAAGATCACTCCAATGGGGATTCGTTCAAGATATTTTCTGTAATCGCCTTTATCGAAGAAAGCTTTCAAAAAATAAGGCCTTTCAAAGGCTTTTAGGGTTTTTGGCGGTATTCCACCACCCAAATATATTCCGCCGCTTGCTCCAATGTTTAGGGCGAAGTCGCTCATCTCATTTGCCAATATTTCTACAAAAAGCCTTAGAGTTTGCTGGCAAATTTCGCATTCCGCATTTGAGTCGAGCGCATTTTGAAAGAGCATGGCTGAAAAATCTTCGGCTTTTTCCAATTTGGAATACAGATCTTTGGGTTCAGCAAATTCCTTTGTTGATCTCATAAAGGCGTAAAGATCGGGAATTGCAGTTCCTGAGCAAACATGTTCCATGCTAACGTGCTCATATTTGCTTTGCATAAATTTCAACAATCCTCTTTGCAGATCATTGCGGGGCGAAAAACTGCTGTGGCCACCTTCCGTTGCATGTGCTCGGTATTTGCCCCCCTCAACAGTGATGAATGCTTCTCCAAGCCCTGTTCCGGGGGCCACAATGGCAATGTTGCCATTTGGATCTGCCTCAACTTTGTGGAGCAACTTGATTTCATGTTCTTCCAGGATTTCAAGCGCCTCGGCGCTGGCCTGAAGATCATTCAGTAGCCAAACATGGGTGAAATCAAATTCTTTTTGCAGATCAGAAGCTTTTAAGGCCCAGCCAATATTTGTGAGCGCCACTTCTTCATTGATCACCGGCCCGGCTACTCCTAGGCTAAAAGACTTGGGCCTTAACTGGACATCTTTAAGGAAAGATTTCAGAAGCTGTTCAAAACTTTCAAAATGTTCGTTTGTAAAAGTTCTATGGGATAGAGGATCTCTGAGACTTTTTGAAAGATCGTATATTGCCAGATTGGTCTTCGTGCCGCCAAGATCACCAGCCAACAAGCTATCCACAATATTAAGTCGTTTGTTCGGCATATATTCTTACCCTTTAAAAATCATGTTAATGAGTGAAATGCATTGCCAACAATGCGAGTAACAGATATTCACAGAGCTATTCCCGCGAAATTTGATCGATCGGAATTTTTGGTAGTTCAATTGCGTAAATCGCTCGAGACTCATTCTCTTTCACCAGCTTGAAGCCGGCTTTTTCATAAAGACCTTTAGGACCAGTCCATTGATGGATGGCAGATAATTTACTATCAAGCTTGGGATAGGCTTCAACGCGTTCGATCCCCTTTTTCGATAAAGAGGAAAGTATTTCACCGAGCAGATAAGTAGCGGCTCCTTTTCTTTGAAAGTTTTCGTCTATTCGAATACAGCTGATCGCCCAGGTCTTGGGATCAATCGTTAAATCAAATTGTGATAGCAGCTTGGCAAACCGGTCTCTTGTTCCCACCTGGCACCATCCGATCACACGCTCATCATGATAAAGAAGATAGCCATCATAGTCACCCTTCGCTAACAAATCTTCTCTGAGCGCCCGATTCTCTTGAGGGCTTTGCTCCAGCCAGCCTTCCCAGGTGTCCACCCACCAGGCAGAGCAAAAACAATTGTCGCCGCTGCGCGTGTGGAATTCAAAAAAATCCTTGCGATTGCTGGGATTGAAAGGGGATACCCGATAAAAATGAGCCTGACTATTCATCCAAAGAAAAATCGGCCTTTTCTGGCCGATTTGAGGGGTGGAAGACGGGACTTGAACCCGCAACCGCCGCAACCACAGTGCGGTGCTCTGCCAATTGAGCTACATCCACCAGGAACTTGTATTTTATCATGCCGACCTTTTCGTTTCAAGTAAAGCCTGGATCTTTTTCACCAACTCACTTCGTCTCACTTGGAATTGGTCGCCCGATGAAAGTTCCTTGACCGAAACTTCATCTTTGCTTATTTCATCCGGGCCGATCACCAGCACTAATTTCGCACCCAGCCTGTTGGCCTGCTTGAATTGCTTTTGTAATTTGTCGTTTGTCAGATGGCTGCTCACATTAATTCCCGCCGCCCGAAGTTCCTGGGCAACTTTAAGCGAGACTGTTAAGCTTTCCGCATTAAAGAGCGTAACGTATACCGGAGCGGGGGATGCGCTAAGATCAGGTATGTGCCCCAGTTTTTCCAGGAGCAGCGTAAGCACTATATTGCCAGCTGCAAAGCCAACTCCGCTTAGTGCATCTCCTCCCACTGCGCCAACCAAATTATCGTAGCGACCTCCGCCAAATATAGAGCGAAATTCTCCAGCAGTGTCCCAGGCTTCAATAACCGTGCCCGTGTAATAATCCAAGCCACGAATCACATTGGGGGCAAAGCGAATGTATTCCTGCAATCCCATAGCCTCAACGGCTGTAAAAAAGTCTACAAGATCAGAGGATTTTTCCCACAGGGCATTGTCTCCAAGTAATTTTTCAAGACCATTGATCTGCGATGTTAATAGCCCAATATCTTGCGCATAAGAAATCCATTTTTCATGGCTGAGCTTATCTTTTCGATCAATGAAGCGATAAACTTCTTTCAGCCGATCTTCTTTAATATCCAGTGCGAGTATTTCGCTATGCATCAGTTTCGGCAGCAAAGAGAAATACTTGCACTGGAGATTAAAGAAAATCAGCTGAAAGAATTTTACTGATCCATTCATCAAAAAGATCAACCAAGGCAAGAAAAAC
>PVMS01001653.1_pt1 | contig 12160 bp, 8 predicted proteins | sample 1853461 | NCBI WGS metagenome assembly PVMS01 (sample SAMN08582032, study PRJNA380276) | Marine sediment metagenome, whole genome shotgun sequencing project. | isolation source: ocean sediment barecode stripped | collected 2017
ACCCCTACCCGAGCTCGGCGAGCCGCTGGCGGGCGTTGTTCAGGTACGGCGACTCGGGGAACTCCTCGACGAGCTGTTCCAAGTACGGCCGCGCACGATCGGGCCGGCCTTCATCGGCGAAGAGCTCACCCAGCTGATACAGGGCGAAGTCGCGGGGCAGGCCGGCAGACTGCCCGGATACGATCGCTTCCAGCTCTGCCGCCACCTCCGCGCTCTGGCCCGAAGCAATGCGCAGCTTGACGAGGTCGAAGCTCGCGAGCCGCCCGATCACGTCATCAGTGCGCCGCCGGCTCAATTCCACCAGTACTGGGCGCGCCTCATCCGTTTCTCCACGGCCGAGCGCGATTCGCGCCAGATAGAGCCTCGCCATGTCGGCCTGGTCGGTACGCCCATAGCTCTCCACAACCTGGCGAAACTGCTGCTCGGCGGCATCCACGTCGCCTGCCGGGACTAATGATCCCTGCACGGCTTCGCCTTCAAAGGTCACGACCGCCTGGTGCAGGAGGAGCGATGCGTCGTCGGCTCTCGCCCCCATCCACGAGTTCGCTGCCCACCACAAAAGGGCCACGACGCATACGGCGCCAATGCCGGCGATCAACGGGCGCCAATTTCCGGCGACCCAACGAAAGATCACCTCCGCCGCGGAGAGGAACTCATCGTCCTTTTTCAGTTGCTTTCGGGTTATCCGTCGTCCCATTCGACTCCTCCAACGGCTACGCTACACCTATTCCGCGCACGCGCACCGACCCCACAGAAAGGGGGACCCAACTCTAGGGCGAAGGGCCCGACCTGTCAACGCTCCTCGTTCTGGGTCATCGGAGGCGCCTCCAGCGGCAGCTGCTGCAGCATCGGAAAGGCGATCTCCGCCGTCTGGTCGAGACCCAGGGGCACGATCGTCACCCAACCCGCGTTGAGGGCGTGGGTATCCTCGCCGGGCTCAGTCTGAAGGGGCGGCTTCCAGCGACTGACGAACCAGCGGGTCCCGTCCGAGTCCGCGCGGGCCAGCACGTATCGAGCCTCCTCCGACTCATTCAAACCCATGCGCACCACCCGATAACCACGAATCGCGGCCGGGTCGACCGGAACATTTACGTTGAGGTACACGCCTCGCGGCAGTCCCTCGTCGCGCACCGCATCAACGATCGGCTTGGCCCATCGCGCCGCCGTCTCGAAATCCGGCTGTGGGTCGTCCCAGTTCAACTGCAGTGACACCGCCACCGCGGGGATGCCCGCATAGGCCCCCTCGCGGGCAACCGCGACAGTTCCCGACGTCCAGGCGCCAAGGCCGTCGTTTTCTCCCCGGTTGATTCCCGACACAACGAGGGCCGGCGGGTCGTCCACCAGCAGCGCGGTGAGTGCGAGGCGGGCCACGGTGGCCGGCGTTGCGTCGACCGCCCAGGCTGTGGCGCCCGCAACCGGCGCATGCTCGGTCACCTCCACCTCGCGGCGAGTGATGAGGGCGTGGCCTGACACGCTCTGCTGGCTCTTGGGGGCGACCACCGTCACCCGATACCCCGGATCAGCAGCGAGCACCGCCGCGATGGCGGCCAGGCCCGGCGAGTCGATCCCATCGTCGTTCGCCACCAGAACGTGAACGGGCTCTCCGGCAGCAACCTGCAGGGCGGTCACCACCAGGATGCATGTCAAGGATGTCAGGATTCGCAGTGCTCTCATCAGGCCTCCAAAAGGTCCGAGGGAGTGTAGCACCCGCCCGACGGGGCAATTTCGGATTTCGGATTTCGGATTTCGGATTTGACACCCCTATAACTCCTATCCCGAGCCCGGAGACCCCAGTCGGCGTGGCGGTGTTGCGGAGGGCCTCGTCGCAAGGAAGGTATTAGGTATTAGCTCCACCCCGGTCGTCATTCTCCACTCGGGGCGTTGAGTCGGCGCGCCGTCCGTGCTGACCGCACGTGCCGTCTCTGACGATTTTGGGAGCATGGATTCTTGTTGCGAGTGGATGACTCTGGCCCAAATATCGTCAGAGGGGGCACTCACGGGCAATGCCGCCGCGGAGAATCGGGATCTTCAAGCCGGAAAACCCCCTCCGGAACACACCCTCACGCGCCTAAGCCGCATTCACCGGAGGTGCCTGGCATCCCGACATGATGCTGTCCTCAAACCGCCGGCGGCAGCGGAGTGAGCTCAGGCCTCATCCGAAGGAGGAGGCCATGAGCCACGCGCTGGCGACGGTGCTTCACCGCGGCCGCAAGGCCGCGAGTAACGTCATGCCGGCGTGCCTGGCATCCTCCCGCGGTGATAAACTCGAATACACGAAAAGGAGCCCACGATGGAAATACCCGGCAAGGTCTCCGTCTACTGTCCTCTGATCGATGCGAAAGGGACCGCCGCGACGCTGGTGTCCATCTCTCCGCAGGGCTACTACCAGGTCGAGGTCCCCATCAAGGGCAAGACCCACGTTATGTTTCTGCCGGTCGCCCACACGGCTCTCTATTTCAGCGACCCCGAGCCGGAGCGCGAGGAAGGATTCGAGGTCGAGCGTTAAGTGACCCGGTCTTCTCACCGGGTGTCTACTACGGACGGCGAATGACAATCATCTGTCGTGTTTTTCGCAAATCGTGCTCCTCAACGTAGTGCGACTACGCCTGCGTCGCCCGATTCGCGAAAAACCCAACATCTGACCACCCTTCGCCGCCCTCGCTACGAAACCCGGTGAGAAGACCGGGTTAGCGAATAAAACCCACCGCTCGGACTGTTAACCAGGCGTGGCACGAAATGATGGGAATCCCCTGGGTGGTGGGTGGGTCGAGGTGCTTGACCGGCTCGGCGAGGCGGTGATCGTTCTCGACGACCAACGCACCTTGATCCATGCGAACGTCGTCGCGCGGCGACTGCTGGGTTACGACAAGGGTCAGTCATTGGGTGGGCGGTGTCGATTGACCACGCGGGGCGTCGACTGCGAGAATGCATGCCCGCTGACCTTCGCTCTGGAGGCCGGACTCGATCGGGTCGAGGATTTCGGCACGGTGTATCAAACGAAAGACGGTCGTGAGGTGTCACTCGACGTGACGGTCGTTCCGTTGCGGGCCGAAAACGGAGATTTTTGGGGTGCGGTGGAAATACTCCGCCCCACATCGCCCAGGCCAGGCTTCTTCATGGCCGGGTCGTCCGCTGCGTCCGAAGCATTGCGCATGCGCGTGAAGATCCTCGCCCAGGATCGCGCGGACGTGCTGATAGTGGGCGAAGCACCCGCCTGCCATGACACGGCGCGCGCGATTCACTGCTGCTCCGGTGTGCCCGAGGAGCTATTTCACAGATGGACCGGCTGCTGGGACGACGTCAACCCGTGGCCGCCGGGAACGGCGTATGCGTTCGGAGATCACGCCGGTTCGCTTCTTCGCGCACAACGCCCGGACGGTTGGCGGGTCGTCGTGGGTGCGTCCGGCGCCGATGAGATCGAGGCCACTTTGGAGCTGTTGGAGCTTCCGAGTCTGGAAGAGTTGTCCGCGGATCTGCCGCGAATGATCGGAGCCTGGGTGGAAGAGCTCGCCCCGGGCAAGAAGGTCTCGGCAGATGCCCTCGACCGGCTCACCCGGATGGCGCTCGACCGCGGTCTCGCAGATCTCGAAGGTGTGCTGATGGCGGCGATCACTTGCGCGGGGGACCGCATCGAACAGACCGATCTGCCGGTTGACGGCTACCAGACGGCATTGGTGGATGAGCTCCTGCGCGCGCCCAGCCCGATGGCCGCCCTCGAGGAACGCCTGATTCGGGAGGTCCTCGAACGCTGCGGCTGGCGGGTACAGGAAACAGCCGACCGCCTCGGCATCTCCAGAGTAACGTTGTGGCGCAAGATGAAAGACTTCAACATCGATCGCCGGTAAAGCGGGCGATCGATATGTTCAGTTTTAGGCCGGGGAATCGCCGCGATTCCACGGCCTAAAACTGAAGAGGTGGATTTCTCTTATTCCTCGGCCTCTGACGTAAACCGGTAACCGACGCCACGCACGGTATGAAAATGGCAAGGGTGGCGGGGATCGTCCTCGAAGTGTTTTCGGAGGCGGTGAACGAAGGTGTCGAGGGTTCTGGTCGAGGTGTCGAAGGTGTAGCCCCAGACCCGTTCGAGGAGCTCGCCCCGGGTCAGTACCCGGCCCTCGTTCTCGGAGAAGAAGCGCACCAACATGACCTCGCGTTCGGTGAGCGCAACCGAACCGGCGGCGGTGGTTGCGCGCATGGTGTCCATGTCGACCTCGTTGCTTCCGATCTGGACCACCGGACCGGTTCGGGCAGGAGTCTGCGACCACTCGGCGCGGCGCAGGATCCCGCGCACCCGCAACACGAGCTCCTCGACGAGGAACGGTTTGGTCAAGTAGTCGTCGGCGCCGAGCTGCAAGCCGAGGATACGGTCGGCATCCGAGCCGCGCGCGGTGAGAAAAAGGATGGGGATCTGATTGCCTTCGGCGCGCAGTTGCCGGCAGACCTCGAAGCCGTCGATCCCAGGGAGCATGATATCGAGGATCAGCAGGTCGAAGTCTGTGGGCGAAGCGGCGAGCTCGGCCAGCCCTGCCTCGCCGGTTCCTACGCACGTAACTGAAAAGCCCTCCAGCTCGAGGTTGCCGCACAGTCCCTCGGCAAGCGGCTTATCATCCTCGACCACAAGCAGGCGAGTGGGTTCGGCCGGAAGTTGTGTCTCTTCCACTGTTTAATTGTATCCTGAACCACCAGCTGGCCTTGTGAGCTGCAATGCCCGGTTGATTCTCAGGAAGCGTATGATGAGCTGGATCGGAGATTCAGCGAGATTGGCGACGAGTAGGGGAAGGCGAAAGTGCCAACTGTGTCGGTCCAGAAACCCATCACCTGTCAGCATTGTGGCCAATTTGTCGACGACCCTGCTTCTATCGAAGCGGAATTTCCCTACCTTTCTGTCTTCGGTTCCGCCTACTCGTCGGCACGGGGCCATGCGGGAATCTGCCAGGTGCTCGACCGCTTCATGGACCCTGTGCTGGCGCGAGGCTGTCCGTCGTATGTACCTCGTGGGCAGACGGACGGAGAGCAGATGACTCGTCGATTATCAAAAGAACCACCGCCTCGATGTAGATAACGAGAGGGCAAGGTGATGACAAGCGAAAAAAAGCGCAGTCCTTTGTTGGTTGAGGAAGATTGGTGGACCGTCTGGTTCGGTTTGACCATTCTTCTGATAGCCACGGTACTTGGCATACTGACCTTGTCCGACATCATCACCGCCAAGAACGTCCCGAAAATGGGCAAATGGAATACCAACCCGGCGGATGTCTTCTACCATGCAAAGAAGACCCCAATTGACCTCAACGAAGGCACGACGTTAGCGAAGCTGGCGGACAGGATCAACGCGGCCAAAGCAGGAGCGATCGCTGAAATCGTGCCCGCCGAAGGAGGAGTGCGGTTACACGTCGCCACATCCCGGACCGGAGATGGGGAGACGATCGCCTTCAAGACTCAGCTGGCTGGCGGAACGACGGCGCTGGAGTTCGCCAAGGAGAGGCCGGATCCCGCTGGTATGGGAGCGGAGGCATACGTATCGCAACTCCTCCCCTCCGCGAACGTCGATATTGGGAAAGGGAAAGTGACCGTGACCGCAGAGCGATCAGCATCGATCGTTCTGCCGCTCCTGGTCACCATGATCGGCATCATGCTCCTGACCGCGATCGGGATCTGGAGCATGGGGCAGAATACAATCAAGTACGCTTTGGCGTTTCTGGCCATCTTCGTCCTGAGCATCATCTCGTTCACCATTGCCAACCAGTACACCATCAAAGCCTACGGCCTGAGCTATGCGGCTTGGGCACTGGCTTTCGGCCTCCTTATCTCCAATACGGTTGGCACGCCCAAATGGCTCAAGCCCGGCATACGAACCGAGATGTTCATCAAGACAGGTCTTGTGCTGCTGGGGGCTGAGATCCTGTTTGGGAAAATCCTCAGCATCGGCGTTCCAGGCCTGATGGTGGCCTGGCTGGTAACGCCTACAGTGATCATATTCATGTGGTTATTCGGTACCAGGGTTTTGAAGATAGCCAGCAAATCGCTGGTCATCATCATCGCGGCGGCAACATCGGTCTGCGGCGTTTCGGCGGCCATCGCGGTGGCTGCCGCCTCACGCGCAAAGAAGGAGGAACTGACTCTCGCAGTTGGAATGACGCTGATCTTCACGGTGCTGATGATGATTTTCATGCCAATGTTCATTAGTGCCGTCGGCATGGGCCCGGTCTTGGGTGGGGCGTGGATGGGAGGCACAATCGACTCCACTGGCGCCGTCGTGGCCGCAGGCGCCTTCCTCGGGCCACGAGCCGAAGCCGTGGCCGCGGTTGTCAAGATGATCCAAAACATCCTGATCGGCGTGGTCGGGTTTTGTGTGGCTCTGTTTTGGATCACATCTATTGAGCGGGTTCCGGGCGCTCCGCGTCCTGGTTTAATTCAGATCTGGGTCAGGTTTCCCAAGTTCATCGTCGGTTTCGTCGCCGCGTCGCTGCTGTTTTCCTTCTTCTTGGTGCCGCTATTTGCCTCGCTCTTCGAAGGAAACGGTCTCAAGTTGGTGGAATCAAGCGTTATCAAAGCGGTGACCAATCCCCTTCGGGGCTGGTTCTTCTGCCTGGCATTTGTCTCCATCGGTTTGGAATCCAACTTCAAGGAGATGGCCGAGCAGTTAGAAGGTGGCAAGACGTTGATCCTGTACGTCGTCGGGCAGTCCTTCAACCTCATTTTGACCCTGGCGGTGGCCTGGCTGGCATTTGTGGTGCTATTCCCGAATGTGATCTAGCCCGTTCCCATCCAGAAACTCTGGAGGGAAGCGCGGGCTAACCCTGCTCTTCTCACCAGGTGTCAACTGCGGCCGGTATACTCGCGGCACCGATGGGCTGGCGGGTTACGGTTGTCGCGGCCGGGATCATCATCTCCGGTTGGATTGGAGTTGCGGCTGAGGCAGCGCTCCCGGTTGACGACCACGCCTTCTCGATAGTTCGGGGCCGAGCGCCTCGCATCCTCGCGGCCGGCGCCGAGGTTCGCGTGAACCTCGAGTTCGGCAACGAGGGCCGGCGCACCTGGCGCGCCCACGGCAGCTTTGCGGTCTCCTATCACTGGTTCGATCAGGACGGCGCCATCGTTGACTGGGAGGGGCGCCGCACTCGGTTTCCGCGCGAGGTCGGGCCCGGCGACACGGTCGAGATCGACGCGCTGTTGGTCGCCCCAAAGCGCCCGGGGAGCTACCGCCTGCAGTGGGACGTGGTGGAAGAGGGAGTGTGTTGGTTCTCGGAACGTGCGTCCTCGCCGCCGCCGGTAGACGCGGTGCGGGTGGTTTCCGACCCCGTTTCCGACCCGCGGTGGTGGGCGCTGCTGAGCCTTCTCGCGGCGGCGGCCGCGGTGGCTGTAGTTGGCGGGGGGTCGCGACGGTGGGCCGTGTTCTTTGCCGTCGGCGACGTCCTGTGGTGTTTCGGCGCGTTGGCGGTCAAACAATCCACCGTTCTGGCCGCCGCGGGGTTCCCCGCGACCGCAGGCGGTTGGCTCATGATCTGCGGAGGTGCGGCGGCCTGCCTATTGGCCATCGAGGCGCTCCCCGAGCGTTTCCGCGGCTGGGCGCGGTGGGGCCTCGCGGCGGGGACAACTTTCGTGCTGTGGGCAGATGCGGTTCACCTGCGATTCTTCGGCGATCTGCCGTCGCCGGCCGAACTCCTGTCCGCAGGTCAGCTGGGTCGCGTCGAGGCCAGCGTTCGCAGCCTCCTCGAACCCGGAGACATCTGGTTTTGGCTCGATCTCATCGCGGGTGTGGCGCTAGTGCTTACCGCGGCCCGCTTGCGGTGCCTCATCCGCCCGCGACGGCGGGGCGTCGTCGTCGTCCTGTGTGCGATTGTGCTCGCCGGCACCGTGGCGGGGGTCCGGCTCGCCATGACCCAGCCCGGTCTTTATCGGCAGGTCTTCCGCAGGGTGATGGTGGCGCAGGAGATCGGAGTGCTGAATCTTCATGCCGCCGACGCCGGCGCGCTTCTCGCACGGCGGGTGTTGAGTCGCGAGCTCGATGTCGAGACTGTCGTCGGGGCGAGGGAATGGTTTCGCGCGCGAGCGCCTCAGCGGGCGGGCGTCGGGCCCTGGTTCGGCGCCGCCGAAGGCGCCAACCTGGTGATGGTGCAGGTGGAAAGCCTGCAGGCCTTCGTGATTGGGCTCGAGATCGAGGGTCGAGAGGTCACCCCGTTCCTCAACCGCTGGGTCGAGGAGGCACTGTGGTTTTCCAACGTTACCGATCAGACGGGCCAGGGCCGGTCGTCGGACTCGGAGTTGGCAACCCAGGTCTCGCTGACGCCGGCTTCCGGCGGCGCGGCCGCGTTTCGTTTCGAGGGCAACGACTTTACGGGTATTGCCGAGGTGCTTGGCGGACGCGGCTATCACTCGGTGTCGGCGGTGGCTTACGACGGCGCGTTCTGGAACCGCCGCCGGACGCACCCTGCCTACGGTTTTTCGACCAGTCTCTTCGCCGATGAGTTCTCAGCCGGTGAGAACGTCGGTTGGGGGCTTTCAGACCGCGATTTCCTGAAGCAGATAGCACGGCGGTTGGGATCAATGGAGCGGCCGTTCGCCGCCTATCTCCTGACCCTGTCCCTCCACCACCCCTTCGAGGGCTTTCCGGAACACCTCCAGAAACTCGACGTCGGTCGCTGGCAGGGCACACCGTTTGGCAACTTCCTCCACACGATGCACTTCTTCGACCAGGCCATGGCCGAGTTCGTGGCCGATCTCGAACGACAAGGACTGGCCGACAACACGCTGATCGCGGTCTGGGGGGACCACGACGCCGGCTTTGAATGGCGGTCGGAGATCGCGTCGGCTTTGGGTGCGACTTTCGACCCGGCGGGCTGGTATCTGAGCCAGGAGGTGGCGCTATTCATTAGCGTACCCGGAGTTCCGGGGCTGTGTGGTGAGCGGCTGGTGCCCGCGGGTCACGTCGATGTGGCCCCGACTGTGCTCGCCCTGCTCGGCATCGACCCCGCACCGTACGCCTTCGTCGGGCGCAACCTGCTCGGTGAGCCCGGGGACGGGCCGGTGGTGGGGGAGTACGGATGCTGGCGCGATGCGCGCCGCCTCTTTTTGCAGGGGGACGGCTCACTTGCAGGCGGCAGGTGCCTTGATATCGGGACCCTGGTACCTCTACCGTCCGATGCCTGCGCGGCGCCGTTTGCCGAGGCGCGCAGGATGGAAGAAATCTCGTCCCTGGTCCTCGAGCACGATCTCCAGCAGCGGATTTCCGACGAGTTGGTGGAGGTTTCGCAGTGAAGACTGCGGACGATTTGATCCACGCCCTGCTCCTCTTCCAGCTGCCGCGTCGCGTCCTCGATGTCCTGCTCACCTCGGCGACCGCCGTGCTTCTGATGTGGTCGCGCTTTGCCTACCTCGCCAACGGTCCGTGGGAGTGGGACGAAACGCTGTTTGCGCGCGGCATCCTTCACTTCGAGCTCGCGGCCCACTTCCCGCACCCGCCCGGCTTCCCGGGGTGGCTTGCGATCGGTCATCTATTGACACCTCTCACGGAGGATCCGTTGCTGGCACTTCAGCTTGCTTCGGCGGCTTTTTCCGTCATCGCGCTGTGGCTGCTGGCCGCGCTCGGCCGAAGGGTGGCGCCGCCTGCCGTGGCGGTGGCGGCGGCGCTGGTGGTGCTCGCAGCCCCGGGGCCGTGGCTCTATGCGGTGCGTGGGTTCTCCACTACCGCTGCCACGGTGCTGGCGCTGGGTGCGGCAGTAGTGGTCGCCGGCGGTCTCGAGGGCCGCCGAGTCACCGCATTCAGTCTTCTCGTGACCGCGTCGTTCCTCGTTCGTCCCAACCTCCTGCCGGTTCTCGCGCTTCTGTGGATCGGTGCTGTGTGGTCGGTGAGACCGTGGCGGCGGTTGTTGCCTGGGGTTTCGGCGGGCTCCGCCCTCACTGCGTTTGCCGTGTTTATGATGGTCCGCGCCGAGGGTGGGTGGGCGGCGTTTATCGCACCCTTTATCGCCCACTCCGAACGGCACTTCTCGCGTCTCGTGGGCAACGCGGGGGGGTACGCCGACCTCGGTCTGGTGAAGGGACTTGGCGGCGTGGCGCCGGCGACCGTGCTTCTTGCAGCAGCAACCCTCGGCATTGTCGTATGGGCGCGTCGGGTCGACAAGCGGAGCGCGCTGCTGTGGACCGTGGTCCTGGTGACGGCGGTGGCGCAGCTGGTGTGGATGCAGAATCGGACCACCGGTCGCTACGCGGCGGGCGTGCAGATGGCGCTCGCGCCGCTGGTGGCGGGCGCTGCCGCGACCGCGCCCGCGGCGGTGGGGTGCGTCGGGCTCCTGGGTTTGGCGGCGTGGCTCGGATGCGACAGCCTGCCGCTGGTGGCGGAACAGCACTCCACGCAACTTCCGGTATGGATCGCGGTGCAGGAGGCGCGATCTGACGCGCTGCATACCGGCCGAACGGTGGTGCTCGAGCCCGAGCTCCACCCCTTTGCGTCGTATCTGTGGCACCTGCTCGAGTGGCGCGGCGAGGAGAACCCGCCGTGGGTCCTGTCGCCGTGGGATCCCGGGCAGTGGAACGGGGTCGATGGCGCGTGGGTGGTGGCTACTGTCCACCGTCATCTCTACCCCGGCCCGCTGCAGGGCAAAGAGCGGCATTGGGGAGACGTGTCGGATCGTCTCAGACCACTGACCCAGGACCGCTTCCTCAACGCCTGGGTGATTGAGGATAGCCCGCTGCCGCTCTTCGGTTGGTATTCGGCCGAGCACGAGTCGAGCGGCCGGAGATTTATGTGGGGGCGCGTCGAGGCGGTGATGGCGCTGCCGCCGCTCGGTGAGGGCACCCAGCTCGGCCTCGCGCTGCGGCCGGCGCCGGGGGTGGCGCCGGTGGTGATCGAGATCAACGGGCAGAAGCTGGCGCTCCTCGACGGTGAGGGAGGCGAGCAACGGCTGTGGCTCCGGGTCCCTCCGGACGCGGTCGACAGGGTTACCGAGCTGCGTTTCACCCGCGCCGCCGCCTTCCCGCCGGGTGGTGAGGATCAGCGGCCGTTGGCGCTGCAGCTGTACGAGTTGCGGGCCCTCAGTCCGGAGAAGCCGTGGGCGGGGCCGGTGGCCCACCCCTGGCAGCGGGATGCGATCAAGGTGGAGCTCGAGGGAGCTTACGGTGCGGAGAAATTTGCCGAGGCCGGCGAGGGGGTCTGGCTGGGCCCACGGGCGGTCCTGCGGGCGTCCGCCGGGGAGGGCCGGCTCCGACTCCGGCTGTGGGCGCCGCGACCGACGCCGGCGCGTACCGTCCTGTTCGTGGCCGGTCGCCGCGCTGCTGGGCCCCTCCAGGTCGGCCCGGCCCCGGCGTTCTTTGACGTCGAGGTGTTGGGGGGTGATGCTGAGGGGGGGCGGGTGGAGGTTGAGATCGTGAGCGATCCCTACACCCCGGCGAGCGATGGCGGCGCCGACCGCCGAACCCTGGGGGTGGTGCTGTCGGAGATCGCGTTCGAGCCCGGGAACTAGCTCGGGATCTTGACGCGCTCGGCCGGCGCTTCTACGATGGCGGGGTCCCGCCACGCTGCATCCGCAGTAAGGAGCTTCTTATGAGTCAGAAGAATGACAAGACCGACAAGATGAAGGCATTGGAGACCGCCATCGGTCAGATCGAACGCCAGTTCGGCAAGGGTTCGGTGATGCGCCTCGGCGACAAGCCGCGGATGCCGATCGACGTCATCCCCACCGGGTCGCTGACCCTCGACGCCGCGCTCGGGGTCGGCGGTGTGCCGCGGGGCCGGGTGATCGAGATTTACGGACCCGAGGCTTCGGGCAAGACGACCCTCGCCCTGCACATCATCGCCAACGCGCAGAAGGCGGGTGGGCTGGTCGCGTTCATCGACGCCGAGCACGCCCTCGACCCCGAGTATGCGAAAAACCTCGGGGTCAATCTCGACGAGCTCTTGATCTCACAACCGGATTTCGGCGAGCAGGCGTTGGAGATTACGGAGACTTTGATCCGCTCGGGATCGGTGGACGCCATCGTGATCGACTCGGTGGCTGCGCTGGTTCCGCGTGCGGAGCTCGAAGGCGACATGGGGGACGCGCAGATGGGTCTGCAGGCGCGGCTCATGTCACAGGCGTTGCGCAAGCTTGCCGGCATCGTTTCCAAGTCGAACACCAGCCTCATCTTCATCAACCAGATTCGGATGAAGATCGGCGTCATGTTC
>PVMS01119758.1_pt1 | contig 12157 bp, 7 predicted proteins | sample 1853461 | NCBI WGS metagenome assembly PVMS01 (sample SAMN08582032, study PRJNA380276) | Marine sediment metagenome, whole genome shotgun sequencing project. | isolation source: ocean sediment barecode stripped | collected 2017
CGCGTCGAACCAGTACTGAGCCAGGAGGCCCCCGCCCTTGACGGGCGCCAGTTGACCAGAGAATAGGAATTGGCTGACGACCTGGTCGACCACAAACGGGTCGGAAAAGCAGTCCTCGTCGAATGCGAGAAGGAAATTGGCCGAGAGCCCGAGCGTCTTAGGGAATTCGTCACAACAACCCGATAGCACTATCGAATCACCCTTGCCGGCGCCCTCTTGTCCGGCCGCGCCATCAGGGAGGACGAAGACCTCACCCCGCTCGTCTCGGACGGTGACCTCACCCGACTGGTTGTACTTGTAACTGGGGGAACCGACGCCACCCCCTCCATCACTCCCGCCGTTGCCGGGTTTGCCGCCCCTCGCGTCAGCCTCGAAAGACTCCAGGTTGCCAGATCCGGTATCGACCGGGTTCGTCGGACTGTTGCTGCACCCGATCCACACCAGCATCGCCAGTGCCATTGTCAGAATAGAAAGTCTGGTGTTCATCTGTCTATCACCCTCCTCGCTCGTTTGTGCTGATGGACTTCTCTATAAGGTAGTGCGAGAAACAAGGGCAATCCGCGCCATCAGGTTCTATTTCAAGCCGGCACCACCATTGGATCGACTGGCCTCGAGTCCAGGCTGCTGTATATTGATCGCACCTTGTCCAACAGCGACCCTGACCTGCCCGCCGGCGAGCGATGGGATCAGGTGTGGGGCCTGTTCCATCAGGCGCTGGAACTGCCGGCTCGAGAGCGGCCGACGTTCCTGGAATCGGCCTGTCCGAACGACGCGGAGCTGCGGGCCGAAGCGCTCGACCTGCTCGCCCACCACGACGCGGCAGGGGCGGCTCTGGGCCAACCTCCCCGAATCGCGGCGCCCGAGGGCGACGAGGACCGTTGGATCGGTCGCACGATCGGTCCCTACCACCTGACCAGCCGGCTCGGCTCCGGCGGCATGGGTACGGTCTATGCCGCTGAGCAGCGCGAGCCGGTCAAGCGGCGTGTAGCGCTCAAACTCATCCGACATAGGATGCCAAACCGTGAGTTGGTGGCGCGCTTCAACTCCGAGCGCCAGGCTCTCGCGCTCATGACCCACTCGGGGATCGCACAGGTTCTCGACATGGGTGCGACCGAGGGTGGTCAGCCCTACTACGTCATGGAGCAGGTTGCTGGGGTTCCGATCACCGACTTCTGTCAACGGGAGAAACTCTCGACGCACCAGCGGGTCGAACTGATGGCCAAAGTGTGCGAAGCCGTCCAGCACGCCCACCAGAAGGGTGTGATCCACCGCGACCTCAAACCCGCCAACATCCTCGTTAAGGAGTCGGGCGAGCCCAAGATCATCGACTTCGGTCTCGCCAAGATTCTTCAACCCGAGTTCGCTGGCCATGCCGCGCAGACGCGCCTCGGCTCTGTTCTCGGCACACCCGAGTACATGAGCCCGGAGCAATGGGTGAGCGGCTCTGACGTTGACACCCGTACGGACGTCTATTCACTCGGCGTCGTTCTCTACGAGATCCTCACTGGCGATCTTCCGCTTGATCTACGCGACCAGCCGTGGGGCGAAGCAGCACGCATCATGACTGAAGTCGAGCCTCGGCGGCCCAGTGCGCAGGTAGCCGCCAGCCATCCCAACCAGCGCAGGGCCAACCTTCTCGACCCGGACACCCTCCGCCGAGAACTGGCCCGTGATATGGACTGGGTTGCCCTTCGGGCGCTCGAGAAGGACCGCGAGCGCCGGTACTCTTCCGCATCCGAGCTGGCGGAGGACCTGCGTCGGTACCTCCGCCACCAGCCAGTCCTGGCCGGACCCCCGGGAGCGGTCTATCAGGCCAGGAAATTCGCCCGTAGACACCGGCTTGCCGTCGCCGCAACCGCGGCCTTCCTGCTGGCGCTCCTGGCAGGCCTGGCCGGCACGCTACGCATGGGGCAGATCGCGGCCCGGCAACGAGACGCTGCCCAACGCGAGGCGGAGATCAGCCGCGCATCGACCGAATTCCTTCAGGACATGCTCGGCGCTTCCGACTCAGGTCAGTCAAGCTTCCGGGAGGAGGAGCAAAGGGATCTGAGAGTGGTCGATGTCGTACAGAAAGCTCGAGATCAACTCGAAAAGAGCCTCGAGAAACAACCCTTGGTCGAGGCGTCGCTCGCTCTGACACTCGGAAAAGCTCTCGATAGTCTGGACGACATGGAGGGCGCGAATGCCCTGCTCAGGCGATCGGTCGCTCTGCGGTCCGAGCTGCTACTTCCGAGTGATCCCGACCTACTGGAATCTCGCCTCGCACTCGCGCGCCATCTCCTGGACAATCGAGAGTACTTCGAAGCCGAGGCGCTTCTCCGTGAGGTCTTCGAGCTTCAGAGGGATTCTCTCGGTCCCGAGAATGCACACACCCTGGAGACCGCCACACTGTGGGGAGGGAGCCTCGGATCGCTGGGAAGATATGACGAGAAGGTGGCCCTGTACGAGCAGGTGGCCAAGGTCTTTCGGCGCGAGCTCGACCCCGGCTGGCAAGGCAAGCCGCTCGATGCGCTCAGTATTGTGAGCATGACTCGGACAGCCGAGACGCCTTACGGCAGACCGGAGGATCGCGAGCTTCTCCGTGCTTTGATCGAGGCCAGAGCCACCCGCTTCGGTTCCGAGCACCCCGCCACCCTGGACGCCAAACTGGCTCTGGGGATGATGCTCATGGAAGAGACGCCCTCCCAGTCCGAAACTCTCTGCCGCGAGGTGGTGCGACCCTATCGAGCTCTGTACGGACCTGGCAAAAGGACCTTGGATGCAACGACATGCCTTAACGGGGCCTTGGAAACACAGCAAAAGTGGGCCGAGGCCGAACTCACGGCCAGAGAGGTGCAAGCCGTCTATGAGGAACTCCACCAGCCCATTTGGTTCAACCCCGGGACCACATTGCTAATACGAGCGCTCCATTTCTCTGGCAAGCCTGTCGAAGCCGAAAAACTGGCGCGCGCGGAGTACGAGCGGCGCGCGGCAAGCCTGTCACCCGACACCGTCTCCTTCTGGACTGGCGTCATGTACGTCATCTGGTCGCTCCAGGCCCAACAGCGTTTCAAGGAGGCGGAAGTCTTCCTGCTGCGTCACACCAACGACCCACGAGCGATTCGATCACCAACGATTCAACTGCGCGCAGCAAGTCTCGCCGTCTTCCTATACTCCGCCTGGGGCAACACCGACAAGCTCGAGGACGCACAAGCTCGGCGCGCCGCTATTCACGCGAAAGGCAGACCGTAACGGAGTAGCAGCCTGCTCAGGGCTGCCCGGATCGTAGCTCGCGGAAGAGCCACGTCCTCGCAGCGGTCCATTGCCGGTCCACCGTTCGGGGAGATAACCCAAGCGCTAGCGCGGTCTCCTGGACCGACAGACCGGTGAAATAGCGCAGCTTGGCTACGTCGGCCATCCGGGAGTCCTTCTTCTCGAGCCGCTGGAGCGCGAAATCCAGATCAAGGAACTCTTCGGGCGACAGTTCGGCCTGGGCCACGTCACTCGAGAGCGTGATCCGCTTTAGCTTGCCACCGTGCTTCTCGGCGGCGTAGTGCCGCGCTCTCTCGACCAGGATCCGACGCATCGCCTGCGCCGCGGCGCCGAAAAAGTGGCTCTTCCCATTCCAGTCGGGTTGCCCCGAGCCAATCAGCCGCAGGTAGGCTTCGTGCACCAGATCGCCCGGCGTCGGCGTCTGGTGTCGTCCCTCCCGCCGGATGAACGCCGCAGCGAGATCGCGTAGTTCATCGTAGAGCAGCGGCAACAACTCGGCAGATGCCCTGGGATCACCGGCAACCGAGTCGGTCACCAGCTGACTCACGCGGCTGCTTCGCTCTTCGCTCATCGCTGCCCGAGTTTCCCGCCATCCCGAAGCACCGGAAGTGTATCGTGAGTGCAGTAACCCCTGAACTGGAATCAAGTTTGCAACCTACCTCATCGCCCATGAAGCGTTCCCTCTCGTCGGCCCTACTTCTCGCGCTGCTCTCCTTCGCGGCTCCCACCGCCTCGAGCCCTTCTGAGGACGAGGCAACCGCTGCGCTTCCGGCAAGCTATCAGCGCTGGCTGGCTGAGGTCGAACTGCTGATCAGCGAGGAGGAGCTCGAAGCGTTCCTCGCCCTCCAGAAGGACTACCAGCGTGACGCTTTCATTGAGGAGTTCTGGCGCCAGCGCGATCCCTACCCCAGCACCGCCCGCAACGAATTCCGTGACCGTTGGCGGCAGACCATGGCAACCGTCCTGGCCGAGTTCGGCAGCGCCCATGACGCCCGCGCCCGCGTCATGCTGATCAACGGCGAGCCCGACGGACGCTGGGTACCCCACTGTGCTCCGTTGTGGCCGCTCGAACTCTGGATCTACGCCAACACCGAGGGCTACGAGGAACTGCCGCTGCTCTTCTACCAACGCTTCAACCAGGGCGCCTACCGGCTTTGGGACCCGCGCAATGACGGGCTGGCCGCTCTCACCCGCTTCATGTCGGGAGCCTCGCCCTGGAGTCAGGTGGTCGAAGAGGTCGAGACGATGTGCGCCGACAGCGACAGGATCCTGGGTGCCGCCTCGTTTCTGGCGCGCCAGGACGTACTGACCCTGGCAATGGTGACAGCCAAGCTCGAAACGCCCGAATTCGAGCCTGCCAGCTCCGAGTGGGTCGCGACCTTCAACAGCTACAGCACCGACATCCCGGCTGGTGCCGAGACCTTCCCGGCCGAGGTCCGGATCGAGTTTCCGGGCCGTCACCAGAGCCGCACCGTCATCCAGGCTTCGCTTTGGATCGAACCCTCAGTCCTCGGTATCGCCGAACTGGCCGGCTCGCAGGCCGTCAACCTGGCGATCACGGGAGACATCTTGCGGCAAGGCAAGCTGTTCGACAACTTCCACTACCAGTTCAACGTCGACGCCGGCGGACTCATTGACGACCGTGTGGTGCTGGTTTTCGAGCGCAAACTGCGCCCGGGAGAGTATCGCCTCATCCTGCGCGCCGAGGATCTCAACACCCATCGCGTCTTCCGCAGTGACCAGCAGCTAGAGGTTCCCGTGGTCACCGAGCGGATGGCCGCCAAGGCACCCGATGCCAACTCCGCCTCCCTGATGGCGGCGGCCAACGCAACGCTCGACAGCGGCGACCATGCCATCCGGATCATTCCTCCCGCCAGTGGCCTGCTGTCGGGTCTGGCCCGCTTCAATACCCATCCGACCGGAGACATCGCGGCGGTCGAGTTCGTGCTCGACGAACGCTCGCGATTCCACAAGCGCTCACCGCCCTTCTCGATCGAGGTCGACCTCGGCCGCCTGCCGCGCGCCCGCACCCTCACCGTCATCGCCTTCGACGCGGACGGCAGCGAGGTGGCGCGCGACACCCTGTTGATCAACGGCGGCTCACACCGTTTCGACGTCGAACTGCTGCAGCCGCGCCCGGGACGGCACTTCTCGGAGAGCCTGCGGGCCATCGCCTCGGTCACCGCTCCCGAGGGCGGCGTCATCGAGCGGGTCGAGTTCTTCCTCAACGAGAGACTCGTTTCTGCCCTCTATCAACCCCCGTGGGAGCAACCCATCGCCCTGCCACCCGGCCAGCAGGTCGGGTACGTGCGGGCCGTCGCCTACCAACCCGACGGCAACTCCACCGAGGACGTGGTGTTCATCAACGCCCCGGACTTCCTCGAGGAAGTCGACGTCCAGTTCGTCGAGCTTTTTGTCACCGTCGTCGATCGCGCCGGGAGGCCGGCCGAAGGACTGACGGAGGAGCAGTTCTCGATGACCGAGAACGGCGTCGCGCAGAACGCCCTACGCTTCGATCGGGTGACCAATCTGCCCATCCACGCCGGTATCCTGGTGGATGTCTCGGCCTCGATGCGCGGCAACCTGCCGGTAGCGCAGAGGGCCGCGCTGGGCTTCTTCCAGCAGGCCATCCGCGAGCAGGACCGGGCCGCCCTGATCACCTTCAACGACCACCCTGGCCTGGCGGTGAGGTTCACCAACAAAGTCGATGCGTTCGCCGCCGGGCTCGCCGGGCTCGAGGCGATGCGGGGTACGGCGCTCTACGACGCCGTCATCTTCGCGCTCCACTACTTCAACGGCATCACCGGCCAGCGGGCACTGGTGGTGCTTTCTGATGGCGAGGACGAGAGCAGTCGCTATTCGCTCGAGGACGCGCTCGAATACGCACGGCGCGCCGGCGTCGCCATCTACCCGATCGGCCTCCAGTCCGACAAAAAGGGCCGTGCCGGACGGCGGGCGCTGAGCGAACTGGCGCGGGAAACCGGCGGTCAGGCCTTCTTCATCGAGTCGATCAGCGAAATCGAGTCGATCTACATGCAGATCCAGGAGGAACTGCGCTCCCGCTACTACCTGGCCTACCAATCGACCGACACCTCGGGCAGCCAGGCCTTTCGTCGTGTCGAAGTGAAGATGGACGAGCGGAGTCTAAGCGCCAAGACGCTTTCCGGCTACTACCCCTAGGTTTGAAGTCGCGGTGTCGTCTTCCCCGGCAGCCGCAGTGCGAGGACAAAACACCCGAAGATGACGATCGCCGACAGGAAGAAGATCCTGCCGCCGATAACGCCGAAGAGCACGCCGCCCGAGAGGAGCCCGAGGATGCTGGCGAACGCCCCAGCGCTGCCCGCGAGTCCCTGGACCGCGCCCTGATGGATCTCGCCGGCGGTGTCGGCCAGGATCGCGGTCAGGGAGGGCCACATGAGGCCGTTGCCGAACGCCATCAGGGCGACGCCGAGATAGATCACCCAGGTCTCGATACCGGCAAAGAGGGCGAAAGCGGCGGCGAGCACCAAACTACCAACGACGGTGAGCGTGGCGGCCGAGAAGCGCTGTGAGAGACGGGAGAGCACGGGCCCCTGAACCGCCACCATCAGAACGCTCATAATGGCGAAGAAGGCGCCGATTTCGGTGACGCTCCAGGCGAGCGCGCCGCTGGCGTAGACCGGGAAGGCAACGTAGAAGAAGTTGAAGCCCAGCATGACGAGGAAGATGATCGCCATCAGGAGGGCGATTCCGGGCAGGCGGAGGATGTCGGCGAAGGAGAGCTTCTCGGTGACGGCGAGCCGCAGGCAGGGCTTGTGCTCCTGGCCGAGGACGTCGAGCGCGCCGCCTGGCTCGGGGTCGCTGTCGAGCGAGCAGGGGCGGACGTCGACCAGGCGGGCAGCGATCAGCCAGGTCGCGAAGGTCGAGACGGCGATCGCTCCGAGGATCGGGAGAAGTTCACCATAGCGGGTCGCGGCGAGCAGGCCGGCGATCGCCGGCCCGAGGATGTAGCCGAGGTTGGAGGCCACCGCCATGCGACCGAATTTGGCGCTGCGCTCCTCGGCGGTGGTCAGGTCGGCGAGGTAGGCGTTGGCCACCGAGACGTTGCCGCCGGTGGCGCCGTCCAGGGCGCGGGCGATGAAGAGCGTCATCAGAGGCAGCGTCAGGAGGACTCCGCCGAACACTCCGGCACCGGGGGCAAGCAGCACTTTTTCCGGCAACGCGAAGGCGATCAGGAAGATGATCCAGGAGATCAGCGTCCCGATCTGCGAGAGCAGCAGGACGCGGCGGCGGCCGAGATGGTCGGACCAGCGCCCGAGGACCGGCGCCCCGATGAGCTGAAAAAGCGAGTACGTCGCCCCCAGCAGGCCGTAGACGAGCGCGTTGCCGCCCCAGCGGGTGACCAGAAACACCAGGAAGGGCAGGACCAGGCCGAAGCCCAGGGCGCCGATGAAGTTGACCAGGTAGAGGGGGGCCAGCGATGGAGTTTGGGACGGGGCGGGAAGGCGGGCGATGGGCGGTGGCGTCACAAGGTGACTATAGACGCTCAATCCGGAACAGGGCGCTCGCGAAGTGGGTGGCACCTCGGAGGTGGCAGCTACTATCTCAGGCTTCCAGACAACTCCCCTGCGCTATCCTGTCTGCATGCGAACGAGACAGATCGGGCCCGGCGGCCCTCCGGTCAGCGTGGTCAGCTACGGCGCCTGGCCCCTGTCGGACAGCGACCCCCGGCCTTCCGAGGCCGACGCCACTGGCGCGGTTCACGCCGCTCTCGACGGCGGTGCGACACTGATCGACACGGCCGACTCCTACTGCCTGCATGACGGCGAAGTGGGGCACAACGAGCGACTGGTCGCCAAGGCTCTGGCGAGTTGGAACGGGCCGCGCGAGAACATCATGATCGCCACCAAGGGCGGGCACGAACGGCCGGATGGGCGGTGGGTCAACAACGCCCGGCCCGAGCACCTGCGTAAGGCCTGTGATCGCTCGCTCCTGGCTCTGAGAGTGGACCGGATCGACCTCTATCAACTCCACCATCCCGACCCCCAGGTGCCACTCGACGAGAGCGTCGGAATGCTGGCCGAACTCCAGCAGGAGGGGAAGATCCGCTGGGTAGGGCTCTCCAACGTCTCCGTCGCGCAGATCGAGTCCTCCCGGGCGATCGTCGAGATCGTCAGCGTGCAGAACCGTCTCAACCCGTTCTTCCGCGAAGCGGTGAGAGAAGGAGTGGTGGGCTACTGCGATGCGGAGGGGCTCGGTTTCCTCGCCTACAGTCCGGTGGGGGGCGGGCGTCTCAACAGGAAACTGCCCCAGATCAGCGTCCTGGGGCCAATTGCCGAACGGCACGGCGTTTCGCCCCATGCCGTCGTGTTGGCCTGGGTGCTGTCCCAGGGGGAAAGCGTCATCGTCATCCCCGCGGCCCGTACCATCGCGCACATTGCTGACAGCCAGGCGGCAGCGGAGATCGATCTCAGCGACTCCGACCTCGACGCCATCGAGTCAGCCGAGTTCTCGATCGCTTGACCAGAACCTGACCAGCCTCTGACCGACTCGAGCGTCCCTGGCCGGTGCGCCCCATAATCTGGCTGCCGATCCCGGCTACAGACAGACTGGAGGGAAAGCGTCATGCCGTTCGACAAGAAATTCTGGATCAGCTTCGTGGTCATTTTCGTGTTCGCGATGATCATCGGATTCGTCAACCACGGTTTCCTGCTCGCGGGCGACTACGAGGCGCTGACGCCGCAGGTGATGCGCACCGCCGAGGACCAGGAAGCCAAGTTCGGCTATCAGCTCCTCGCCCATGTGCTGGTTGCCTTTGGCTTCGCCTGGCTCTATCGAGAGGGGCATGACGCGTCGAAGCCCTGGGTCGGCCAGGGCGTACGATTCGGCGTTGCTTTCGCCCTCGCCGCGACCATTCCGCTATTTCTGGTTTACCACGCGGTGGCGCAGTTTCCGCTGGATCTGGCGATCAAGCAAAGCGTGTTCGACACGATCGGCGTGGTGATCCTCGGGATAACCGCCGCCTTTGTGAACAAGTAGCCGCACCGGGCCGGCCGCTCGATCAAGACTGCTAGGATCCCGTCTCGATCCGACTCAGGATCCCCCTTGCGCGGCGGCTGGCTGCGCCGGCCGCTTTGGCGCTGGCTCTGTGCGGTCCCGCCGCGGGAACCGGCCAGGACGAAGTAGCTCCCGAGACCGACAGGCCCACCATGAGTGCCAAGAGGGTCCCGGTGGCGCCAGTTCTCGATGGCGATGTCACCGGTGATCCTGTCTGGGACAGCGCCGTACCCGCCACCTCGTTCTTCCAGACCACACCGGACGAGGGCCAGCCAGCGTCCGAGCGAACCGAGATCTTCGTCGTCTCCACCGACGACACCCTCTACTTCGGCATCGTCTGCCATGACCGCGACCCGGACGGCATCATCGTCGCCGACACCCGCCGCGACTCGTCGCTCACCGAAAGCGACAGTCTGCAGATCATCATCGACACCTATCGCGACCTCCAGACCGGCTTCGTCTTCGGCACCAACCCGGCTGGGGTCGAGTACGACGGTCAGGTGATCCGCGAGGGGCAGGGCGGGTTCCGGGGAGCCGGCGGTTTCAATCTCAACTGGGATGGCGACTGGGAGGTGCGGGCGCGGATCACCGACGAGGGATGGAGCGCCGAAATCGCCATCCCCTTCAAGACGCTGCGCTTCCCGAAGGGCGACATCCAGTACTGGGGGATCAACTTTCAGCGCAACATCCGGCGGCGCAATGAAAACTCCTTCTGGGCGCCACTGCCAAGACAGTTCGGCCTCTACCGGTTGTCGATGGCCGGCACGCTCGGCAACATCGAGGTACCGAACCAGCGCAACCTCAAGCTGACGCCCTACCTTCTGGCGATGGGACGCGAAGAAGGAGTCGAGGGAGCCGGACGCCAGGATGATGGCGACGCCGGGTTCGACGTCAAGTACAGCATCACACCGAGCCTGACGCTGGACGCCACCGTGAACACCGACTTCGCGCAGGTCGAAGTCGATGAGCTGCAGATCAACCTCGACCGTTTCAATCTCTTCTTCCCGGAGAAGCGACCCTTCTTCCTCGAGAACGCCGGGCTCTTCACCGTCGGCGTGCCGCAAGAGCTCGAGCTCTTCTACAGCCGCCGTATCGGCCTCGGTCCCGACGGCGAAGAGGTGCCGATCGACTGGGGACTGCGACTCTCGGGCAAGTCGGGCCACTACAACGTCGGGCTCATTTATATGCAAGCCGACGAGCTGACGGGCGTGGCGCCGCAGAACGACTTCGCCGTCGCACGGGTGAGCCGGGACCTGCCCAATCGGTCTTCGATCGGGGCGCTGGTGGTCGGTCGACAGGGCAGCGGTGAGTTCTCGGAAGGTGACGACTCGAACCAGACCTACGCCATCGACGGACGTTGGGGCATCGGGGAGAGCACCACGGTGAGCGGCTTCGTCGCCCAGACGAACTCGCCCGGCGAGACCCGGAGCGAGCACGCCTTTCGACTCGGCACCGAATTCAGCTCAGAGGACTGGACCTACCAGGTGCACTACACCGAGGTCGCCGAGGGCTTCAATCCCGAGGTGGGCTTCCTGACCCGTAGCGCTTTTCGCAAGGGCGACGCCTTCGTGCTGCGAAGAATACGCCCCAGGGATCTCTGGGGCCTGCAGGAGATGCGGCCGCACGTCTCCTACACCGGATACTGGGACCTCGAGGGCTTCCACGAGTCCGGATTTCTGCATTTCGACAACCACTGGGAGTGGAAGAACGGCTACGAGATTCACACCGGCTACAACTTCACCAAGGAGGGCCTCAAGGAGCCCTTCGAGATCTCAGACGGCATCTTCGTCGAGCCCGGCACCTACGACAATCAGGAAGTCCAGATCGTCTTCTTCACCAACCGCGGCGCGCCGGTGAGCTTCAACACCCGGATCGTTGTGGGCGGCTTCTTCGATGGCGACCGCTTCTCCACCTCACCTGGCCTGACCTTCCGCATCGGCGAGAAATTCAACACCTCGGTCAACTGGCAGTACAACGACATCGACCTCGAGGGCGGTTCGTTCGAGACCAACCTGGGACGGCTGCGCACGACCTACTCGTTCACGCCGCGGATCTTCGTCCAAGCCCTGGTCCAGTACAACGACCGCGCCGACCTTTGGGCGACCAACTTCAGGTTCGGGTGGCTGCAGCGCGCCAACACCGGGCTTTACGTGGTCTACAACGAGGTTCGCGACATCGGCAACGCCGGCACCGGTATTCCCGACCGCAGCCTGACAATCAAGTATTCGCGGATGTTTGATCTGCTGCGCTAGGTCCGCTCTCCAGCGCGGGCAGTCGACACGGGTTCGAATCCCGTTGGGGATACCAAGCACCCCCGCATGGCGACCCCGAGCTCTATGATCGATCGGGTACCCGCCGCCGCTCAGCGATACGTCGGGCGTGGTGGGCGTTGTGGTAGAGGCTCCAGAGCATCAGCTCGCGCAGGGTGAGCTTGCCGATCAACGGATGGGGCAGCTGGTAGCGGTCGAGAGATTCTTCCGACCAGCCCTCGAGCGCAGTACGCAGTTGCTCGCTCGACTCTCTCCAGTGATCCATGATCTGGCAACGCCACTCGTCCGGTGGCAGGTCGGGAGTTCGATCGGAGGGTCCCCATTCGCCCGCCTTGCCGCCGGCGTCCAGTGCCGCGCGGTAGAGGGCCACGACGTCGGCATAGCCCCTGGACCCGCCGCTGGCCAGGCCAAAGGCCAAAAGCTCGATCCGAGATCGTCCGCTTGCGTTGGCCAGCGCCCGTACGCTCTTGTTCAGGTGCCTCAGATGCCCCGCTGGCGACCAGTGCGCGCTTTGGTCAGCGAAGAACTCCCGGATCGACAGATCGGCGCGAAACTCGGTGACCTCCTTCTCCTCGTGGATCAGCTGGTCCCGACACTGC
>PVMS01026426.1_pt1 | contig 12156 bp, 11 predicted proteins | sample 1853461 | NCBI WGS metagenome assembly PVMS01 (sample SAMN08582032, study PRJNA380276) | Marine sediment metagenome, whole genome shotgun sequencing project. | isolation source: ocean sediment barecode stripped | collected 2017
AGCCAATGTGCAAACCACCAGCACGCCCGTTGGTGGTAATCAGGTGCAATATACTGTCAATCAGAACCAGATCGAATTTACCCGCCAGGATGTCGATCGCGGTCTGATTGACAGTATATTGCACCTGATTACCACCAACGGGCGTGCTGGTGGTTTGCACATTGGCTGCGCCGATCTGTTCGGCGATGTATCTGGCAGGGTTCTCATACGGCCACATTCCGCGAATGACCCGAATGGACTGAACCCCATTTAGCAATGAGGGATTACCTGTGTCCAGTGCGGCCGCTTCGATCGCCTGCAGCATCATCTCGACAGGTTCCGTCGCCTCGTCGAGACTCGATATGCCCGCCGTGATCACCCCGTCCGTCGGGATCTTCTCGCCGGGGAGGGTCACCACGGTGTCGCCGATCCGCAACGCGTCGACGTCGATCATCACTTCGGACCCGTCCCTGGAGACCCGCGCTTGTTTGGCTCCGAGCTCGAGGAGCTTGGTGATGGCGTTGGACGCCTGTCCTTTGGCCCTCGCCTCGAAGTAGCGGCCAAGCAGGATGAGGGTGGTGATCATCGCTGCGGTGTCGAAGAACACGGCGACGTCGTTGAACATCGCCCACAGCGAATACGCCCAGGCGGTGATCGTGCCGACGGACACGAGCGTGTCCATGGCGGGGCTCAGCGACGTGATCTGTTTCCAGGCGGCCCTGTGGAACTGCCACCCGAACCCGAACACGACGATGGTCGTGAGTACCCCTTGGATGACCGCGTTCCAGAGCGTGTCGGGACCCAGCATCGCCAGGAGGAAGACGGGGATCGTGAAGGCTCCGGCGCCGATCACCATGCGGCGCTGATAACGGACCTCCTGGGAGTACACGTCCTGGAGCGATCGCCGTTCCTCCCCTTCGGTGACCGGGGTGATCTCGTAGCCGATCTTGGCGATCGCGGCTTCGAGGCCGGCGATGTCGACGCCGGGTGCAACCTCGGCTCGAGCCTCCTGACCGGCGAAATTGACCACGGCGCCGTCCACACCGTCCTGTTTCCCGAGGACCCGCTCGATCCGCAACGCACAGGAGGCACAGGTCATCCCTTCGACATCGAAGGTGACGGTTTCGGTCGTTGCGCTTTTCGCCATCGTGGGTTCTTCCGGTTCGGTTCGCGGGTGACGCGGGTGTTACTGGGCGGGGACGTCGTATCCGCTGTCTTCGATGGCGGCGACGATCGTGTCGAAGGTGCCATCGGTGCCGTCGTAGTCGATATCGACGGTCTTCTCGTCGATCCGGACCTCCACACGGGTGACCCCGTCGAGCGGGGCGACGGAGTCCTCGATCGACGACTTGCAGTGGCCACAGGAGATCTCGGGTACGGAGAGGGTCTTGCTGGTCATGTGACGGTTCCTTTCGGTCCGGTGACGCTCGGGGTGTACCGGAGCGTTTCCATGAGTTCGTCGACGATCTGTTCGGAGCGCCCTTCGGCGACGGCGTCCATCACGCACGTCTCGACGTGGTTCTGCATGAGGACGCGGTTTACCTTCTCCAGTGAGCCCTGGAGTGCGGAGACCTGTTTCATGATCTCCGGGCAGTAGCGGTCGTCCTCGACCATGCCGATCACCCCGTTGAGATGGCCGCGGATCGTCTTCAGTCGATTGAGCGCCGAGCTCTTGTGCTCTTCCTTCATGAGAAGAGCATAGCACACCCCACCCCGGGTGGGGTGGGTATTTGAGCTCGTTCTGGCGTACATCTGAGCACGATCGTGCCGTATCGTCCGCCAGAATCGGCTCGCTCACTTGAGGAGCATCGTGGCCACGCGGCGGGAGGCCAACGTCAAACCCACGATGCCCATGACCAGGAGGAACCCGGCGTGGAGCAGGAGCACCGGTTCGATGACACCCAGGGTGAGACCCCGGATCAACGCCACGCCGTGGTAGAGCGGTGACAGCTGGGTGAGCTTCTGGAGGAAGGGTGGGTAGATCGAGAGGGGGTAGAACGTGGCGGAGAACAGGAACAACGGCAGGGTGATGAGGGTGATGAAGTCGAGGTCCTGCCAGGATCTCATGTAAGTGGAGGCCGCCATACCCACCGCGGCAAAGGCGAAACCCACCAGGAGTGCCGCCGGCAGCGCCAGGATGCCCCACGGCGACAGGATGAGACCCATGACGGCCATCACCAGGAGGAACGCGATCGCGTAGATGCCGCCCCGGATCAGCGAGAAGCTGATCTCACCGACCGCGACGTCGCCGGGTTGCATGGGTGTCGCCAGCACCGCGTCGTAGATCTTTCCGTATTTGAACTTGAAGAAGATGTTGATCGTCGACTCGAAGACCGCGCCGTTCATCGCGGACGAGGCGAGCATCGCGGGGGCCACGAAAGCGGCGTACGACACCTCGGTCCCTCCGGGGAGTGCAACGTCCCCGGCGAGTTGGCCGATGCCGACACCGATGGCGAACAGATAGAACACCGGTTCGAAGAACCCGGAGGCGACCACCGGCCACGCCGACTTGGACACGAGGTAGTTCCGCTCGATGAGGTGGACCGCCCGCCACGATCCGAAGAGTTGGGGCGGGGCCACCCGGGCGACGAGGGTGCGGGCCGTCATACGCGGAGCTTCCTGCTGAACATGACGATGGCTGCCGCGGTGCCGGCGGCGAACCAGACGAGCAGATAGCCGACGCTGATCCAGGGTGCGACCGCGGGCTCGATGCCGAGCGTGACCCAGCGCGCCAATTCGACCGCGTGGAAGAGCGGCGTGACGAAAGCAACGGGTTGGAGCCACGTCGGAAGCTGGCTGATGGGGAAGAACGTTCCCGAGAACAGGAACATCGGGACGATGATGAAGCGGAACAGGGTGACCAGCCCCTGGTCCTTCTTCAGTGCCGCGGTGTAGGCCATGACCGGCGCCGCGGTCGCGAGACCCACCAGAAGCCCGGGGATCGTGGCGAGGAGCGCCGGGCCGGGACCGACGATCTGGAAGAGGGCGATGACCAGGGCGAACGCCACCGAGACCATCACGACCCTGACCCCGGCCCACAGGAGCAGCCCGAGCACCAGGCCCCGGACGCTCACGGGTGTCGCCAGCGTCGCTTGATACGTCTTGCGCCACTTGAACCCGGCCATCACCTTCCAGGCGCCCTCCCCGGCGCCGGTCTGCATCGCGGTGGCGACGAGGAGCCCGGGGGCCAGGAACGTCAGGTAGGACATGCCTTCCACGCCATCGGGGGTGTTGGCATCGATGAGCGTGCCGAGGCCGACGCCCATGGCGACGAGGTAGAGGATGGGCGTCAGGAAACTGGTGAAAACGCTTCCCCGCCAGATCCGCCGGTAGACGCGGGCTTCCGATTCGGCGACCCGGAATGCAAGCGGTGCGGCCATCAGTCGACGAGGGTCCGGCCCGTGAGGTGGAGGAACACGTCTTCCATACTCGAGCGTCGCACGAGGATCGTCTCGGGCTCGGGGTCGAGGGCGCGCAGGTCGGCATGTCGCACGGTGGCATCCGCGCTGCGCGTGTAGAGCAGCACCCGATCGGGAAGCACCTCGATCCGTTCGGCCAGTTCGGAGAAGCGGTCTTCGACGACCTCGGTGCCCACGGGAAACCGCAGTTCGACGACCTCGGGGGTCGAGTGGCGCTCGATGAGCTCGAGCGGAGAGCCTTCGGCCACGATCTCGGCTTGATCCATGACCACGAGGCGGTCGCACAGCTGTTCCGCTTCGTCCATGTAGTGGGTCGTGATGATCAACGTCACGCCCTGCTGTTTGAGCCGGTAGAGGCGATCCCACAGGACGTGACGTGCCTGGGGATCGAGCCCCGTCGTCGGTTCGTCGAGGAGGAGCATCTCGGGTTGGTTGATGAGGGCTCTGGCGATCGTGAGCCTTCGTTTCATGCCGCCCGACAGGTACTCGACGGTGGAGTCGCGACGTTCGGTCAGCTGGGCGAAATCGAGCAGTTCCGTGATCCGTTCGTTGATGACGGTCTTGGGGAGGTCGAAGTAGCGGCCGTAGATGTAGAGGTTCTCGGCCACGGTGAGCTCCATGTCGAGGTTGTCCTCTTGGGGGACGACGCCGATGCGGGCCCGGATCTCGGCGCCGTCGGATTCGGGGTCGAGATCGAGCACGCGGAGGCTGCCCGAGGTGATCGGGCTCACCGCGGCGATCATCCGCATGGTGGAGGTTTTGCCCGCCCCGTTGGGACCGAGGAACCCGAACGACTCGCCGAGCGCGATGGAGAAGTCGACGGAGTCGACGGCGGTGAAACCGCCGAACATCTTGGTGAGGTCGCGGGCTTCGACCAGGGGTTCACTCATGAGACCGTGAGGCTACCGGCCAAGCTGCTTCTGGCGGACAATGGAGCACGATCGTGCTCAGATGTCCGCCAGAACGATCTCGCCAACCCTTCTAGCCTGTGTGCATGGAGATCCACGAGAACATCGTCGCCGCCATCGGGAACACGCCGTTGGTTCGGCTCGGCCGGATCCATGCGCCGGGCAATCTGGTCGCCAAGATGGAGTACATGAACCCCGCCGGTTCGAGCAAGGACCGGATCGGCTTCGCCATGATCGAACGGGCCGAAGCGAACGGGTGGCTCGAGCCGGGCGGCACCATCGTCGAACCGACGTCGGGCAACACCGGAGTGGGTCTCGCCATGGCCGCCGCCTTGAAGGGCTACAAGATGGTCGCGGTGATGGCGGACAAACAATCGATCGAGAAACAGGATCTGTTGCGCGCGTACGGCGCCGAGGTCGTGGTGTGCCCCACCGACGTCGCACCGGACGATCCCACCTCGTACTACTCGGTAGCCGACCGTCTGACGCGGGAGATTCCCGGTGCGTACCGGCCCGACCAGTACTCGAACCCCGCTAACCCGCAGGCTCAGTACGACACCACCGGCCCGGAGATCTGGCGCCAGACCGATGGGCAGGTCGGCATCTTCGCTGCGGGTGTCGGCACGGGAGGAACCATCACGGGTATCGGTCGGTACCTGAAGGAACGGAACCCGGATGTCATGGTGGTGGGTGTCGACCCGGAAGGATCGATCTACACCGCGGAGTCAGATGACGATGTGAGGACGTACCTGATCGAGGGTGTGGGTGAGGACTTCTGGCCGGAAACATACGACCCGTCGTTCACCGATCGCTACGAGATGGTCACGGACGCGGAGGCCTTCGCCATGACCCGCAGGCTCGCAGAAGTCGAGGGGATGCTCGTCGGGGGTTCGTGTGGCATGGCGGCCGTCGGAGCGTTGCGGGTTGCCGAGGAGTTCCCCGAGCGGCTGGTGGTTGTGGTCCTCCCGGATTCGGGCCGCAACTACCTGGGCAAGATCTTCAACGATGACTGGATGCGTGAGCAGGGGTTCATCGAGTGATCGGCGGCGACACCTACTCCGACCGGCCCACGGAGCCGTCGCTTCCCGTTTAGCCTGACATGGTTCCCGACGAGGCACCGAATCGATGGCGTGGTGACATGTGGGTAATGGACCGTCTCTCGTCCGAGCGAACCCGGGTCGGGGCAGGATTCGGCGCGGCGCGGCACTGATCCTCACGACGCTGCTGTTGGCGACCGCCTGCACGGGCACCGATGTGAGTGGAGATTCCGCCGCGGCAGCCGCCCGCTGTCGCGCGGCGGCTGTGGAGACGATCGACGGGATGCAGAGATTCGTCGACGGGTTCGCCGAAGTGAGGCTGGAAGACCTGACGGAAGGCGAGATCCCCGGCTTGCAGGATCTCGAGGAGGACGTCACGGCGGCACGCGACCGAGCGGTGCGCACCGAGTGCGATCCCGAGCAGTTCGACGCGATGCTGGCCGAGGAGACGAAACGTCTCGAGGGCACGGGGTCGGTTGGCCGGCGACTGGCGGCGGCTTTGCGTGGCGACATTCCCGCGAGAGAAAGGGCACCCGAGGAGTTGACGGTGGGTCCTTCGGCAGACCTTGCTGCGATCCTCGCCGAGGCCGGGTCCGGTTCGGTGATCACCCTCGAAGCCGGCCGCTACGACCTCTCCGAACTGATCGTGGTCGACCGATCGTTGACGCTCGTCGGCGCGGGTGCCGATCGCACGATCCTACGTTCATCGTCGTCGAGCGCCGCCATCCTCGTGCGCGTCGATGGCTCCTTGACCATCTCCGAGATCGCGATCGAACATGTGGGGGATGAGCCGGCATCGGTCATCGTCGTATCGGGTGGATCGCTTTCGATGCTCGCTGCACGCGTTGCGGGGGGGATCCAGGATCCGGAGTCGGGGAGGGACGGCCACGGCCTCGCCCTCGTGTTCTCCCCTCTCGAGGATCAGGAAGAGCCCGAGACCGTTGGGGTCGTCGAGGTGCGCCGGAGTGAGGTCGCCGCGAACGAGCAGACGGGCATCGCCGTAGTGGGTGACGTCGCCCCCCACATCGCCGACACCGACGCGATCGGGAACGGGCTGTGCGGCATCTGCTTCTTCGACACGGCCGCGGGGGTAGCGGAGAACAACTCGATCGAGGACAACGAGGTCGGGATGGGTGTCAGCGACTCGGCTCACCCCACGCTGGCCGGCAACATCGTCCGCAACAATTCCGCCAGCGGGTTCGTCGTCGAAGGTGAGGCTTCACCAAGACTCGTCGACAATCTCATCGAGGGCAATGGACGGGTCGGGGTGTCGGTCTCCGGCGCATCGTCCGTGCGCATCGAACACAATGAGATCGTCGATCATCCGCAGGGCATCGCGCTGGTCGGTAACGTCGATGGGGTCGTACAGCACAACGTGCTCGACGGGAACGACGTGGGCGTGCTCGTCGCTGGCGACGCGACGCCGCACCTCGAAGAGAACGAGATCGAGAACAGTGCGACCGGGGCCATCATCTATGGTGACCGCGCGGCCGGGACCGTCAGAGCGAACTCCCTCACCGAACACGCCATCGGCATTCAGGTTGGCGGTGATTCGGCGCCGCGGATCGAGGAGAACGACATCGATTCGGTCGACGGCATCGGTCTGCTCTTTCTCGATCGGAGTGCCGCGGTTGCCATCGACAACGCCATCACGAACCACGCGACCGGGATCCAGGCACGGGGGTTCGCCGCTCCCCAGATCGAGGGAGGTTCGGTCTGGGGTGCGAGCGCGACCGGCATCGTATTCGCGGAAAGAGCCACCGGCAGCGTCGGGGGTGTGACGATCCGAGGAACGGAGATCGGGATCCTCGTCGGCGGTAATGCGAGCCCTGCCGTAGTGGAGAACACCATCGAGGGTACGGGCGCAGCGGGCATCGTGTTCGGTGGTCAGTCGACCGGGGTCGCCTCCGAGAACCGGGTGGTGGAAAGCGGATCGGTCGGGATCCAAGTCGGGATGACATCCACTCCGGACCTCGAAGAGAACATCTTGGAGAACAGCCGGGACGTGGGCCTCCTGTACGTCGATGACGCCGCCGGCACCGCCGTTGGAAACCTGATCACGGGCGGCGAATTCGGCATCCAGGTGTCCGACCAAGCCACCCCGACAATCGACGGCAACACCCTGACCGATGTGGAGAGGAGCAGTATGTTGTTCGCTGAAGATGCCGCGGGGAGCGTTTCGGGGAACTCATGCGATCGTGGCGCTCCGATCGTGCTGATGCTGGGGGCGGATCCGACGGTCGGGGAGAACGAGTGCGTGGTCAGACGGCGGTCTTCCTGATCCGGCTGAAAGAGTTCCCTACGCGTGGTCGAGAGCTTGGGCCAGATCGTCGACGAGATCCTCCGTGTCTTCCAAACCGACCGAGAGGCGCACGAGCCCGTCGGTGATCCCGACCCGGGCACGTTCCGCTTCGTCGACGTCGGCGTGGGTCATCGTCGCCGGATGCGTGACCAGTGATTCGACCGATCCGAGGTTCTCGGCGAGTGTCCAGAGCTGCATCGAATCCATGATCCTGACACCGGCCGCCTTGCCACCGCCGACCTCGAACCACAGCATCGCTCCGTATCCGGAGGCCTGACGTTTGGCGAGGTCGTGTTGGGGAAAGGACTCGAGGCCGGGGTATCGCACGGTTGTGACCTTCGGGTGCTCTTCGAGGAACCGGGCGATGTGGAGTGCGCTGTCGGATTGGCGATCCATGCGTTCCGAGAGGGTTTTCACGCCCTGCGAGGTGAGCCAGGCGACCTGGGGCGACATGATGGCGCCGGTGGCGTTCTGGACGAAGGAGACCTGCTCGTGGAGTTCCGCGGTTCTGCTCACGACGGAGCCGCCCACCGTGGCGTTGTGGCCGTCCATGTACTTCGTGGTCGAGTGCACCGCGAGATCGGCGCCCAGGTCGAGGGGACGCTGGTAATAGGGGGTGAGGAACGTGTTGTCCACCGCGTGCGGGATCCCGTGATCGCGGGCGATCTCAGACACCGCGATCAGATCGGTGTACTTCAGCGTCGGATTCGCCGGGGTTTCGGTGAAGATCAACCCGGTGTCCTCGCGGACCGCGGCAGCGACAGCATCGGGATCGGAGGTGTCGGCGAAGGTGAAGTCGACGCCGAAGCGGGTGTAGATCTTCGTGGCCAACCGGTACGTCCCGCCGTAGGCCACATCGGAGATGATGGCGTGACTCCCTGCGTTGAGGAACGCCGCGAATACCGCGTTGATCGCGCCCATGCCGGTGCCGAAGGCGGCAGCGTCGGCGCCTCCTTCGAGGATCGAGATCTTCCTCTCCCACGCCCGGACGGTGGGGTTGCCGGTGCGCGAGTAGGAGTACCCCTTCGACATGTAGTCCTCCACCGACGGTTGGACGAACGTCGTCGTCTGATGGATGGGGGTGAGGATCGCGCCGGTTGTCGGGTCCGGTTCTACGCCGGCGTGGATCTGTTGGGTGCGGAATCGCATGTGATGTCCTCCTTCGCGGTCGGTATCAAGTCAACCACAGTGGCCGCGTGAAGTTCCGACTGAGATCGCTGCTCAGCCGGCGAAGAACGCGGGAAGCACCCCGTCACTCCCGGTGACGAAGAGCACGCCGATTCCCACGCTCATGGCGGCGGTGAAGGCCCCCATGGCGATCTGGAACCCCTTCCGACGCGAAACCCGGGCGAACCCGAAAGCGGACGCGACCGTGATCGCGGTATTCGACAGGACGAGACCGAGCAGGAACACGATCAGCACCAGGACGCCGGTGGCGATCCCGCCGGCGGAAGCCGCAGCCAGGAAGACGACGACCTGTGTCGGTGTTTCCGCTCCGACGCCGTGGATCATGCCGATACCGATCGTCGTGCTCTTGCCGTACTCGAGGTCGTCGGCGTCGTGAGCGTGGGCGTGACTGTGTTTCGGGGCTGCGATCCGACTCCCAGGAGTCACGTCGGCGCCGTCGGCGTCCGCTTCGCCGTGGTGGACCCCAGTTGCGGCAACATGTTCGTGCACGTGGGTGATCGAGGCGGTCGCGGCCACCGTCTTCCGGCCGACCACCCGGTCGCGAACGGAACGGTAGGCACTGCCCACCGTTCCGAATAGGATCATCCACCGGCTTCGGGCCCGGAAATCCCCCTGCTCGCGGATCAGCGTGATCGCCACGAGCACACCGAGAAGGATGAGGGTCACGCCGACGAACCTCCCCATGGCTGCATCGACCCATGCGGGGATGGTCGAGCCCAGGGCGATGGCGCCGATGCCGAGCGCGAAGACCACGGCGGCGTGTCCGAGGACGTACATCGTTCCGAGCAGCGCACCCTTGGCACGCGACTCGGTCGTTGCTGCGATGTCGGTGATCGCGATGATGTGATCCCAGTCGATCCCGTGGCGCAGCCCGAGGAGGAACGCGGCGATCACGAGGCCCAACGTCAATCCGGCGCCTGCGTCCACTCGTCCTCCACGGCTTGTTGCGACTCAATCGCAAGAGGAACGATACCGGCCCTCGGGGTACACATCAAGGCTCGTCTGGATCGGCACACTTCCGGCACAAGCCCGAGAGCGCGAAATGGTCGAAGTCGGGCACGAACCCGGTCCGCTCGACCACGTTCTCGATGATGTCGACGAGGTCCGCCGCCGGTAACGACACCACCCCTTCGCAGTTCCTGCACACGAGATGATGATGCCGGATGTCGTCGACGAGGTGATACACCATCGGTCCGTGACCCAGGTGCCCGTGACGCAGAATGCCCGAATCCTCGAGCGTGTCGAGGGTGCGGTAGACGGTGGAGCGATCGATCTCGGTGTTGTCCCGGGCCCGGACCCTTTCGTAGACGTCCGCCGCGCTGAGGTGATCGGCGTGTGAGGCTGCGATCACCTCGCAGACGACACGGCGGGGCTTCGTGATCCGGAAGCCCTGCCGGCGGAGCTCCGCTACGAGATCTTCGGCAGTCCCGTGCATGTCCTCAGCGTATCGGTCGTCGCATCGGGCAGGAACGATCCCCCGGACCACTGCCCCGCCTAGCCTGTCCGTTCATGGATACTGAACTCGGTGGTCTCGGAGTACTCGTCACCGGAGGAGCCGGTGGTATCGGATCCGCGGTGGTGCAAGCCTTCGCCGCGGAGGGGGCGCGGGTGGCGGTGCACTACCGGACGAGCCGTGACCGTGCATGGGAACTCGCGACCGAGGTCAACGGTGTCGCCATCGACGCCGATCTCACGGTCGAAGCCGATGCCGATCGTCTCGTGCCCAGGGCAGTGGAGGCGCTGGGTCGTCTCGACGTCTGCGTTGCGAACGCGGGCGCCTGGCCCCCGGAGGATCGTCCGATCTGGAACCTGTCGCTGGAACGCTGGGAGGCGACGGTTCGATCGAACCTCACCGCCACGTTCCTCACGGCGCGCTCATTTCTCCGTCATGCGGCTGCAACCCACCGCGGCTCGCTCGTCATGATCGGATCGACAGCCGGCATCTTCGGTGAGGCGGGACACGCCGACTACGCCGCGGCGAAGGGAGGGATCCTCACCGGCCTCCTGCTGTCGGCGAAGAACGAGGCGTCACGCATCGGACCCGGCGTCAGGGTCAACGCCGTCGCTCCGGGATGGACCGTCACGCCCATGATCGGGGAGAAGGGACTCGACGACGAGACCGTGGCGCGGGTGACCGCGACGATGTCGCTGAAGAAACTGGGCCGGCCCGAGGACGTGGCCGCGCAGGTGGTGGCGCTGGCATCCGACCGGATATCCGGGCACGTCTCGGGTCAGGTCGTCACCGTGGCAGGTGGTATGGAGGGACGCCTGATCCTGTGATCGATGTCGCCGCGGTTCGGGCGGACACTCCCGGGGCGGAGAGGGTCGTCCACTTCAACAACGCCGGAGCTTCGCTGATGCCGCGGCCGGTCCTCGACACGATCGTCGGTTACCTCGAGATGGAGTCGCTCTCCGGGGGGTACGAAACCGCGGCGGCCCGCGCCGCCGACCTCGAATCCGTCCCCGCGACCCTCGCCACGCTCGTCCAGGCACGGTCCGATGAGATCGCCCTCTTCGAGAGCGCGACTCGTGCCTGGGACATGATCTTCTACAGCCTTCCGTTCGTTTCGGGTGATCGCATCCTCACGACGACCTCCGAGTACTCGTCGAACTACATCGCTTTCCTCCACCTCGCGGCCCGAACCGGTGCGGTCATCGACGTTGTGCCGGACCTACCCACCGGTGAGATCGACGTGGGTGAACTCGAGCGGATGCTGGACGACCGGGTGCGGGTGATCGCGATCAATCACATGCCGACCAACGGCGGACTGGTCAACCCCGTCGCTGCCGTCGGCGAGGTGGCGCGGAGGCACGGGATCTTCTACCTTCTCGATGCCTGCCAGTCGATCGGACAGATGCCGGTCGATGTCGCCGCGATCGGTTGCGACGCCCTGACGTCGACGTCGCGGAAGTTCCTACGCGGGCCCCGCGGAGTGGGATTCGCTTTCGTGCGCGGCGATGTGCTCGAGGGGCTCGATCCCCCGTTCCTCGACAACCTGGCGGCATCGTGGGTGGCGAAGGATCGATTCGAGGTTCGATCTGATGCCAAGCGATTCGAGGCATGGGAGTCGAACCCGGCGGGCCGATTGGGTCTGGGCAGAGCGGCGCAGTACGCGCTGGATCTCGGGATCGAGGAGATCTGGGACCGGAACCGGATGCTCGCCGGGAGCCTGAGACGCGGACTCGAGGAGATCCCGGGTGTGACCGTTCGCGATGTGGGGTCCGAGCAGGGGGCCATCGTCACGTTCACGGTCGATGGCTGGGAGCCGGATGGTGTCAAGACGTACCTCCATGAGCGGAGGATCAACGTCTCGGTCTCAACA
>PVMS01025831.1_pt1 | contig 12153 bp, 22 predicted proteins | sample 1853461 | NCBI WGS metagenome assembly PVMS01 (sample SAMN08582032, study PRJNA380276) | Marine sediment metagenome, whole genome shotgun sequencing project. | isolation source: ocean sediment barecode stripped | collected 2017
ACGATGCTGGAATGTACGTAGATTGGATCATGGTAGTGCCGTTATACGAAAGGATTTAAAGTGCTGTACAAAAGAATAGTATGGTGTAACAAATTCGGAAGTCTATGATCTTATAGATGTATAGCAGGAGATGGATTTAGACAAACTAAAATTGTTCCGTTGGAGAAAAATCCTAGTATGAAAGGTGATGGTGCGTATGGTTTAGTATACCCCTTTATGGATAGTGAAGATATTTACTATGTAGGTACATTGGAACATGGTAGTGCCGTTATACGAAATGATTTAAAGTGGTATACAAAAGAATACTATGGTTTAACAAATTCCGAAATCTATGATCTTATAGATGTATATCAGGCTATGGTTTCACAAAAACTAAAAAAACTCATAAATTAATTTGGATATATTATTTTTTATCACTATATTTGTTTTAACAAGTATCGGAGTGATAATTTAGAGAGTCTAAAAGTCAGATCCGATTTATTTAAAGGAGAGTAATAAAAACCTGATCTCCTTCTTACCCCTACAAATTAAAAGAGATATGGAGTTGACCGACCGAATTGTCGGAATCTCCCCCAGCCCCCTCTTTATAAAAAAACAAATGTGTAAACATATGAGTTTACAAAACCTTATAAAAGTAAACAGATGAGTTTACTAAATAGCTACTCCAGTAACAAAAGATAATAAGTAGTTACAGAAATAGCTACTATAGTATTAATTAAACCAAAAGAAGATGAATGAACAAGAAATAAAAGATTTAGTAAATAAACATGAGATATTGGTTTCTAAGAAATACAAAAATAAAGGTATAAAAACCAAGTTTACAACTTTTGGACACATAGCTACTATTAATGCGATTAAAGAAATATTAAAACCAAAAGAAGATGATAAAATTTAATATTAATGACTATATCTATGTTCTAATTACCAAAGATGGGTGGAAACATCTTGAAAAAGAAGTTGGTAAAGAGTATATAAAACATTGTATATATCCTTATAAAAAAGAAATAAAAGGAAAGGTTTGGTATAAATTACAAATGCACCAAGTTTTTGATGTTTTACACGAAAATTATTCACAGCATCATATACATACTAATATTTTAATAGACATAAAACCAAAAGAAGATGAGTAAAGAAGAATTAAACAAAATACTACTCAACCCAGATTACGCAGAATCATTAGGTATTAAAGTTTATGTTAGAGTGGAAGATAATGGAGACAAGTACGCAGTATTAAATAATGGTGAGGAAGAAATGGAATTAAAAATAAAACAAAGATGAGTGATTTAATTTGGGTAGTACCTTTAAGTATAGCACTGTTAATCTTTATGATTATAATGGGTGTAACTTTAATAGGTACTTTGACTGGTAATGTAGGAATGGTAGAAGAAATGATGAAATTTTTTAAACCAAAACAAAGATGAGTAAAGAAGTAGATTATATAGAAATTATCAATAACCTTAACGAATGGGTAAATGATAAACAAGGAGATGATTATATTATTAATTTTAGTTATACAACTAATGGATGGTATCATTGTATAGAATGGGATAGATTATTAATATGGGATAGTGAAACAGATGGTAGAGAATGGATTGAGGATAAAGATGAATATGAAGATTTAGAAGAATACATAAAAAAAGAGTTTAATAACTACATTGATACTTTAACATCACTAAAATTTAAACCAAAAGAAGATGAGAAAAATATTATACTACCATAAGTCTAAAAATATATTTTGGTTTAGGATTTTTAACTATGGTTTATGTTTTAATACTACAATGAGATTTAGTCAACGATATGGATATACAAAATATATTAAGATAGGTAAATGGATTATAACAATTTTAAAACCAAAACGAAGATGAAAGAACAAATTAAAACATTAGTAAAATTATTTAAGAATACTTGGTTACTTGTATTAATTGCTGCACTACTAGGAACATTAGTATTACACCTATTACCTATAGTATTAAAAAATTTTATGGATAAATTATAAAACAAAGAAGATGAAATTTAAAAGATCGTGCCATATAATTATACCCAACAACGTAAAGAAAAAGGTTGATTTGGGCTGGAAGGAAGGTGGTATAAACATACCTTATTGTAAAAAGATTATTGATCGACTCCTTCATGAGAATCCCATAGATAAAAATGGTAAGGTTAATGGTAGTCTTAATCCTTTTGAGGGACCCGTTACTGTGGGTATAGTTGCATTTCACCTACCACAGTTTAGTACCCATATTACAGAGATGTTTGGGTTAACCCGAGAAGAAACATTTTATGTTGTCTATACACTACAAACCATATTCATGGGGAAGGCGGTGGGTGATGAATAAAAAATTTCTAAATCTCCCCCCAGCCCTCTTTATAATCCTTTTTTAATAATTCCTTATATTTATATAATAAATTATATACAATGGGAAGAATTGGAAAATTAAAACGACAAGCTATACAAGAAGCTAATGAAAGAAATCTTGGATTAATTAAAGAACAAAGTTTTATACAAAACCTAGAGAAGTTTAGTGATAATTACCATAAAGAAAGATTAAATCAAGACCCTAAACGAAGTATTACCGCAGCGTTAAGTATATTCAATAGAGACCTACTACAGATGGTTGAAAAAATAGGTGATGATATTTACCCAGCTAAAGCCGGTGAAGGTAAAAGTGTCACTTTTTATAAAACTTCTGCTGAAAAGGATATTGCTTTTAGAGCCCAAATAAAAGAGGTTGACTTTGATTATGATACGGGCAATGTACATCTTCGAACTTTAGGTGGTAAATTTAACCCTATTTATACTAATCCACTTACCGGAACCAAAGTAGATGTTCCCGATACGCGAAGAACATTAATATATGATTGTGGAGATAATAGTTTCTTTGTGGAACAACAAGGAGGTGAAGGTACCGTCTATCAGAAAGCATTAAGTAACTTTATTGAGAAGGAATATTGTGTTACTGACTTTGCATTAATTATACAACAAGCTGGTGAAGGTGACGAACAATCAGTATAAAAAAAAATAAATTAAAAACTATGAGACCACGTAATGTATTAACACAAACAAATAACATGAGAAAGCTAATGGGCTTACCATTACTTAATGAGGATACAGGCACCAGTGCTGAGGATGTTAAAAAGAAAGTATTAACTGAGGATAGATCATTCTCTTTGGGATTTGCCAATAACGGAGGATTAACACTTGCTGAGGACGATCTTGATCCTATGGAAGATAATGTTATGCAAGAAGAAACTATTGATGAAACCACCGAAGCTGAGGAAACGGAAGAAGAGGGTGATGGTGAAGAGGTTAATGATGTTGTTGAAGAACAACTAGAAGATTATGGGGAAGGTCCATTGGGAATTGATACAGGTATTGATGTGGGTAGTCCACAACCTGGAGATGGTGAAGGTGGATTGGGACTAAGCACAGATGCTCAAGTTTTTGCTGAAGGTAGTTTTTCTAAATATAATATTACTTTAAACGATAAAGATACTAAACAAAATATTAGTGAGGGATGGTTTGATGGTGAAAAAAAGAAAGATGAATTAGAAGGATATGAGCCATTAACGGGATTAGCAGAACTTAAAGATGAGGCTAGAAGAATTATTTCTTTTCTAACCCCTGGTGAAGGTGATGAGATAGAGGGGAAATATATGGAAAATATATATCCTGCAATGGCATTGAAAACGGCACAAATATTATATAATAAAATTGAAAAAATGATGTAAAATATAAATAAATTTTTTTTGTAATTAACCCCCTAAAATCTAGGGGTTTTTTATGCTTATTAATATTCATTTGCATCGCCACAATCGTTTAAATGATATTCATTACTCATCTTTACTTGGTTTTCTATCGTGTCTTATATGAACGTCTCCACAATCAGTGCAGGTACATCTATTATTATCCTTATATGTCTCTTTATTATTCATATCTAAAGGGTAACCCGCTAATGTGGTTCTATATAATTCACTTCCACATTGAGGACAACATTGATGGTCTTCTTCATACTTACCCATAAAAATATCATATTCATCTCTCATCTTGCAAAATTTCTATTTCCGTTTTCTTCTATTATTACCACTCTCTTTAGTCTATTCATTACTGCGCAAACTCTTTTCATTTTTGTTTCTCTATCGATAATATTGTGACCGTATTTTTCTCTTTGAGCGATTTCTGTTCTATCATCTACCTCTACCCCATATAGGTCAATCAATTCCCTGATCAACTCCGCCATAGTAGATTTACCACTTCCAGTTAATCCTGTTATGGTTATTAATAACTCATCATTTTTTAGTGTTTCTATGGGTATTTCCCTACATGGATTAATCCATGTTCGTGATACATCACCTGTATTGTTAGATGTGGTAATGATATGATCCCGTAATGTTGTTAGTTTTTGAGCCATTTGTCTATCTTATATAATTTATTACAAATATATAAAAAAATAATATAAAAAACAAATCTATTCCACACTATTTATATTGATAATAGGTTTTATGGAGGAAGAATTAAAAATTGGGGACCTTGTGAAGTGGTGGGAATCTACCTACTTCATTGTCGATATTGTTGAGGGTGGTGCAATACTAAAACAAAACTTCAGTATAGGAACTACTTTAATATCTCCGTTGCCTTTGGATCAACTTACTTTAATAAAATCTTTTTAAAAAACCCCATATTTATATAAAAATAAAAGGATATGAGAAAATCTATTCACCAAATATTAGAAGAACAAGTAGATAATGGTAATAAAATAGTTGCATTAGAAAAAATGCGAGATGACGCAGAAAAAGCAATAAATAATCTTTTGTATGAAACGAATACTATGAGTCCTAGAGATACCACTTGTACCACTCGGAAAGAAAAAGAAAATGTTAACACCAATATAAAGATTTGTGAAATGCAGATTAAAATCCGAGATAAATTTAAGAGAAAGAATAGATATCTTAAATAAGTCCGTAAAGGATTTTATAGTTATAGGGTATTTTTATTAAAAACTATATATTTATATAAAAAAAACTAATAGAATGAAAATTAGGAAAAACGGTAAAACAGTTAACTTAACAGAATCAGATTTAAAAAAGATCGTTAAAGGGGGTAAAGAAGAATCTCTTAAATTTAAAAAAAACGGAAAAGTTGTAAATTTAAATGAAACTGAAATCAAACAAATTGTTAATAAATATAAAATCAATAAATTTTTAAGTGAACAAGCAATCAGTCGTAGTATGAGAGATGAAATACATGATTTGATGAAAGCTTATGAGCGTATAATAAATTCTAAAGTTGGTGGTATTGATATTTTAGCCGATTCTAAAGTAGAGGACTTAATGAGTAAAGTTAAAAGAGCAATGTTACAAAATGTTGAGGACTTAAGAAAAGAAGTTAGATCAGCAGAAGATAAAAAAAGATCGGAAATCGAAAAAAGTAAAAATAAATAATTATGAAACATAAGAATAGACTTACAGAAGCTAACAAAATGAGAAAACTCATGGGTTTAGAGTTTATCGCAGAAAGTAAAGAAGCGGTAGATGAAATAGAAAAAGCTCAAAAAATGGCAGAAGCTAGAGCATTAAAAGAAAAAGAATTAAAATCTGAAGGTCACTACATCGATGAAGATGATGTAATTGGAACTGGTGATACGGGCGCATCTGATGAAGATGGAGCACCGGAGTCAGAAAAAGGACTTAAAAAATTCGATGACGATGAACTATTTGAGGATTCTGAAGGAGAAGAAACTTACCATTATGGATCTGATGAAGGTGAAGATGAAGAAAGAATCGATCATGATGATTTAAGTAAGGGTCACATTAAAGACCTTAAAAAAGATATGGCATATGATGAAGATCATGAAGATAGAAGAGAAAAAGGAACTGATTTCTGGGAACAAAAAACATTTAAAATTAAAAAAGGCGGTAAAGTAATTAATATTACTGAAACCGACATTAAAAAATTAGCCAATTTAATTATGGAAGATGAAGATAGGTGGATGCAAAAAGCGGATAGAGATATTGAGGAAAGAGGAACTGAAGGTACTTTTCACGATTTTTGTAGAGATCATGGATTCAAAGATGGATGTTCTGAAGATTGTTGGCGTAAAGCAGATGAAGTAGGTGGAATCTGGGTAAGAAGAGCTGGATTAGCTAAAGCATTTTGTGAATCAAAACATTAATTACCATTTATCCCTCATATTTGGTAGCCCCGTAATTTATTACGGGGTTTTTTTTGCCCATAAACAGGCATAGTTTTTGTAATAAGTGGAACAAAATCTATGAAAAAACTATTATTACTTTTTTTTATTATATTAACACTTAACGCTTATTCACAATATGACGACCTATATTATGATGGATCATATGATGGTTATCATACCACAACTTATTTAACTTATAACCACTTCCCAAACTATTCGGCTAGAATAAACTTTTTTTATGGTAGTGGAATATATTTTACTTGGTCTTTATTTAATTATTATTGGTATACTCCATATTATTCGTGGTATTATCCTTCTTGGAATTATTATTCTTGGTATAGACCAAACTATTATAACTGGCATAATAATTACTATACTTACAATCATAATCATAGAAGGTTTAGAAAGAGAAACACTTATTATGGTCATAGAAACAGAATGTCATCAAACTCCAACAAGACAGTTTCTAAACCTAAACCTATAAAAACCCCCATTACAACCCATAAAGTCGTTAAAACACCTACTAAAGTGGTTCATACGGTAAAAAAATATGATAAGCCTATTAGATATTCTAACACAACTACTAAAGTAGTTAGAACATATAATAAACCAAGACCCACACAAAATATTGTAAAAACTTATAGCAAACCTACCTACACTAAAAATAAAAGTAGACCACCTACTCGATCTTATACGCCACGTACAAATACTAATAGATCCAACTATTCTTCACGACCAAAAAATAATTATTCGAGGCCTGCTCCGCGTACTACCACAATTAAAAGAAATATAAGATAATTTATATAGATACAATATATTTATATAAAAATATCTTATGCGGAGCAATAAAAGAAAAGTTATAACTAATGAAGTTAATAAAGTATATTATGGAACTTTTTCTAATTCTAAATTAAAAGAATCTTTTAATTATGAAATGACTGAAGAAGCATTTTTAAATTCTTTTCGTTTATTAAAAACCTATGAAGAAAGAAAAGAGCAATTAGAGAAAAGAGGATATGGTTTAGTTGATGAGGAATGGGAAAAAGAACATGGTAATGATATAGTAAATGGTGACCCCGTAATGTTTTATTATAATACCTTCACAATTAATAAAGTAGGTAGAGTAGAAATTTGGGTTAAAAGAAAACCATTTGAGAAAATTAAAAAACAACTATTAAATTTACCTAATTTTAAAGATTATAATCCTGTTACTCCTTTTACGGTAAAAGATGATGATGGAGAAGAACATACTTTTTTCTCAATACAAAGTAAAAAATAAAGGTTTTTATTTATAAAGGATATTTATATAATAAATTATTATCATGAAAAAAATCAGAATTTCAGAAACTCAATTTAATAGGGTAGTTAAAGGAAAAATTAATGAACAAGAAATGTCCACTCGATGTCAATTATGTGTCGCCAAAGCATTAGGACCTAAATATACGATTAAAGCAATGAAAATTGTGAAGATGTTGGAGAAGATGCAAGAAGAAGGAACTCCTCCGGAATTAGAAGATATCATTAAATTAATGGATGGAATAGATATGATGGACACAATAGAAATTGGACCCAAACTTTTAAATTGTTATGATAAATGTCAACCCAAGGGAAAAACACCAGAAAAACAATTAGAAGAAGGATTAAGATCCACTTTAAAAGGTATTGGAGGTGCATTTAGAGGAACAGGATATCATTTTACTAAATATGGTTTTGAACTTAAAAAGGAATTAATTAAATTTAATAAACAATTAAGAAAAACTTTTGATAAGATAGAAGGGATATATGATAAAGCGGAGGATTCTAGAATGTCCAATAAAGGATGGGACGTGTTAAAAAATCATATCGATGATGCCAAAGATGCCTATGAAATGACTTATGATACTAATAATATCATTATTAAAGATATTGAACATCTTTTAAGTAACGAAAGAAAAAAGGATGGTGAAAAAGCTAAAGAAAAAGACTCACTCGGAGATATTAAAGTAGAACCTCAATTTAAAAGATAAATTTACCACTTATGAAAGAGAAGGGGGTAAATAAAGATTTACAAAACAACACAACTAAGGTTTCCCTTGCGGAAATTAATCGTCCAGATCTCCAGCAGAATAAAAAACAAAAAGATTATCTACAATATGTAGTAGATGAATTGGTGAAAGAAACTATAGTAGATGTTAGGGACCAAAAAATCTGGCACCCATATGATAGTCATTATTCACGACATTTAATTGGTGGTGCAAAAGGTGGGTTTGTGGATTTTGTAGAAGATAAGTTTGGGGTATTACGGAGTGAAGTAGATGTAGTATGGTCACAATATAAAAATAAAATTAAAGATGAAAATGGGTGGGTACAGATTGATCCCTATAATGATCTTGGATCCATTCCCCTTTCTACCCTCTATGAAGCTCGGAAACATAATAAAGGAAATGAGGAGTTTAAAAGAATAGATAACCCAAAACAACATAAATTTTATAATAGTATTGCGGATAAGGTGGTTAGTTTAATTGAAGTGAGGGATAGTGATAGAGTGGGAAAAATTATATACTTAACCGATCTGCTGGATCCTCAATATCCCGGGCAAGGAGCACCATTAATAGACCCAATCAATATCCCTGATTATGAGGCTTTCCAAAAAAGAATGATGTCCATTATTCAAGATTTTTTTCCTATGTTAGAAAAGTATTGGTATGTAGAGGAATTCTTCGACCAAATATTTATTCTAACTAGATTTGTATTTCCTAAAATATGGAATAAGTTTTATAAAGGAGAAGATCAACCAGAAGAATCTACTGAGTATGGAGAACATGCATTAGATTATGAGGAAGATATGGGTAAAGAGAAGATAACAGGTGGAAGTAATACCAGTTGGGATGATCTAGCCAATAACGAATCAATAGAACCAATAAATGAATCGGTAGATGAAGAAAAATTTTTAAGTGCAATAGTTAAAGATTTAGTTAAGAATACTACCACAGAAGTAAGTGAGTTTGATACAAGAACTATATATGTACCTTCCGGTAATGCAATTTTCAATTTTGAGTTAGTGTCGCATATGCAGGATGTTCCTAATTATTTGTCCAACTATATTAGAGATACCTATGGATTGGATATGTTTGAAATTCAGGTAGTGTGGTTGAGATATAGAGATGAAATAATGAATATGTTAGAGGATACGGACAGTAATAATCCTTTTAGTATTAGTGAATCCACTAAACCTTTACCTGACAGAATATTTCAGATGATACAAGATGATTTATTTAATAGGACGGTTAAAATTCCTAAAACCAATCGACCTTTATGTACTGGTGGTAACAGAGTGGATTATAGGGACTATGATGAGGTTACATGGGATGATGTAGTGAGTCCAAATCAAGAAGGTGAATACGATCAACCCAACTTCGTAATTCAATTATATCTACCATCTTCTGAATTTCCTTATAATGTGGAAATGGGGAGAGGAAGATCATGGGGGCAACTCAATGATTATCTTCAAAAACAATATGGGTTAACAGATGAATAGTATCAACGAGTATGGGATGAATTTAGAGGTACCATTTGTAAAAATGCTCAATTACCCTCACTAAATGAAAATGAGGATAAACAACAAAAAGTTTTAGATTACGCCCTTCAAGACCTAACCGACAATACTTTATTAGATTGGGGTAATAACCCAAATGATACCTATCAAATTATACAATTTCCATTTTCTATCTACCCCAAAGAAAAATCTACCAGATTAGATTGGATAATGATAGATAAACACCATAAGTTGGATATTTCACAATTTTATAAACAATTTAAACCATACGCCCAACTTATGTATGGTTTAACGGATCTGGAAATAGTAAATATGTTTCCTGATTGGGAAGATAATATAATAGAAAAAATAAGAGATCATTCGGAAACAGAGCAACCGCCGTTTATGGAGGAATGTAAAAATATTATAAAAGAAAGTAATATTGAAAAATTAATTAATAGACTCTACCAAGAGATTAACGATAATATCTCTGTTAATGATGAAGGTATACTACTGGATTTTCCTTATTTTAGAGAATTAAAGGGAGGTAATCCTACCATTACTTACGATCCATTTCGTAGAGATATTAATTATTTTGATCATAATTATGTATTTGGTGAGTTAGAAAGATTTGTTGCATATCATTTACACAAAACACTGGACATTGGGGATAAACTACAATTTAGGAATTATGATCCAATGGTTAAACCCATTGTGGAAAAACTAATTAAAGATATATACATCGAAGCGATAAACCAGAGTTTTGTGAAATCTACTCAGGTGGGTGAAAAAAAATACAATTTAAACGAATCAGTAGATTGGAATAAGATAGGTAAAGTTTTAAGAGACCCCGCAAATTCAGAACAAATATATAATCTCTTAATAGATATGTTTCCACACGCAAAAGAAGTAATAGATTACAATTATTATGGGGATAATGAGGAACCAAACCCTAATGATACTTTTGCGGAAATGAAAGGATTTTTATGGGATATTGATAAAAATATTATAAAGGGACCAACATTAGAATTGGCATCTCAATTTAAAATAGAAAATGAATATAAACAAGATTTAGAACAACATTATAATGATTATGTTGAGGGTAAGCTGGATAAATTTTTTAGAGAAAGTCCTAATGATCCCAGAGATATAACTCCGGAGCAATACGAAAATATGCCACCAATAATGGTTATGAATGGAAAGGTAATGGATGGAAACCATAGAGCATTCTTAGCACAAAAAGCAGGAGCTCAATTACCTACCTTTGAAATAATGGTTAAACCAAATAATCACCCAAACGCGCAAAAGATATTATCTATTATTCACCCTAATGATAATGATGAAGATGGAATACCAAATAGGTTAGATATTTCTCAACAACCTAACATAAACGAATCAGTAGATTGGACAGATAAAGGAGATAAGAAATATCATAAAAATGGTATGGTTAATAAGATTGTTGGTGATTTTCTAAAAATGACTGAGATAAGTAATGATTCTATTACATTTCATATGGGTCAACATATACAGGATACCTACCGCCAAAATTATAATAATCCTTATATAACTTACCATTATAATGAAAATGGGTTAACCCCACAAAGTAAAAATTTATTATACGAAAGTCTAAGTAATGGGGTCCTCTGGTTTATGGAACAAACCGGTTCAATAGAATACCAATCCTTACATACAAATAGATCACAAGCAGATACCGAATTAGTAAAAATGATTGTAGATACTTTATTTCCTATTATTGTACAAGAAATAACTGATTATAATGAGGATGAGGATTGGACCATGGATAATCTATATGACACTAAATTTTTGGCAGAATCTATTGATAAACAAGAACAATATCTAAGGTATGCTATTAAACATTTAATGGATAATACTAAGTGGGCGGATGCTTCTTATAGCCAACTACTTTTAAATGATGTTATATCTATTACCTCCTATATAAATTATGGAGATTTTATGTTTAATTTTATACCTGATGCGGTTAGAGAGATATTAGATGGTTTTGGTTTAACCGAAGAAGAAAAGAAAGAGATTTGGTATTTTTATGGGAGCTGGGTATTAGAAAAAGTTATAAGAGAAGGTAGGGTAGATTGGCCAAATAAAGAAACTCATAAAAAGAGGTATCCCTATTTAACTGAATCTAAAAATAATACTACTAAGTTTGTAGAAAAAATTGCGAAGGAAATTATAGATTCATCTACTTTGTCTGGAAAGTTATTATATTTTTACCCACCAGTTGTTGAAGAAGCTAAAGATGAGGGACCTATAAGTGCGGATGTAAATTCGGATTGGATACATAATGATAGATCCACAGGAATATACCACTTAACAACTGATATAAGGCGTATAGGTCGACTTTATATAAAAAAGATAATGGGTCCGGGGATACATAGAGAAGACCCCATTATCTTTTTTATATAAAGTCGACCT
>PVMS01022329.1_pt1 | contig 12150 bp, 8 predicted proteins | sample 1853461 | NCBI WGS metagenome assembly PVMS01 (sample SAMN08582032, study PRJNA380276) | Marine sediment metagenome, whole genome shotgun sequencing project. | isolation source: ocean sediment barecode stripped | collected 2017
CAATTCCCTGTCCGCCCCGTCCTCATTCATATTCATCACCTGTCCGGTCGGGCTCTCACCGAGGCAAGCGACCACCGGTAACATGCCACGGTGAGCCACGTCACGAATCGCCTCGAGGTCTACCCGGCGAATGTCACCGACCAGGCCCAACTCATCACGATCCAGGTAGTCACAGACGAATACCCCGTGTTGTATCCCCTGCGCCCTGACGCCCTGGTCTTCGAGGGCGCTGACCAGCTTTCGATTGGCGCGGTAAATCACGGGCCTGGCGACTTCCAGCACATCAGGAGTTGTCACCCTGAGCCCACGGCGCTTCTCGGTCTGAATGGATGCCTCCTGCAGTGCAACATCAAGCTGCGGGCCCGCTCCGTGAAGAATAATCGGCATCAGGCCGAGGTTGCACAGGAATGCCAGCGCGGCAGCCAGCGGATTCAACTGTTCCTCGAGTACGGCCCCGCCGATCTTGATGACCGCAAATTGCAATTCGCCGTCGCTACTGAATTGATTCAGGTAATAACGGGCTTCCCGGCTGGTGCCCAATTGACTGAGCACCTGGCTGACAACGCTGCGAATCTCACCCATTGTTCTTCACCACCTTGCTGTACAGATCAAGCGCAGTCGACAACTGCTCCAGTTCGACCCATTCATCCGCCACATGGGCCTGGCTGATGTGTCCCGGGCCCAGAACCATTGCGGGCACAGCGGCCTGTGAGAAAAGTGAAGCCTCAGTCCAGAAATCCACCGGTTCTGCGCACGCCACACCGTGCTTCTGGCAGAACGCGCGTGCTGCATCGTCGCTGTGTCCGGACGCCGGCAAGGGATGGCCGGAAAAAGGCACTTCCCATTCCGTCGTCGATCCGGCTGTATCACATGACTGGATCTCCGCCAGAAAATCTTCGTTGGATTCGCCTGGCCGAAGTCGTGCGCTCCAGTGCACGAAAGCACTGCCGGCAATCACGTTACTCTTGGTTCCACCATCGACGATACCGATATTGATGCAGGTGCCGGGATCGTCTTCCGCCTGTTTCTTACTGTGTGCCAGTTGCAAAGCGCTCGCAGCCCATCGCGCCATGCGGTGATTTGCGTTCTCATCCAGCGCCCGGGCTTCAGAGGAATGCCCAGGCACACCGTGAAAGCGGGTCTTCACCGACAGAAAACCGCGGTGTCCCAGCACCGCCTTGCAGGATGTGGGCTCGGCCACGATGACCTGTTCATAGCGCCCGGCCTCACCGCTGCTGATAAAGTTTTCCACGCAGCAACCGCCAGCGCCCTCTTCATCCGAGGTGAACAACAGGGCGAGATCCTGGGCGCCCTGCTGCGCCAGGTTCAGCAGCACAGCAGCCGCGCCCTTGATATCACACGCTCCCCGGCCGTAAGCCCGGCCGTCCTTCACCTGGAGGCCAAGGGGATCGGTGCTCCACCCCTCTCCATTGGGTACCGTATCCAGGTGAACATTGAACAGGACAGCCGGCCTGCCGCGCACGGCGTACCAGGAAACATGACCGTCACCATGGTCCCACAGGCGCGTCTGGAAGCCACTTCCGGCCAGTTCCGTGCACAACCTGAAAATCCTGGAGTCACCGTCGATCAGTCTGGGCGGATTTTGCGTATCGCAGGCCACCAGTGTCTCAAGATTTTGCAGTATGCGGGTCAGGCTCATTGATCCTTACCTTGCAGCCCGGTCATCGAAGCTGTTGATTTCAATTGGGTTCACTTCAAGCCACGGCGTGATTTTTCGGCCAGGGTGGTACTCTGGCCCAGTAATTTGATAAAACCGACCGCTTCTTCGGGCGTCCAGTCACAGCTTTGTGCATAAATAGCATCCGGATTGTGCAAACGGTAGGGAGCATCCACGGCCACTGCGATCACTCTGCCACCTTCGGTCTGTAGTGTCACCTCGCCGCTGACGGCCAGCTGCGAGCTTCTCAAATAGGCTTCCAGATCGTTCTTGTGCGGTTCGTAAAAGAATCCGGTGTACACGAGATCCGCCCAGCGATTGGCTATCTGGTTTCGGAACTGGGTCTGAAAACGCGTATTGACGGCGTCTTCAAGCGCCTGATGGGCAGCCAGCAAACCATCTATACCCGGACACTCAAATGCGATACGCCCCTTGAGACCGATGCTGACATCACCGGTGTAGATATGCCGGCCGACTCCATAGGCACCCAGGCTCACATTCAGCTGTTTGAGGATCTGCGGCCCGGAGAGTTTCTCGCCGTCCAGACTGATGGCAACGCCCTGCTCAAATCCCAGCTTTATCTGCAAGGGCTGCGTCGGCCATTCAACCCGCGCTGCGGTCATGGACCATGCATCCCCGGCTGGTGATTGGTAGTCATCGATCTCGCTGCCGGAAATGGTAACGCCAAGCAGGTTTTCATTAATGGAGTAGCGGCTGGCCGAGGCCTCAACCGGAATACCGGCATCCGCCATGACCTGAAGTTCGTAGTCACGCACGGCCTGCACCCGGGATTGCAGGTCACGAATTGGCGCCTGAATTTGGTAGTCGCCGAGGCTGCGGACGGTCTGGTCAAAACGTAACTGGTCATTACCCATGCCGGTACAACCGTGCCCGAAATATGCTGTCCCCAGCTCATCGCAAAGCTGCAGGCAGCTCTTGACGATCAGATAGCGATCCGAACATAGCAATGGATACTCGCCCAGCATACGGGAGTGGCTCCAGACCAGAGGTGTGACGAACTCGTCCCAGATTTCCTGGGCAACGTCTACTTCGTAGTGCTGCGAAGCGCCCAGGCTCTCGGCACGAGCCTTGATATCAGCCTTGCCCTTTTCGTCTACGCCACCCGTGTCTATGAAAGCCGTGTGCACTTCGAAGCCCTGCTGGACCAGATCCAGCACGCAGTAGCTGGTGTCAAGGCCTCCTGAGAAGGCAAGTACGATTTTTTTGCTCATTTACTGATCTCTTTGCAATTGGGTCAAGCACAAAATGGCTGATCCCGTTTTTCAAATCACTGTAGGAGCGAGCCTTGCTCGCGATTGTATTTTTTAGCCTACAAAAAAATTCGCGAGCAAGGCTCGCTCCTACAACTTTGCTCCGCCCTGTCCGAGCAGGGTCATCATGACGGCTTTTTGTACGTGCAGCCGGTTTTCCGCTTCGTCCAGGACGATGCAATAGTCGGCATCCATCACGCCGTCTGTCGCTTTTATGTTGCGCCGTAAAGGCAGACAGTGGCTGAACAGGGCATTATTGGTCATCGACATCTTTTCCTCATTCACCATGAAATGACGGTAGTTCTTGCGCAACTCCCATTCCTGCTCAGGCCGGCCGTAATGTGGCAGGGCGCCCCAGCTCTTGGCGTATACAACGTCAGCACCGCTGTAGGCCTCATCAATATCATGGCTCAATTGGAAGGAACCACCACTGATCTGCGCATTTTCGATTGCCGCTGATTCGAATTGGGAATCCAGCCGGTAGGCTTCTTCCGGGCACAGCAGCGTGACATCCATGCCGAACTTGCTGGCGATCAACAACGCCGAATTGGCCACGGCGGTATTCAGGGGGCGCGGGTGCCAGGTCCAGGTCAGGACGAACTTTTTCTTGCGCACTTCACCGATTTTCTCTTTCAGGGCCAGCATTAATGCGAGCTCCTGGCAAGGATGAACAATCGTTTCCATGTTGATCACGGGCACCGAGGCATGTGCGGCCAGGGATTTGATAACCGCATCCTCCCGATCGCTGGACCAGTCCTTGAACAGGGGAAACGCACGCAGGGCAATCAGGTCACAGTAGCGGGAAAGGACGCCGGCTACCTCGGCAATATGTTCCTCCGCATCACCGTCCATCACGGCCCCGGGCTTGAACTCAACCCCCCAGGCGTCCTTGCCGGGCTGCACCACAATGGCGATGCCACCGAGTTGCTGCATTCCAAGCTCAAAGGATGTTCGCGTACGAAGTGACGGATTCAGGAACATCAGGGCTATCGACTTACCACCCAGATGGCTTTGCATCGGGCTCTGTTTCAGGCGAGCCGCCAGGCCGAGCAGCTCATCCAATTGTTCTGCCGACCAGTCTGCCGAGGTCAGAAAGTTCTGCATTCCATAGTCTCCATATCAAAAAACCCAGCCGCTGGCTGGGTCTTTAATTTTGTAGCAAGATGATTCTGATCTACACGGCTACCCAGCCCGGATATTCAAGTCGGGGTCGGCGCAGGTGGCGGAAGCCGATGGTAGCTGCTGCAATGATCATGCCAGTGAATGTACGTAATTCTCACGATTATTGCAACCGCTTTTTGCAGACCCGGCCTTGAACTACAATGAATCGTATTAATAACAATCCAAACAAGGGAGCGTATTTGTGCTTGCGTTTGATCTTAGTCAATGAATCGCTGGCTGATTGTTCTGGGTCCGCTGGCTGCCCTGGCCCTGTTCTTTGTCCTCACCGGGTTCGGCTGGACTGCCGCATCGGCGATAACTGCGTCTGTCACCCTGTTATGTGCCCTGTGGTGGATTTTTGAACCGGTTTCCATCCCATTCACATCGCTGATACCGTTAGCGGTGTTTCCCCTGCTCGGAGTGCTGACTCCGGCCCAGGTGGGGCAGTCTTTCGGCAGCCCGCTGATCCTGCTCCTGTTGGGTGGTTTCATGCTTTCCACCGCCATGGCGGATTCCGGCGCACACCGCCGCATCGCGCTGTACATGGTGAATCTGTTCGGTGGTGGCAACGCACGTGGGCTGGTTTTGGGATTCATGGCAGCTGCTGCGGTCCTCAGCATGTGGATTTCGAACACGGCAACGACCCTGATGCTGTTGCCGGTCGCACTGGCCGTACTGGAACAAACACAGAAAAACCTGGCTGTTCCGCTATTGCTGGGTATCGCCTATGCCGCCAGCATCGGTGGTCTTGGCACACCAATAGGAACACCGCCTAACCTGATCTTCATGCAGGTGCACCTGGACCAGTTCGGGCATGCGCCCAGTTTCCCTGAATGGATGAGCTGGGGCTTGCCTGTGGTCGTGCTGCTGGTCCCTCTCGCGGGCTTTTGGCTTACCCGCGGTGTCAAACTCGCAGCACCGGTTCAACTGCCGCAGATGGGAAGCTGGAGTTCGCCAGAAAAACGGGTCTTGATCATGTTCAGCCTGACCGCTCTGTGTTGGATTACCCGGCAGGCGCCTTTCGGCGGCTGGAGCGGCTGGCTGGACCTGCCCCAGGCCAACGATGCTTCAGTGGCACTGATCGCCGTGGTGCTGATGGCGGCGCTGCCCAACGGAGAGGGCGGTCGCCTGCTGCGCTGGGAAGCCGCCAGCAAAATTCCGTGGGGTGTGCTGTTACTTTTTGCAGGCGGCATCGCCATTGCCAATGCCTTCGTGCAGAGCGGCCTGGCAGACATCATCGCCGGAGAACTCGGTGGTCTGGTGAATCTGCCCAAATGGCTGCTGCTCATTTCGATGTGTCTGGCCGTGACATTTCTGACGGAAGTAACCAGCAACACGGCAACAGCCAGCCTGTTGATGCCGTTACTGGCAGCCACCGCCGTCGCGACCGGCATGAACCCGATACTGTTGATGGTACCTGCCGCAATGAGCGCAAGTTGCGCCTTCATGTTACCGGTCGCCACTGCGCCCAATGCGATTGTATTTGGCAGCGGAAAAGTCCAAATCAGGGACATGGCTCGCGCCGGCTTTGTGTTGAACCTGATCGGCGCGATCGTGATCACGTTGGTTTCACTGCTCATCCTGGACTGAGATGAGGCTCAACTCTTTTAATTCACCTCAGGAGGACTTGGTCCAATCGAATAAGATTCTGGCAAAGAGCGGACCAGATTCCATTTGATCTATAATTGGCGGCTGGAACTCAAGACAGAGACAATGGAACATGAATTGCACCCAGGCAATTATTTCATTTTTCCTGCTTGCACCCTGTGATGATGGTGGAGGCAAATCCTTCGATACGGCCATAGCCGAATCGCTTGCGTCTCCCGATCGTCTCGAACAGGACCGGGACAGAGATCCCCTGCGACATCCAGACCAGGTTCTTGCATTTTTTGAAATTAAGCCCGGAATGACTGTGCTTGACCTGTTCTCCGGAGGCGGCTACTACACCGAAATCGCCAGCCGCATTGTCGGCGAAAGTGGCAGGGTCGTGGCGCACAACAACAAGGCCTATGTGGCCTACGAAAAAGACCAACTGGCTCAGCGTTTTGCCGATAACCGCCTCGCCAACGTGGAGCGCATCACCGCCGAAGCGGATGAACTGGATTTGCCTGAGGCCTCATTCGACGCAGCTTTGGCCATGCTCACCTGGCACGACTTCTATTACCTCGACGAGGAAAACGGCTGGCCCGCCATCGACGAGCAGGCTCTGGTCGAGAACCTCTGCAGCGCTCTGAAACCGGGAGCCGTTCTCGGCATCAGCGATCACATAGCAGCTTCAGGCACCGACCCCGTCGAAAGCGGCCAGAATCTACACCGCATAGACCCGGAGCGCATCAAGGCCGACCTTGCAGGCAGCTGTTTCAAATTCGAAGGAGAGATCAGCATCCTGCGCAACCCCAAAGACGACCACAGCCAACCCATGTTCGCCGAAGGCATCCGCGGCCAAACCGACCGCATTGTCTACAAATTCCGACGTCAGTGAATTTTCCACAGATTGCTTTTTTCTTGGGAAGATTGACGCTACGGACAAAAGCCAGTGTTAATCGTCGGACCATATCGCTCTGATTGAGGTTGATTTAATTTTCCACAGATTACACAGATTACGCAGATTTTTCTGGTCGGCTCAGCACTGTGAATAGACTCGGGCGCTAATCCTCAGAAGTTGCTGCATTGATTGAGAGCGATACATTTTGTAGAAAATGTTCAAGCTACCAAAGTGGACCGCCCAATAAGCTAAGGTATCCCAGTCATCGAGGCCGCCGACCCAGTTCTAATCTGTGAAATCTGTGAAATCTGTGGAAAAAAATAAAGCAACCCAACCATTCTGCACATGAGGCCAATTCACTTTCGATAAACGAAACCGCCGGCCCAGTTCTAATCTGTGAAATCTGTGAAATCTGTGGAAAATTAAATCAATCTATTTCTTCTTCCGCGGCAAATACAAATCTGTGATGGTGCCTTCGAAGACTTCGGCGGCCATGGCGATGGATTCGGACAGGGTGGGGTGGGGGTGGATGGTCAGGCCGATGTCTTCGGCTTCGCAGTCCATCTCGATGGCCAGGGCGCATTCGGCGATCAGGTCTCCTGCGTTCACACCGGTGATGCCGGCGCCGATGATCCGTTTGGTGGCTTTGTCGAACAGCAGCTTGGTGAAACCCTCACTGCGGTCTATGCCCAGCGCACGGCCGTTGGCGGCCCAGGGAAATTTACTCACTTCGAACTCGAGCTTATTTTCCTTCGCCTCGGTTTCCGTGGTACCAACCCAGGCCACTTCGGGGTCGGTGTAGGCGACGGAAGGGATCACGCGAGCGTCGAAAGCACTTTTTCTGCCTGCGCAGACTTCCGCGGCCACTTTACCTTCGTGAGTGGCTTTATGCGCCAGCATCGGCTGGCCGACCACATCTCCGATTGCGAAAATGTTCGGCACATTGGTGCGCATCTGGTGATCAGTTGGGATGTATCCCCTGCTGGTGACCTTTACACCGGCCGCCTTTGCATTGATTTTTCCGCCATTCGGCGTGCGGCCAACCGCGACCAGTATCCGGTCATACTTCTCCTGGCCGGAATGCTTGCCTTCGAAGTGAGCAAGCAGGGCATGGTCGGCCACATCGACCCGACTGACCCGGGTTTCCAGATGAATGGCAGCATAGCGTTTCTTGATGCGCTGCTGCAGAGGCCTGACAAGATCCGGATCTGCTCCGGGCATCAGTTGCGGTGTCAGTTCGACCACGGTGACTTTGCTGCCCAGCGCCTCATAGACGCATGCCATTTCAAGGCCAATGATCCCACCGCCTATCACCAGCAAGCGATCCGGTATTTCCTCCAGATTCAGCGCGTCGGTTGAGTCCATCAGCCGGGGATCCCCCCATGGCATGCCGGCCAGTTCGAGTGACTGTGAACCAACCGCAATAATGGCCTTGTCGAAACTGATCTCCCGTTTGGCCTCACCGGATGTCACGGTCAGGCTGTTCGGGCCGGCAAAGGCGGCCAGGCCCTGGATGACTTCGATCTTGCGCTTCTTCGCCATGCCACCCAGACCACCGCTCAGTTTGGTAACCACTTGATCCTTGAAGCCACGTAACTTGTCCAGGTCGATGAAGGGTTCGCCAAAACTGACGCCGTGCGGTTCCAGTGCTGCGGCCTCTTCGATGACTTTACCGGTGTGCAACAGGGCTTTGGAGGGTATACAACCCACATTGAGGCAGACACCACCCAATGCCGGGTACCGTTCGACCAGGGCCACCCGCAGGCCCAGATCGGCAGCACGGAAGGCGGCCGTGTATCCGCCAGGTCCGGCTCCCAGAACAACGAGATCAAAATCATGACCTGCGCTATCGGCGGCCTTTTTTTCAGAGGTATTGCTCATCCTGTTCCTACTCCATCCTGAGCGGCCCGCTCAATCAGCAAATTCTCGCCTTCCTGCCGCAAACTGAAGTGCTTCAGGAAACTCATTCCCAGCAGTGCTGCATCATTCAACCCCGGCGTAATCGTTGCGCGAACATTGGTCAATTCCAGGCTGCCGAGACTCACCCTGTCCAGTCGAGTTACCCAGGCACCAACCGGCCCCGCTGCCGTCATGACCCGGATACGCGGCCCGAATTCCAGGCCCATGGCACGTGCTGTTTTTTCCGAAATGGCCACATCGGTGGCTCCGGTATCCACCAGGAACTTCACCGGCTGTCCATTGATTTCACCTTCGGCTATATAGTGCCCGTTGCGGCTACGCTGCAGAACCACCAGCGCATGATTGCCGTCTTCAACACTGCGAATGATGCCGCCATTGCGTTGAGTGACAGCCTGATAAAACGCCGTGAGGCCGATCATCAGGCCAATGACCGCAATCCACGCAAAAAGGCGGCCGGTCTTCAACGGCATTCCCTTGTCAGAATCAGGCTGGTCCATATGGAAGCGGTGACGCTACAGCGTCAGCCTTCTCAGATCTTCCAGCCGGCTGGCCAGATATCGAGTGAACCGTGCGGCCTCGGCGCCGTCGATCACCCGGTGGTCGTATGAGAGTGACAAGGGTAGCATTAACCGCGGTTTGAACTCCGCCCCATCCCAGACCGGCGCCATCCGCGAGCGAGACACCCCGAGAATGGCTACCTCGGGCGCATTGATAATGGGCGTGAAAGCGGTTCCGCCAATACCGCCGAGACTCGATATGGAAATGCATCCACCCTGAATATCCTGCGGTTTCATCTTCTTGTCCCTGGCCCTGCCGCTGATTTCTGCCAATTCTTCTGCGAGCTCCATGATGCCTTTGCGTTCGCAGTTACGCAGCACCGGCACGACCAGCCCTTCCGGCGTATCTACGGCAACCCCAATATTGAAATACTTCTTGATGACCAGGTTTTCACCGCCACTCTCGAGTGACGCATTGAACCGGGGGAACTTCTTCAATGCTGCCACCGTCGCCTTGATCAGGAAAACCAACGGTGTGAGTTTGAAGCCCTGGGCCACGGCCTCCTCCACATTTGCCTTGCGGAAGGCCTCCATATCTGTGATGTCTGCCTCGTCATGCTGGGTGACGTGGGGGATCCCAATCCAGTTTCGATGCAGGTGCCCGGCCGATATTTTCCTGATCCTGGACAGCGGCTGTCTTTCCACTTCACCATAACGACTGTAGTCGATGTCCGGCAGCTCAGGAAATTCAAAACCGAATCCTCGGGAACCGGTGCTGCCAGCACCGCTCATTACGGATTTGACGAAAGCCGATACGTCATCGCGGACGATGCGGCCTTTGCTGCCACTGCCGCTTACCTGGGTCAGATCTACTCCCAGTTCCCGTGCGAAACGCCTGATCGCCGGGCTGGCATAGGGAACTTTGGACGAATCCGGTGAAATGGTGACTGAGTCAGCTTGTTGCGGAGCCTCTTGCGAAGCCGTGGGTTCGTGTGTCGCCTGTTCCAGCTGATCATTCCCGGGCGCTTGGGAAACTACAGTTTCGGCAGCTGAGGATTCGGCAAGCTGGGGGTCGCCGGCCGGCTCACTGCTTTCCACCGCTACTTCGGAAACTTCAAGTACTGCAACGACATCGCCTTCCGAGACAGTGTCATCGAGTTTCATCTTCATTTCCCGAATGACGCCATCAGCCGGAGAAGGCACTTCCATGGTCGCTTTGTCGCTTTCCAGTGTGACCAGCGAGTCCTCCGCCCTGACGCTGTCGCCCTCAGCTACCAGTACCTCGATGACCGGTACGTCGGCGAAATCTCCGATATCCGGCACCCTGATTTCAATCGTATTGCTCACATTCAACTCCGTGTTTGAAAGTCCCGGCCTGCTCAGACCGTTGCCGGATTGACCTTGTCCGGGTCGCTATGCAGCGTCGAACGAGCCGCCAACAGATCACCCTGGCTAATCAGTCCCTGGCGGTACAAGGCATACAGGGCGGCGTACGCCACGTTGTGACGATCGACTTCAAAAAACCGGCGCAATTTCTCACGGGTGTCGGAACGCCCGAATCCGTCAGTGCCGAGCACGATGTAGTCCTCCTGCGGCAGAAAGCCTCGAATCTGATCGGCGAAAGCCCTGACGTAATCTGATGCTGCGATGACCGGGCCCGGCCGCTCACGCAGGCAGTTGGTGACCCAGGGGATCCTGGGTTCTTTTTCCGGATTCAGGCGGTTCCAGCGGGCACAGTCCACGCCGTCTCGCCGTAGCTCGCTGAAACTGGTGGCGCTCCAGATATCCGACTGGACGCCGAAATCCTGTTGCAGGATATTGGCCGCCGCAATGACTTCCCTCAAAATGGCTCCTGAACCCAGCAATTGAACCTTTCGGGCGCCTTCTGCACCCTGCTGGAACAGGTGCAGCCCTTTACGAATTCCATCTTCGGCACCTTCGGGCATATCCGGATGGGTGTAGTTTTCGTTCATCACCGTGATGTAGTAATAGATGTTTTCCTGATCCTGGTACATGCGGCGCAAACCGTCCTGGACAATCACCGCGAGTTCATACCCGAACGTAGGGTCGTAAGAAACACAGTTGGGCACCATGCTCGACATCATGTGACTGTTGCCATCCTCATGTTGCAGGCCCTCTCCATTCAGCGTGGTACGGCCGGCCGTGCCGCCGATCAGAAAACCCTTGGCACGCATGTCACCGGCTGCCCAGGCCAGGTCGCCCACTCGCTGGAAACCGAACATGGAATAAAAAATAAAGAACGGGATCATGGTCACGCCGCTACTCGAGAAGCTGGTGGCCGCGGCGATCCAGGATGACATGGCGCCAGCTTCGGTGATGCCTTCCTGCAGGATCTGCCCTTGCTGATCCTCTTTGTAAAACATCAGCTGGTCTGAATCGACCGGCGTATACAGCTGTCCTACCGAAGAGTAAATGCCCAGTTGGCGGAACATCCCTTCCATACCAAAAGTACGGGCTTCATCAGCCACGATGGGGACAATTCGCTCTGCCAGATTCTTATCGCGCAGCAGCATGGCCAATGCGCGAACAAAGGACATGGTCGTGCTTATTTCGCGGTCGCCGCTGGACTTCAACAATGAATCAAAAACTTCCAGTTCGGGTATTTCTAGTGGCTCACCATTGCCACGCCGTTGCGGGAGTGAACCACCCAGGACTTCGCGGCGCTCAAGCAGGTATTTCACTTCTTCGCTGTCCTCGCCAGGGTGGTAATACGGCACTTCTTCCAGATCATCATCCGGGACGGGTACGCCAAAGCGGTCCCGGAATTGACGGATTGACTCGATATCCATCTTCTTTTGCTGATGGGTAATATTCTGGGCCTCGCCGGCTTCACCCATGCCGTAACCTTTGACAGTTTTAGCCAGGATCACAGTCGGCTGGCCTTCATGACTGCTGGCCGCACTGTAAGCGGCATACATTTTGTGCGGGTCATGACCTCCGCGATTCAGGCGCCAGATGTCCTGGTCTGTCATGCTGGCCACCATTTCCAGCAATTCAGGATATTTACCGAAGAAATGTTCACGCGTGTAGGCGCCGCCCTTGGCCTTGTAGTTCTGGTACTCACCATCGACTGCCTCTTCCATTCGCCTACGCAGCAGTCCATCTTTGTCCTTGGCA
>PVMS01080508.1_pt1 | contig 12148 bp, 15 predicted proteins | sample 1853461 | NCBI WGS metagenome assembly PVMS01 (sample SAMN08582032, study PRJNA380276) | Marine sediment metagenome, whole genome shotgun sequencing project. | isolation source: ocean sediment barecode stripped | collected 2017
GAATCAGTCACGGACTCTTTGCGCCCCTTTAACTGACCGGGATTCCTGTCACCCTCGTAATCTTCATACATGGTATTGCGCGCCCTTCCCTGACTATTGGTGTTGGCATGATGTCGTTATCGTTTATCGGGCAGTGCATGCCGATGTTGATACTGATGCCACCTCTCTGACTCAATCGGGCAGGGTCAGCCAACACCAATAGTCAGGGAAGGGCGCGCAATACCATGTATGAAGATTACGAGGGTGACAGGAATCCCGGTCAGTTAAAGGGGCGCAAAGAGTCCGTGACTGATTCTGAATCAGCACCTATTACAGAACGCCGGACGATGAACCGGTGGCAGTTTCGTGCTGACCAGGTGCAGATGTTACATCAGCAGGTCCAGACCGAGCTGATTATCAGTTTGCTGGTAACTGCAATCGTTGCTGCCGTGTTCTGGAATACAGCCCCCTATGGACTGTTGATCGCCTGGTCTGTTGCTGTTGTTGTCAGTGTCGGTGGTCGCTCACTGTTTATAAACAACGCTGATTATGAAGACAATAGCAAGGATATTGATGTCTGGGGGCAACAATATATTACCGGCGCAACCATTTCCGGCCTGTGCTGGGGAGCGCTTGGCATCATTGCTGCAATCTACGGTGAACTGGCCCAGCAGATTTTTGTACTGGTCACCGTGGCAGGGATGTCGCTCACTGCTTATGTCTCCATGCAGTCATCACCCAGAACCATCAGCGCATTTGTGATTCCGGCCCTGTTGCCTGTCACAGCCTTTTTCTTCTACCAGGGTGACAAACTGTCACTGGCACTGGGAACACTTGCCATCATCTTTGCAGCGGTCATGTTGTTCTCATCACGTGCCATGCGCAATATCCTCTCAAAGTCCTTCAGTCTTGGGTCTCACAATACGGAATTGATAAAAAATCTTGTTGTGACCAGAGAAACAGCAGAAAACGCAAAAAAATATGCCGAGGAAGCGAGCATCAAGCTGCAGGAGCAGATGCGGGAACGTGAACAGGCAGAAGAGCGAACACGCAGTTCAGAACAGCGGATGAGTGCAATTTTCGACAGTATGCAGGATACCATTTATCAAACGGATATCAGCGGCTGCGTACTCTGGACAACCCCTTCAATAAAACAGCTACTCGGCTACGATACAGATGAGGTTGTTAACAGAAATATAAAGGACTTTTATGTTTGTGCTACCGACCATGACGAACTGAAACACTCGCTTGATGTCAATTACGGTCGTCTGCAACATTTCGAAACACGCCTGCAGCACAGCGATGGTTCAGAAATATGGATTTCCGAGAACTCTCACTACAAGTATGACGATCACGGTGAAGTCATCGGAATTGAAGGGACAATCCGTGATATCACCGCACTCAAGCAGGCCAAGGAAGCTCTGCACCAGGAGAAAGAACGTGCCCAGGTAACACTGGGCTCCATTGGAGACGGTGTAATTACAACTGACCTGAATGGCGATATTGAGTACATGAACTCTGTGGCGGAGCAGTCGACCGGCTGGAAACTGGAAGATGCGCGTGGCAGGCCCATGCTGAAAGTATTCAAGGTGGTAGATGAGAAAACCCTTGAGGAGCCTCCCGACCCTGCTGCACTCTGCCTTGAGCAAGGCAAGAGCACCATGCTGGCCGGTCACTTGCTGCTTATCCATCGCTACAGAAGCCAGCGGCTGTCGGTAGAGGTGAATGCATCGCCTATTCGTGATTCAAATGCAGACATATCCGGTGTGGTGCTGGTATTTCATGACGTAACCGAACTGCGGGGACTGGCAAAAAAGATGTCCTACCAGGCAACGCACGACTCCCTGACAGGCCTCATTAACCGCCGCGAATTTGAAACCCGTATCAAGCAGGCCATCGATAATGCACACAATGAAAATATACGTCATGCCCTGTGCTATCTGGACCTTGATAATTTCAAGGTTGTTAATGACACCAGCGGACACTTTGCCGGTGATGAACTGCTTAAACAGCTGACGATCAAGCTGCGTCTGGAACTGCGTGAGGCAGACACCCTGGCCAGGCTCGGTGGTGACGAGTTTGGTATCCTGCTTGAAGGCTGCCCTATCGAGAAGGCACAGGACCTGGCCGAGACCATACGTAAAATTGTGGAGGATTTTCGCTTTGTGTGGGACAACACGGCCTTCAGGATTGGCGTCAGCATTGGTCTTGTGCCAATCACCAGCGACAGTGGCACACTCAGTGAGGTATTAAGCGCTGCGGATTCCGCCTGCTATGTAGCAAAGGACCGGGGCAGAAACCGTATCCATATCTACGAACCAAATGACGAGGCAGTGCTCGAGCGTCATGGCCAGATGCAGTGGGTACAGCGTATTCAGGATGTCCTCGACCAGAATCGTTTCAGGCTGTTCTTCCAGCCAATTGCAAAACTTTTTCGGGAACCGGAAGACAGGAATACTATCCACGGCGAAGTGCTGGTTCGCATGCTTGATGACAATAACAAGATAGTCGGTCCCGGCTCGTTTATACCCGCCGCAGAGCGTTACCAGGTAATGCCGTCTATTGATCGCTGGGTCGTATCCAATACATTTAGAATACTTATGCTGAACGATGCTCCTGTAAAAGACCGTGTCAGCTCTTGCTGTATCAATCTGTCAGGCCAGTCACTCTCGGACGAACGCTTCATGGACTTTCTTGTTAGTGAAATCAGGGACAGTGGCATACCTCCTGAAATACTGGTTTTCGAGATTACCGAGACTGCAGTTATTGCCAACCTCTGTAATGCATCAAAACTGCTTTCCACGCTTCGCGAGATGGGTTGCAGGTTTTCGCTGGATGATTTTGGTGTTGGACTGAGTTCATTCGGCTATCTTAAAAACCTGGCCGTTGACTACCTCAAGCTTGACGGGTGTTTTGTTAAAAACATGGTCAGGGACAATATTGATCACGCCATGGTGATGGCAATCAACCAGATTGGCCACACCATGAACATAAAGACTATTGCCGAGTTTGTAGAAGACCAGAAAACGCTTGATGCCGTACGCAAGGTTGGCGTTGATTATGCACAGGGTTATTTCATAGCCAAACCGGCGCCTATCGAGATAGCCCTGAACCGGGAACCGGTCGACTTCTGTGCCAAAGAAGACTTGCAGGATATAGTTGAACTCAAGTCTGTCTCTGCAGAAAGCTAGCCCGCACTTCTCACCGCGGGGTAAGATGCGGGCTCGCCCGCCTGTGCTTCGGCGCCATGAATGCCAGCCGGAACAATCCTGTTAATCCTCTTTTTCCATGCGATCCAGTTCGGCATCCATTTCAGTATCACTCATGGGAGTGTAATCAGAAGAGGTCTCTCCCGTCCCGGTCTCCGCTTCCGGTTTTTTTTGCTTGATAAACCAGCCGGAGAAATACAGACCCAACTCGAACAACAGCCACACGGGTATCGCAAGCAGTGTCTGTGAAATCACGTCGGGTGGGGTTAACAGCATACCAATAACGAATGCACCGACAACCACGTAGGGGCGTTTCTCCCGCAAGGCGGCCTGTGTTGTCATGCCCGTCCACACCAGTAACACGGTAACAACCGGCACCTCAAAGGCAGCGCCAAACGCAAAAAACAGGGTCAGCACAAAATCCAGATAACGACTGATATCTGTCATTACCGAGACCCCGTCCGGGGCTGCTGCCGTAAAAAAGGCGAATACCAGCGGAAAAACCACGAAATAGGCGAATGCCGCGCCCGCGTAGAACAGGAACGTGCTTGATACCAGCAACGGCACCACCAGACGCCGTTCATGCCGGTACAGTCCTGGCGCAACAAATGACCATAGCTGGTACAGCACATAGGGTATGGCAATAAACAGTGCAAGAAACAGGGTCAGCTTGAAAGGAATCAGGAAAGGTGATGCCACCTCGATAGCAATCATGCTGCTGTCTTCAGGCATATGTGCCAATAGCGGGCCAGACAACAACGAAAATAACGTGTTCGAGAAAGGAATCAGCACTACAAAAACCACCGCGACTGCCAGTACTACCCGTAACAGGCGGTCACGAAGTTCTATCAAGTGGTATAACAGCGGCTGCTCAGTCTCATCCAGCCCCGGCGACACCTGCTCCCCGTTACTCTGGTTTTTCATCCGCGCCGGACCCGGACAGGTGTGTAACGGCCTGCTTTTTTTCTGCCGTTGCGGAATGAGCGGAACGTTCGCCTGCTTGCAGAGGGTCTCCTGTCACTGTATCCACCAGTTCCTCAAGTTCAGGGGAAGACGCCTGCTTCTCGAGCATCTTTTTAAGCTCTTCTGTAGCAAGTTCCTTGTCGATATCAGCCTTCACTGATGAAACAAAGCCGCGCAGTTTACCCACCCACAAGCCGGCCGTGCGCGCTATTCGTGGCAAGCGTTCCGGCCCCACGACCAGCAGCGCGATCACCATGATAAAAATAATTTCCGTAAAGCCGATGTCGAACATAATGGTTCAGAGAGAGTGCCAGTGTGATGCAGCTGATAACGCGCAGTGAAGACTGTCAGACCTTGTCCTTGTCATGCCGGGTAACCTTGCCATCAATTATGTTACCGTTTTCCTTGTCCTCAAGACTCTTCTCACTGCCGGCCTCATCTTCTCCTTCACGCATGGACTGCTTGAAACCCTTTATCGCACCGCCCAGATCAGAGCCAATATTCTTCAGGCGCTTTGCACCAAACAACACCAGCACGATGGCCAGAATAATCAACAATTGCCAAATACTAATACCCATAATTCTTCTCCATCTGTGCCAATACACAGGAAATTGAATATACCGCTGATAATATTATCTAGTTGTCCCGCGCTGCCTTTTCTTCCAGACCTGGAATGCCAAAACGCCGCTCGAGCTCTGCCAGCACGTCACCGGGGCCAAGCCCCCTTGCCGACAACATCACCAGTGTGTGAAACCACAGGTCGGCCGTTTCATGTACCAGCTGCGAATCATCGTCATCCTTGGCAGCAATGATGGTTTCCGCAGCCTCCTCACCAACCTTCTTGAGGATGGCATTCATACCTTTTTCAAACAGGCTGGCCACATAGGATGTATCAGCAGCAGCTGTTTTGCGCGCCTCGATAACCCCTGCCAGTTTCTCCAATGTATCACTCACATTCATTCACCTGCAATAATCCGGTGCACATCTCAACGCTCGCCATATATTGATTCCGGGTCTTTCAGAACAGGCTCGACCGTAATCCAGCGTCCCGCCTCAAGGCGTTGATAAAAACAACTGCGCCTGCCCGTGTGACATGCGATGCCGCCATGCTGTTCCACCTGCAATACCACGACATCATTGTCACAATCCAGACGTATTTCCCTGACCGTCTGCTGGTGGCCTGATTCCTCACCCTTGTGCCATAACCTGTCTCTGGAGCGAGACCAGTACACCGCCGTACCCTGCCGGGCTGTCAACCTCAGGGCCTCACGATTCATCCACGCCACCATCAGGATCCTGCCATCCGCCGCATCCTGTGCAACAGCGGGCACCAGGCCGGCATCGTTCCACTTGACCTCATCCAGCCACACTTCGCTATGCATCGTTCCTCACCTGATAACGGAGACAGTAAAAAACTATAACCGTACCTCAATACCGCAATCAGCCATATACTGCTTTGCCTCACCGACAGTAAATTCACCAAAATGAAAAATACTCGCTGCCAGCACGGCATCTGCCTTGCCTTCCGTCACACCGTCAGCAAGGTGTTGAAGATTGCCCACGCCACCCGAGGCAATAACCGGCACATTGACTGCATCACTGATGGCGCGTGTCAGCGCAAGGTCAAATCCGTCACGCGTACCATCACGATCCATGCTGGTTAACAGAATTTCTCCTGCCCCGTAAGCGGTCATGCGCTGCGCCCATTCGACAGCATCAATACCGGTTGGCTTGCGGCCACCGTGGGTAAAAATTTCCCAGCGCAGCGCCTCCCCGGCCTTACTGACCTGCTTGGCATCAATGGCAACGACAATACATTGTGAACCAAAGCGTGCTGCCGCCTCTTTTACAAACTCCGGATTGAAGACCGCTGCCGTATTAATACCCACTTTATCCGCACCTGCATTCAGCATACGGCGAATATCGGCAACCTCGCGAATACCACCGCCAACCGTCAGCGGAATAAATACCTCACCCGCCACCTGCTCGACAACATGTACCATGGTATCACGCTGGTCGGAACTGGCCGTTATATCAAGAAAGGTCAGCTCGTCGGCACCCTCATTGTCATAGCGTCTGGCAACCTCTACCGGGTCACCTGCATCACGTATATCCACAAACTGAACGCCCTTGACCACACGCCCGGCATCCACATCAAGACAGGGGATAATACGTTTCGCAAGGCCCATGATTTCGTCTCAGCCGGCACCCGACCCGCATAACTCATCGGCGAGCTTCTGCGCCTCGGCCAGGTCAAGTGTACCTTCGTAGATTGCCCGGCCGGTAATTGCTCCCATGATGCCTGCGTCGGTGACCTTGCACAGGGCCTGCACATCATCAATAGAGGTAATTCCGCCGGACGCGATTACCGGGATACGAATAGCCTGTGCAAGCTCCACCGTAGACTCAATATTGACGCCGGTCATCATGCCGTCACGACTGATATCGGTGAAGACGATTGCCTCCACCCCGTCATTCTCGAAACGCTGCGCCATATCAATCACCGAGTGGTGTGACAGCTTTGACCAGCCATCGATGGCCACCTTGCCGTCTTTCGCATCCAGCCCGACAATGATGTGTCCGGGAAATTCTGCGCACAGGTCATTGACAAAATGCGAAGCACTGACAGCCTTGGTGCCAATAATGGTGTACTGCACGCCGGCATCCAGATAGGCCTGTACGGTTTCCTCGTCACGGATGCCGCCACCCACCTGGATTGGCAGGTCGGGAAAGGCTTCGGCAACAGACCTGATTGCAGCCGCATTGACCGGGCGTCCCTCAAAGGCACCATTCAGATCCACCATGTGCAGGCGCCGTGCGCCTGCTTCCACCCAGCGCCTGGCCACGGCTACCGGGTCATCGCCGAACACCGTCTCGTCATCCATGCGTCCCTGGCGAAGACGCACACATTTCCCGTCTTTCAGATCAATCGCAGGTATCAACAACATGCTTCAGGAATCTCCATTCCAGCGAACAAAATTTGACAGCAGTTGCAATCCGGCATGCTGGCTCTTCTCCGGATGAAACTGCACTGCAAAAATATTGCCATGTGCAAGCACCGACGCGAACTCAATACCATAAGGCGTCGTTGCCGCTATATCACCGGCGTCATCCGGTGATGTGTAATAACTGTGTACAAAATAGAACCGGCTGTTTGCAGGAATATCCTGCCACATGGCATGTTCCCGCTGCTGCTGTACCTGGTTCCAGCCCATGTGGGGTATCTTGAGGCGATCACCACTGTCATCTGCATGCATATCCCGGGGGAAATGCAACACTTTTCCAGGGATCATCCCCAGGCACGAGGTGCCCTGGTTTTCTTCACTCTCCTCCAGCAGGGCCTGCAGTCCCAGGCAGACACCCAGCAGCGGCCGGTCCGCTGCTGCCTTTTCGACCACCTCATCCAGTCCGGATTTTTTCAACTCTGACATGCAATCCCGGATAGCGCCGACACCTGGAAACACCACACGGTCGGCCGACAGTATTTGCTCATGATCGCTTGAGACAATGACACGATCCTTGCCGGCAACATGCTCCAGTGCCTTGGCAATGGAATGCAGGTTGCCCATGCCGTAATCGATAATTGCTACAGAACTCATGATAATTACACAACCGGTAAACCGGCAGTATCCGGATCAGCTCAGAGACTTCCCTTGGTTGAAGGTAACTGGTCGCCCAGCGCAGGATCTGCCTCAAGCGCCATACGTACTGCACGACCAAATGCCTTGAAGATGGTTTCCGCGACGTGGTGTGCATTGTCACCCCGCAAGCAGTCTATGTGCAGCGTGACCAGTGCATGGTTACTGAAACCCTGGAAAAACTCATGCAGCAGATCAACATCAAAATCACCGATACGAGCCCGTGGATAAACAGCGTGGTACTCCAGTCCGGGGCGCCCGGAAAAATCGATAACCACACGCGACAGCGCTTCATCCAGTGGCACGTAGGCAAGACCATAACGGCGAATACCGCGTTTGTCAGCCAGCGCCTTGTTCACGGCCTGGCCAAGCGTAATACCGATGTCCTCTACCGTGTGATGGGCGTCAATGTGCAAATCACCCGTTGCCTTGATATCCATATCCAGCATGCCGTGGCGGGCCACCTGGTCCAGCATATGCTCCAGAAACGGCAAGCCGGTATCAAACGCAGCCTTGCCGGAACCATCAAGATTTACGGAGACGCAGATCTGCGTCTCCAGGGTGTCGCGATTAACTGTTGCCTGTCGCTGTGACATAAAAAAATTACCTGTTTAAAACCAGCTACATAGTATGACTAATATTGCACTTCAAGCACCCTGATGCAATGGGCAAGTTTAAATCCATATTAACAGTTTACCGGCGTGGTTTAACCTCCAGCCAGAAAGTGACCGGACCATCATTGATCAGGGACACCTGCATATCTGCACCAAACCGGCCTCCCTCGACCTCCAGAGAATGCTGCTGCGCCTGTTGCAGCAAATGATCGTACAAACGCTGTCCTGCTGCCGGGTCAGCGGCCGTCGAAAAGCCGGGGCGCATCCCGCTACGGGTATCCGCTGCCAGCGTAAACTGCGGTACCAGCAACAGCGCGCCACCCGCCTGCCTGATGCTCAGGTTCATTTTCCCTTCTGCATCCGCAAATACCCGGTAGCCAAGCAGCCGCTCCAGTAACCGCCCGGCTTCAGTCTCGCTATCGCCCTGCTGCACACCTACCAGCACCAGCAGACCCCGGCCAATTTCAGCAATACGCCTGCCATGGACGTCCACATGCGCACTCTGCACACGCTGCAGCAGGCCAATCATCGAAAACGCCGGGAGAACTCGCGGGTCGCTGTCAGCAAGGCATCCACAATGCCCGGCTCGGTTGCCGAATGCCCCGCCTCCTGGATAATCTGCAGGCGTGACTGCGGCCATGCCTGGTGCAAGGCCCAGGCCTGTTCCAGCGGACACACCATGTCATAACGCCCGTGCACGATAATACCCGGGATATCATGCAACCTCGGTGCATGCTTCAATATCCGGTCTGCAGACATAAAACTGTTATTCACAAAGTAGTGACATTCGATACGCGCCAGACTGAGCGCTGTTTTCGGACTTGTAAAATGATCGGTCACAGATGCTTTCGGCAGCAGGGTTGATGCACGCCCCTCCCAGAGTGACCAGGCTTTCGCTGCTGCCATCCTTGCAACCTCGTCATCACCTGTCAGTCGACGGTAGTAGGCGCCTACCAGGTCGCCACGCTCCTCAACAGGTATGGGCGCCAAAAAGTCTTCCCAGTGATCCGGCAATAAAGAGGACGCGCCATTCTGATAAAACCACTGGATGTCCCCGGGGCGGCACAGGAAGATTCCCCGCAATATGAGTCCCAGCACTCTTTCCGGGAATGCCTCTGCATAGACAAGTCCCAGTGTGGAGCCCCAGGAACCACCAAAAACGACCCATTGCCCGATATCCAGCAGCGTACGGATTGCTTCCATATCTGCCAGCAGCGCATCGGTCGTATTCCCCTGCAGGGATGCGTGTGGCGTGGAACGTCCGCATCCCCGCTGATCAAACAATACGATCCTGTATATCTCAGGATCAAAAAAGCAACGATGGTAACGTTCACATCCCGAACCAGGGCCACCATGCACAAACACGACAGGCAAGCCATCCGGCTTGCCGCATTCTTCTACGTAAAGCCGGTGTCCATCCGAAACAGGCAGGGTATGAGTCTTATAAGGTTCAACATGAGGAAAGAGTTGCTGCATCGCTTGTCAGGGTAATCCTTTGCTGAAAAACGAAAGGCGTGCAATAGCACGCCCTTCGCAATTTCCAGGTAACCCTGTGAGGGGCTACTTGCTGTGTCGGCACAAATCAGATAAACAGACAGACATCAGACTTCTGGGCTACCGGCAGGAATGAAGTTGCGCCAACGAAGTCGGTGACTTCCGGGATAAACTCGCTGGCATCGAAGCCAAATACGTCCACGGTCATCTGACAGGCCACCATCTTCACCTCAGCCTCAAGGCACAGGCCGCGTAACTCCTCGACCGTAGCCACGCCCTTGTTCTTGAAGGTCTTCTTCATCAGACCCGTTGCCACATTCTCGAAACCCGGGACACCCGCCATCAGCAGGTTCGGCATCGGCCAGTCAAAGTCCTGGAACCATTTCGGACCAAACGGCATCTTCATTGGCATTGCCGGATTGCCCAGCCCGCTAACCTTGGCATCAAGCTTCTTCTTCAGCAGCAACAGGCCGTAGAAGGTAAAGAAGATATCGACCTCCCAGCCCAATGCTGCGGCCGTTGACGCCAGGATGAAGGGTGGATAGGCCCAGTCCAGCGTACCCTTGGTGGCAATGATGGACATGGAAGGGGTTTTGGACGTTTCAATTTCTTCCAGTTTTTTTGGTAACAGTTCATCCAGCTTTTTATCCAGCCACGCATCCAGTTGCGCATTATCCTGAACATTCTCTGCTGTAGTTGACATAGTATTTCTCCTCAAAGGACACTCCACAACACCACAGGGTGTTTCAGGAATGATCGTGTTGCTGTCAGAAAATTCCCTGACGTCGTTATTGACCCTTGTTGTGCAAGACAAGTCTTGCAGGTCTTGCGCTTAACAAAGCCCGGATAGTTATTTATATGAACGTATTAAGTATATTTACCTGTTCTACTAGGGTCAATTTATGCCCGTTAGTTTAACACTGCTCCCAGGGTAAGCCATGAAAACGCCAGCCCCCCAGAGTGCTGCGATGGTGGGTATCATCCAGCTCACCCTCAAACCCCTCGCTGATATTGTAGACTTCTGAAAACCCGTTTTCCATCAATAATTTGCCAGCCTCCAGCGAGCGCTTGCCACTGCGACAAATGAGCACCACCGGGGCATCGCCAGTGTGTTCGACGGCACCGATCCCTCCAAGCATCACTTTGCGTACTTCGGTGATAAATTGCGGGTTGATTACCCATTCCGGTGCATCGATCCAGGGTACATGCACACTGCCCTTGGGATGTCCGACAAACAGGAATTCCATGCTTGAGCGCACATCAATCAATACAGCCCGTTGAATTTTATTTATGAAATCAAACGCCTGCGGAGGTGTCAGGACTTTTACTTCGGTGACCATAAGAAAGTATCTCCAAGCATCTCAAAGGAGTATTTGCTCATTCTCCTGCGAGCATACAACAGGAGCAAGCCACAGGCGCAAATTAACAGCGACAACGACTCGCAATGGTTGGATAATCCGTAGACAGTGACAGGCGCCGGCTGGAGATCAACACAGATGACCACTCCTGAATGAAATGCTGCCCAACGCATCAATTATTCCCACAATGATTGAATATATTTATAACTATAGCAATAATTAACCACCTAGTTAATATATTTATACATGTGGGTTTATTGTTAAAATAAATACAATAACTGACAATAATGTGGATATATTCGTTTATTAATGCTTGATATGCAGGTTTTAATAATAAAATCCATCCTTTATCTCTGCGCCTTCCTGCCCTTGCCATTGATTCATGGTGTGGGAATCATTATCGGTTGGGGGCTCATCCTGATTCCAAACCGCACACGACAAACCAGCGAGATCAACATTGCACTGTGCTGGCCTGAACTCCCGGCACATGCCCGGCGCAAGCTGCTGCGCACCAGTATGATCGAAACCGGCAAGACCATTATTGAGAGCGGCGCATTGTGGCTACGTCCAGGGAACAGCACGCTACGTCTGATCAAGCGGGTCGAGGGGGACAAACTGGTGGAAGAGGCGCTGACCCGGGGTGCCGGTGTCATCCTGGCAACACCTCACCTGGGTGCCTGGGAATGTGCCGGCCTGTATTGCGCATCCCGGTTCAACATCACCTGTCTCTACCGGCCGCTGAAAATGGCTGGACTTGAACAACTGGTACAGAAGGCGCGTAGCCGGCTCGGCGGCCGCTACATACCCGCCACCGGGCGCAGCATCCGGATACTCTACAAGACGCTGGCGCAGGGTAATGCGGTTGCCATGCTGCCCGACCAGGAACCACACGC
>PVMS01043492.1_pt1 | contig 12145 bp, 10 predicted proteins | sample 1853461 | NCBI WGS metagenome assembly PVMS01 (sample SAMN08582032, study PRJNA380276) | Marine sediment metagenome, whole genome shotgun sequencing project. | isolation source: ocean sediment barecode stripped | collected 2017
CTTCTCCGAGCAACTGAAGAGTGCTCTCGCTTTACTTGAGGCACATATCGACTTTCCTGACGATGAAGTCGGCACCCTGGACCTGCATGCCTTACTCGCTCCGGTACACAATCTATCACTGAAGACGGCGGCTCTGATTAAAAGTTTCGACGTTGGACGTGCTTTACGTGAGGGGATCAGCGTTTTGATTCTCGGTCGTCCTAATGTTGGCAAAAGTTCCTTAATGAACGCGATGTTAGGAGCGAGTAAGGCAGGCAGGTCCAGGGTGCCGACTTCATCGTCAGGAAAGTCGATATGTGCCTCAAGTAAAGCGAGAGCACTCTTCAGTTGCTCGGAGAAGTGGTGAATTTGCCGAGATAGGTGACCATCAAGTTGGTCCATGGCAACCCGGCTGGCACGCTCTGAGCGAGCTTTTATCACATCGACAACTGCTTCTGCCTGTGCAAGGTCCATACGACCGTTCAGAAAAGCGCGTTGGGTAAATTCACCAGGTGTAGCCATCGTTGCACCTGTAGCCAAAAAGAGATCTAAAACGCTGCGTTGCATTTGGGAACCGCCATGGCAATGCACCTCAACCACATCCTCACCAGTATAAGAGCGAGGGGCACGCATAACCACAGCAAGAACTTCATCAACCCGCTCAGAATCAGAATTAAGCAGATACCCATGATAGAGCTGGTGCGACTTCATCGCGGTGACAGGGGTCTTACCCTTAAAGACAATATCAAGACAAGCAATAGACTGAGGACCGGAGAGGCGGATAATACCTACCCCACCCTCACCAGGAGGAGTCGCTGGTGCAACAATGGTAGCAAACGACAACATCATCTAACCCCGTGATTGTACAATGATAATTTTACGACCACCATCGTGGTTCTGCGAACGAGACTCTAAACCCGACTCCCGTTTAAAGAGTTCGTGTAGAATTCGACGTTCACTGAGAACCAGAGGTGGGGAGGAGGCAGACTTGCCGGATTGGCGTACCTTTTGCGACAAACGACGAGCCAGTCGGTTCAGGAAATCACGGCGACGGCCACGGTAACCATCTACATCAAGAAAGATGGGCGTACGATCTGTAGTCAACCGATCCGTCATGGAGCCAACCAGACCTTGCAATGCATCCAAAGTCTGACCATGACGACCAATCACAAGGCTCGGATCCTGCGCTGTCAGGAGAAGTTCTATTTGCTGGCGGGATGAAACCAGTTCAATACTAGCCTCCAGATCACTTAAGCTTAATAACTGATTGCAAAGTTGGCGAGCAATAACACCACGATCATGTAGCTTGACACGAACCCGCGCCAGGCGCCGGCCAAAAACGCCGAGAAAACCGGATGATTGCACCTGCAATACTTCGATATCAGCTTCTGCGCGGGTACAATCCAGTTGCGCAAGAGCCTGTTCGACGGCAGCATCCAAGTTCTTTGCCGTAACTTCAACGTGCAGGGACTGTTGATTCATAACAAGCTATCAGGTGGCCTTACGATGAATAAAGTATTGTTGCAGAATTGTTAAAAGGTTATTCACTAACCAATAAATAACCAGCCCCGAAGGGAAGTTAAGGAACATAAAGGTAAAGACGATCGGCGTCATCTTCTGCTGCACAAACATACTCGCACCCATCAAAAGAGGTGTGATGTAGTAAGGGTCCTTAGCCGAGAGATCCATCAACCAAAAAGCAAACGGCGCATGCCGTAGAGCGATCGAATTAAGCAGCACCTGGTAAAGCGCAAAGAAGACCGGAATCTGCACCAGCATCGGCAAACAACCACCTAAAGGGTTGACACTATGGGTCTTATAAAGAGCCATCATTTCCTTGTTCAGGCGTTCTTTGTCGTTCTTGAATTTATCGCGCAACTTCTGCATCTGCGGTTGAAGTTTTTGCATCGACTTCATCGAAGAATAGCTCTTGTGAGTCAAGGGCCAGAAGATAATCTTGATCAGTACCGTCAGGAGAATAATGGCCACGCCATAATTCTTAAAGTACCCATAGAGAAAAGTCAGAACGACAAAAAGTGGTTGTGCTAGCAGGTCAAAAAAACCAAAACCAACGATTTTGTCCAACTGGTGGCCAGCAGCGGTGAGCAATTCTGGTTCTTTCGGACCAATAAAGACCAAGTAATCAAGCAGACGCCGTTCTCCACCTTGTAGTGTGAAGTAAGGGCTTTCCAAAACATTTTCAATCGCGTCACCTTTACGCGAAATTTGAATTCTCTCTACAGTCTTCTCTCCAGGCACCACTACGGAAAGGAAGTACTTGGTTTGAAAAGATGTCCAGTTAAAATCTTTACTGTATGCAACGGAACCCTCTTTCAGGTCATCAACATCGACTTCTTCAATATCTTCTTCTACCAAAGTCGCTGGACCAGAAAAAGGAGTAACTATCTGTTTTAAGGGACTCATCCCAACGTTGAACCAGGGCAAGATTCACCGTGCCACGCAGTGGCGTTGGACCCGAATTAAGTAACTCAAGACTGGTGTCGATAAGATATTCATCGCCGCGTATGACGAAGGTCTTTATGTATTGCATGCCATTAGCAGCAATATGCTGAAAACTAAGGGTCGCTTGATCACTCCCTGCGACCTCAACAACACCCAGGGAAGTTGTTTCAAAGCGGGCATCCTCACTTAAGAGAAACCCCTCTGATCCTGTTGTACGCAAGGTTGAATAGCGTAGTGGAGCTGATTCAAACATTTGCACAGGAGGAGACTCTTTATCAGACGTCGCGCGGTAATCCTTCAGTTCAAAAGAAACCAGTCGCGCACCCTTGGTGGTAAAAATAGCCCGGTATTTATCCGTTTCAACGACGATATCTCGTGCTGGGGCGGAAGTTTCAGAAACTAAAGCCGTTACAGGATCGACAATCGTTTCTTTAACCTCGACCTTTCTATCGGCAACTACATACTCTTGAGCTTCAGGCGCGACGACAGACTGCTCTTTTTGATCGACGACTGGCGTCACCTGCTCTCTTGGGGTCGGTGGAAAGAAGAAAGAAAAACCCAACCAGACAGCAAGCATAAGGACCATTGCAAGAACAAGATTTTTATTTTCAGCTGAATTCATAATTTAAGAAATACTCCAGTATATTCGGACCTTATTCAACAGGGTCAAATCCCCCGGGATGCCAGGGATGACACCGGGCTAAACGCTTAATACCTAACCATAGACCTGCCATAGCACCATACCTGGTAACGGCATCTAAAGTGTAGGAAGAGCAGGAAGGGTAAAAACGACAGGTAGGTGGCTTTAAAGGGGAAAGAAAGACCCTATAAAAATGGATACCCGCTAAGGCTAACCGTTTAAACATGATCATCGGTCTCCAGGCGGGCAAAGACGGTTAAAAGTTCCCGGTCCACTTGCAAACGGCTCAGGCGTCCAGCATGGCGTTTAGCTATAATCGAGATATCCGCGAGCAGACCAAACTGCTTATAGTTCTTTCTGAACAGGTCGCGAACCCAACGTTTGAACCGATTGCGACAAACAGCATTACCAACTTTACGGCTGATAGTAATCCCCAGACGAGAAAAATCCCGTCCAGGGCTCACAATCACAACAAAATGGGCTGTGTGATAACGTTGACCCTCTTGCCAGCATCGTTGATAGTCACCTGAACGACGTATCCGGCGACACCTTTCAAGGGTTTGTTCACCTTTCACACGCTTGGTTTACTATTATTTGATAGGAATCGACGCGGCCAATGATTTGCGACCCCGGGCCCGCCGACGCTTAATGACATTAGAACCAGCCTTTGAACGCATACGTCTACGGAAACCGTGAGTACGCTTGCGGCTGACTTTACTTGGTTGAAAGGTACGCTTCATGACTTTTATATCTCCTGTTTACCGGATAGGTGGTGGCATTTGTGAAAAGAACTTTTAAGCATGGTTAGAAAACAAAGTCAAGAACGAAACACCTTTCGACTTTTGAAGTTGTTCTTTTTAACAGAATTTTGACTTGCAATAAAAAAAATCCTCTGATAATCTTTGTCATCGTGTTTCACCTGCTATTTTTTACGTAACTATCTGATTTTTAGACCTTTTTGAAGTTATCCACGGTTGTTTAAAAGTTTGTGGATAACTCTTTTTTACAGAATTCTTCTAATATTATTGAGTTAAGACTGATACCGGTATGAGTAAACTCTGGGATGACACACTTACACATTTGGAACTGAATCTCAGTCCCCAACACTTTTCAACCTGGATAAAACCGTTGAAACTCGTCAAGATCGAGCAGGATATGGTTTACCTGGAAGTGCCAAACCGATTTGTTCTTGACTGGGTTAAAGAAAATTACAGCAAACTTATACAAAAAATTCTCTCCGAACTCTCTGCAGTAACCTATCGCCTTCAATTCACTATTGATAGTAAAATCAAAGACAGTATCCCGCAAAAAACTGCAACTACAGAGACAACGAGTCCAACTATTGTTAAACAAAAACTCATCAAAAATAGTCATTCAGCAGATATAAACCTTAATCGTAAATATACTTTTGATGAGTTTGTAGCAGGTTCATCAAATCAATTTGCTTACGCTGCAGCCATGGCTGTAGCCAACAACCCGGCAACAACCTATAACCCACTTTTTATCTACGGCGGAGTTGGTTTAGGGAAAACCCACTTGGTGAACGCCATAGGCAACGCCATTCTCAAAAAATCGCCGCAAATGCGAATATGCTACTACACTTCTGAAAAGTTCATGAATGAACTGATCAATTCATTGCGTTATAACCGTATGGACGAGTTTCGTAATAAGTTTCGTTCCATGGATGTTATTTTGATCGATGATATTCAATTTATAGCTGGTAAGGAACGGACTCAGGAAGAATTTTTCCATACTTTCAACGCTCTTTATGAATCACATAAACAGATCATTGTTACTTCTGATAAATTTCCAAAAGATATCCCCGGTCTCGAAGAGAGATTGCGCTCTCGATTTGAGTGGGGTTTAATTGCTGATATACAACCACCAGACGTGGAAACAAAGTTGGCTATTCTGAAAATGAAAGCCGAACATAACAGTATTAAAATTCCTGAAGATGTTGCACTATTTCTGGCCAACTCTATTTGCAATAATGTCCGGGAACTGGAAGGTTATCTTATAAGGATTGGAGCTTATGCAAGCCTGACCTCTGTACCAGTTTCACTGGAGATGGCTCGTGATGTTCTCAAAGATATTCTTGTAGAGCGTAATCGCGAATTATCAGTGGAAGAAATTCTCAAAAGGGTCAGTATCCATTTCAACATGAAAATATCTGATATGAAGTCAGCAAAAAGGCTTAAAGCAGTTGTACTACCCAGGCAGATAGCAATGTATCTTTCACGACAACTGACATCTTGCTCTTATCCGGAAATAGGTGACCGTTTTGGTGGCAAAGACCATTCAACAATTATCCATGCTATTCGCAAGATAGAAAAATTGATGAAAGAAGATTTTCAACTGCGTACCACTATTGAAAATTTGAGGAAAGAATTGACCAATGGATAAGTTGTTCATAAATGAGGGTATAACCTGGGGAGAAAAAGAGACATTTTAAAAAGCTTCATTTATCCACATTTCATAAACAGTTTATCCCGTAAGTTTTAACACATATAAGTATTTGATATTTAATAATAAAAACGGTTTATAAACTAATCAACAGGCCCTATTACTACTACTATCTTTTAATTTATTAGTTATTAAATATAAGTAAAGCCTGTTGATAGAGGAGGAAACTATGAATTTCACAATTGAAAAAGAGGTTTTTCTCAAAGGTTTAGCCAGAGTCCAGGGGATTGTTGAAAAACGTAACACCATACCGGTTCTTTCCAATGTTCTTTTGGAAGGTATTGATGGTGAGTTGCATCTGACAGCAACAGATCTTGAAGTTGGCATGCAGTCATCCTATCCGGCGAATATACGCAAACCAGGCAAGGTGACAGTCTCTGCTAAAAAACTTTATGAAATTATTAAAGAATTGCCAGATAACGAAATCAGTTTTAATGCCAAGGATAATTGTTGGATAGAAGTGGAATGCGGTAAAGCGCAATTTAATATTGTTGGGTTGTCTGCTGACGAATTTCCTACTTTTCCCAAACCGGAAAAAGGAAATTTTATATCTCTTGGTAGTTCGCTCTGCAAGGAGATGATAGAGAAGACTTTTTTTGCCGTTTCTCAAGATGAAAGCAAATACAATCTGAATGGAATATTCTGTCAAATTCAGGAAAACACCAATCAGTTACGTCTGGTTGCTACTGATGGTCACCGACTTTCCATGATAGATAAAGAAATAGAGGCTGCAGAAATTTCGGAATTATCAAAAGGCGTCATTTTACCGCGTAAAGGTATTCTTGAATTAAAAAAACTCGCAGAAGAGGGCGAAGGTGATCTACAACTGGGTTTCATGGATAATAATGCTGTGATAAGCAAGGATAAAACAGTTATTATCATGCGTCTCATTGATGGTGAATTTCCTGATTATAGTCGCGTTATACCTAAGAAAAATGAACAAAAGGCGACCATCGCAGTTTATCCTTTTCTACATGCTTTACGGCGTATGATTATTCTCTCCAGTGAAAAGTCCCGCGGCGTTAAAATGAATTTCAAAAATAACCTTCTCGAAGTATCATCGTCCAATCCGGAGTTAGGTGATGCCCGTGAAGAATTGGATATTGAATATCAAGGTCCTGAGCTTTCCGTTGGTTTCAATGCTCGTTATTTATTGGATATACTGCAGGTACAAGATCAAGATAATATTTGCATGATTCTCAAAGACAACCTGTCGCCAGGGTTGATTAAGCCGGTCGATGAAGATGGCTATCTCGCAGTTATCATGCCGATGCGGCTCTAAACAGGATTTTTAGAAAAAAGCCTTTGAATTATTAGGGGCTTTTTTCTTGATAGCCGTATGATTCTAGAAAAACTGAAGCTTCGCTGTTACCGTAATCTGGCAGGAGTTGATCTTGCTTGGAATGAGCATTTTAATGTCATTTACGGGGAGAACGCTCAAGGCAAAACCAATCTTCTCGAAGCTATCTACTTACTGGGACACCTGAAGAGCTTTCGTAGTGCAAGAGGTCAGGAGTTAATCGAACATACAGCTGAAACAGCGTGGATTGGTGCTGTTGTAAATAAAGGTGGAGTTGTCCATCAACTTGAAATAGGTTTGCAGAGAAATGGCCGCAATCCTCGTGTTGATGGTAAAACGGTTAAAAAACTCAGTCAGTTTATTGGTTATTTGCGGACAGTTCTCTTTACACCAGAAGAACTTAGTAATATCAAGGGTTTTCCAGCCGGACGCAGGGCATTGCTTGATCGGGCTATATTGCAGACCGAGCCTGTCTATCTAGATCGTGTTCAAGAATATGAAAAAATTTTGCGTCAGCGCAATAAACTCTTGAAACAGCAATCTGATGAAGCTGAACTCGCGCCTTGGACGGAAGCACTGATTAATGCGGGTAGCCGTATTCGTTATGACAGAACAAAATATCTGCAAAGATTTCTGCCCTTTCTTTGCCAGGTTTATAAAGAAATTACCGGAGGTACAGAGTCTGCCGGTTTGAACTACACCGTTGAACAGAATTCACAGGAACAATTGAAAGTTGAGCTGGCCGCAACTTTTGCGCGACTGGCGTCACGAGAGAAAAAACTAGGTTTATCACTGGCAGGACCCCATCGTGATGACCTGGATTTTTTGGTCGATGAGCGTTCGCTGCGTTCCTTTGGATCACAGGGACAGCAAAGATCCTTTCTCCTGGCATTTAAGGCTGCTCAGGTTATGGATCTGGAAGAACAGCATCAGGAACCACCTGTTCTGCTGCTTGATGATCTGGCCAGTGAACTGGACAGTCGTCGCCAGGAAGGTTTTTTTAATTTTTTATTGAAACGTCGCGGTCAGGTCTTTATGACCTCCGCACAACAGCCATTGTTGGCTGAGCAGGTTCAACAGACGGCAAGTTTTTTCAAGGTTGACCAAGGTTTGGTCTCCGCCACATCCCCAGAACGAGGGTGACATGACACAAAAACAGGACAAAGAGTACGATGCAGGAAGCATCACAGTTCTAGAAGGTTTATCGGCGGTTCGTAAACGGCCGGCGATGTATATTGGCACCACGTCTATACAAGGTTTACACCACCTGGTTTATGAGGTGGTAGACAACTCGATTGACGAAGCTCTGGCTGGTCATTGTGATGATATTAAGGTGGTTATCCATGTTGATAATTCAATCACAGTAACTGATAACGGCCGGGGTATCCCGGTTGATATGCATCCCACTCAGAAAAGGCCTGCAGCCGAGGTGGTTATGACGGTCCTGCACGCCGGCGGCAAGTTCGACAGCGATACCTACAAGGTCTCCGGTGGTCTGCATGGTGTTGGTGTTTCGGTTGTCAATGCATTATCCAGCCGCCTGGAACTAGAAATTCGTCGAGGCGGTAAAATTTACCGGCAAAACTACGAACGTGGTGTACCGGTTGACGACCTGATTGAAGATGGCGACACCAAACGCCGTGGCACCAGGATCCTGTTTTGGCCGGATGCTGAAATTTTTGAAACCACGGACTTCTCTTTTGAAACCTTGTCGCAACGTATTCGCGAAATGGCTTTCCTCAACGCAGGTGTCAAAATTGAAATTATTGATGAGCGTACCGAAAAGAGCCATATTTTCCACTACGAAGGCGGTATTGTTTCATTTGTCGAGTATCTCAATCGTGCCAAAACGCCCTTGCACCCAAAGCCGATTTTCATTAGCGGCACCAGGGAAGATGTTGAGATTGATATAGCCATCCAATATAACGACGCTTACGACGAGAAAATTTTCTGTTTTGCCAACAATATTAATACCCATGAAGGTGGTACTCATCTGAGTGGTTTCAAGGCGGCGCTGACGCGCACCATGAATAGCTATGCGACAGCCAACAAATTGCTGAAAAACATGAAAACCACGATCTCCGGCGACGACTTGCGCGAAGGCATGGCCGCGGTTCTTTCCGTCAAACTTCCCGACCCACAGTTTGAGGGCCAGACCAAGACCAAACTGGGTAACTCGGAGATCAAAGGCTTTGTAGAAACCCTGATGAATGAAAAACTCGCGGAATTTCTCGAAGAGAATCCGTCGGTGGCGCGCAAAATTCTAGAGAAGGGGATCGATGCTGCCCGCGCCCGCGAAGCGGCTCGCAAAGCTCGTGACCTGACTCGCCGCAAAGGCGCTCTGGATGGTCTCGCTCTACCGGGCAAACTGGCTGATTGTCAGGAGAAGGATCCGGCATTGTGCGAACTCTATCTGGTCGAGGGCGACTCGGCTGGTGGTAGCGCCAAACAGGGCCGCGAACGACGCTACCAGGCGATTCTCCCGCTCAAGGGTAAAATTCTCAATGTTGAGAAGGCGCGTTTCGACAAGATGATCACTTCTAACGAGATCCGTACTCTGATTACGGCGATGGGCACCAGTATCGGCAAAGAAGAATTTGATCTGAGCAAATTGCGTTACCATCGGATTATCATTATGACTGACGCCGATGTTGACGGTTCGCATATCCGTACCCTGCTCTTAACCTTCTTTTTCCGTCAGATGACGGAACTGGTTGAACGCGGCCATCTTTATATCGCCCAACCGCCGCTCTACAAGGCCAAACGCGGTAAAAAAGAACTCTACCTGAAGGACGAAGATGCTTTGCGCGAATATCTGCTCGATGAGGGTGTCGAGGGGATGACCGTGAGGATGGAGAAGAGCGGCAAAGTGTTGCGTGGTAAACAGATCATTCCGACTTTGCGTAATATTCTTCTGTACAACGAGCATTTCAGCAGGATGGTACACAAAGGTATCCACGCCGAGGTTCTTAAGGTTTTCGTGAGAGGTAAACTGCAGAACGGCTTTGCCGATCTGATTGACCTCGAACCTTTGGCCGTAAAATTACGTAATATTGAACCTGAGGCCGAGTTTCAAGTCTCAAATGATCCACCGCGAATTCTTTATACTAACGGCAGTCTACGTTCCTATATCGATCAGAAGGTGCTCGAAAGCCTGTCGATGTATGAGTACAAACTGTTGCTGCAGTCATACAAGCAGGTAGAAGATATCTGTTTGAATGAGAATGCAATGATCAGCAAGGAAGGGCAGGAAGAGAAGGTCGTGAGTGACCGTCAGGATATGCTCGAATACTTCTTCGCCCGGGCCAAGAAGGGCCAGTACATCCAGCGTTACAAAGGGCTGGGTGAAATGAACCCGAGCCAACTCTGGGAGACCACCATGGATCCGGAGAAACGGGTGTTGCTGCAAGTTAAGATCGAAGACACCATCGAGGCGGAACAGATATTTACCGTGCTGATGGGTGATCAGGTCGAGCCGCGTCGTGAATTCATCGAAAATAACGCCCTGAACGTATCAAATCTGGATGTTTAACGATGTAGCGAGTAGCGGGTAGAGGCAAAAAAATCAAGCCACGCGCCATGTACCATGCGCCACTGGTTTTCCGGAGGAAAAGCGAGAATGCTTTCAGAACAGAATAAAGTCAGCGTCAATATCGAAGATGAAATGCGCAAGTCCTACATGGACTATGCAATGAGCGTGATTGTCGGCCGGGCTCTGCCGGATGTGCGAGACGGTCTCAAACCTGTCCATCGACGGGTGCTCTTCGCTATGAGCGAACTGAGTAACGATTACAACAAGCCTTACAAAAAATCGGCTCGCGTGGTTGGTGACGTGATTGGTAAGTACCATCCTCACGGCGATTCCGCGGTCTACGATACCATCGTTCGTATGGCTCAGGACTTCTCCATGCGCCACCCGCTGGTTGATGGCCAGGGCAACTTCGGTTCGGTTGACGGCGACTCGGCGGCGGCTATGCGTTATACCGAAGTTCGCATGGATCGCTTGGCTCACGAACTGCTCAACGACCTCGACAAGGAGACCGTTGAGTTCGGGGCTAACTACGATGATTCTCTTGAAGAACCTCTCGTGCTGCCCTGCAAGTTCCCCAACCTGCTGGTTAACGGTTCCGAGGGAATTGCAGTGGGCATGGCGACCAAGATTCCGCCGCACAATCTGAGTGAAATAATCGATGGCCTGATTGCAGTGATCGATGACCCGACGCTTGAGATCGAAGCGTTGCTTGAGCTGATTCCAGGCCCCGATTTTCCGACCGGCGGTTTCATTATGGGTCGGGACAGCATCCACCAAGCTTACCGTACCGGGCGCGGCATTATTCCGATGCGTGCCAAGGCAATGGTCGAGCAGAACAGTCGCACCGGCCGTGAGAGCATCATCGTTAACGAGATACCTTTTCAGGTTAACAAGGCGCGTCTGATAGAAAAAATTGCCGAGCTGGTTCGAGACAAGAAGATTGAAGGGATCTCTGATCTACGCGATGAATCGGATCGTGACGGCATGCGCATCGTCATCGAACTGAAACGCGACAGTATTCCCCAGGTGGTACTTAACCAGCTCTACAAGAGGACGGCGATGCATTCGTCCTTCGGCATTATCATGCTGGCGATTGTCAAAGGACAACCGCAGATTCTGACCCTGCGCGAGGTGCTGGACCACTTTATCGAGCATCGCAAGGAGATTGTTACTCGCCGGACCTTGTTCGATCTGAAGAAAGCCGAGGCCCGCGCCCACATCCTCGAAGGTCTCAAAATCGCCCTGGACAATCTGGATGAGGTGATCCAGGTCATCAAGTCCAGCGCCAATCCGGCCGAGGCCAAGGAAAGATTGATATCCCGCTTTGAACTGAGCGAGATACAGGCTCAGGCGATTCTCGAAATGCGCTTGCATCGCCTGACCGGGCTCGAGCGCGACAAGATCATGGAGGAGTACAAGCAGGTTTTAGCCGTGATCGAAAGACTTAAGGAGATCCTCGCCAGCGAGCTGGAGATTCTTAAAATCATCAAGGGTGAATTGATAGATATCAAGGATCGTTTCGGTAACCCGCGCCGTACCGAGATCATCGCCGTGGCAGCTGACCTCTCCATTGAGGACATGATCGTCGAAGAAGATATGGTCGTTACCGTGTCACATTCCGGTTACATCAAACGCAACGCGGTTTCGCTCTACCGGGCGCAAAGACGTGGTGGTAAAGGTGCGACCGGCATGCGTCCCAAGGAAGAGGATTTTGTTGAAAACCTCTTCATTGCCTCGACCCACAGCTATGTGCTGATTTTTACCAATA
>PVMS01152291.1_pt1 | contig 12144 bp, 9 predicted proteins | sample 1853461 | NCBI WGS metagenome assembly PVMS01 (sample SAMN08582032, study PRJNA380276) | Marine sediment metagenome, whole genome shotgun sequencing project. | isolation source: ocean sediment barecode stripped | collected 2017
TCCAGCATCAAATCCGGATCCGGTGGCACCAGTTCTTTCCAGGCGGCCGCATTGCCAGGTCCTGCATTGTAAGCTGCCAGGGAACCGTATAAATCTCCTGACATGAATCCCCTTTGTTTGTTGAGGTAATCACTTCCCAGGTTGATGCTCACCAGCGGTCGATAAAGGTCGTCATCAGAATAATCCGGCGGCCAATCCGCATTGGCTGCGATCTCCTGACCGGTATTCGGGATGATCTGCATCAGCCCTCGCGCACCAGCTGAAGAATGTACAAAACCTTCAAATAGACTTTCCTGCCGGACGACGCTGAATAGTATCAAAGGGTGAAAATTGTAAACTTCGCTGGCAGGCATGATTAGTTCCCGGTAATAAGGACCAAAACGCAGGTGATTGAAATATATCGGCGCACTCATTGTCTCCGCATCATCCATGCCTGCCTGGGTCAGCACCTGGCGAGCCGCGAAGATCGCGGTCCGGTAAAGCCCTAGTTCGAGCAGATGGTTGGCCAGACGATAGGAATTTGCAGGATCGTTCGCTACCTCTTTCCGCAAATCCTCGAACTCAATCCGCGCCATCTCATACAAGCCTAACCGCCAGAATTCGTTTCCCCTTTGGAATCTATCATCGTTCTCTAACTGTCCTGGACCAGATAAATCTGTCTCCTCTGGGTAACCGAAGATCGTTCGGATCCAATCCTCCGCTTCACGCTGTTCAGTTTCGACGTCAATCGAGAGATCATATTCCATAGGCGGAGTGAACGGATCTTGTGCCAGCAGAATATCCTTCGCCCTTTCACTGTAGTATCCAGTCGGGTCTAACACGGCGGCTTGCTCCCAAGCGGACTTTGCAGCTTCCTCCTCCCCCATCGCCTGTCTTGATTTCCCAATCCAAAGATAGGCCGCTGATCGTTCTTCAAGATCGGTTGATAGAGCGAGCAAACGTTGGAACTTTTCACCAGCTGCCACATAATCTGCTAACCGGTAGCGAGTGATCCCAGCCAGGAAAATCCCTCGAGTAGATTCCTCCGATCCCGGGTATTCGGAGGCGATTCGCTCCCAGATTCTGGCTGCCTGATCCAGATTATCGCCGCGTTCAGCGATCCTCGCTGCAATGAAGAGGAACTCAGCAGCCCTGGCGTGGGTGGGAACCTGATCAACGAAATCTAAGAGTGCTTGAGTGGCATCGTGGAATTCGCCTTGCTCGAACCACAGTGTATCGGCAGTCTGCTCCCAGGCTTCATCCCAGATACCTGCTTCAGGGTGTGATTGGATGACTTGATCCCAGGTTTCCATTGCCCCCAGGTGATCGCCGAGAGCGCTTTGCGAAAGCCCTTTATAGTACAACGCGGTGGCGGCATCCTCGGGGTCATCCATTAAATACCGGTCAAATGCCGCCATCGCCACGCTGTATTGCCCGGCGAAATAATCAACCAATCCTCTTTGTAGTTCATCCACCGCTTCCCCCGCGTCGACCAATTCCACCAGGGCAAGGTACGAATAATAAGAGCGCGGGAAATTCTCCACCGCGTCCAGATATACGGCCTTGGCAAGTGCAGGTTCTCCTAATCCCACGTAAGCCTGGCCCAACAAATAATCCAACCGGGCTCGCGTGAAATCGTTAGAACTGCGATTATAAATATCCTGGTAGGCGACGACTGCGGTCGCCTGGTCACCGGACAGGTCATAGGCCATCGCCATCTTCATCTCGGTTTCCAGACTATCGTTCAATCCCGGCGAACTCAGGGCTGCCTGGTATGCTCCGATAGCTTTCCCATAATCCCCCGCAGCATAGAAATTATCTCCCCTCTGCTCGTGCATATATGCATCGACCACACCCGGTCGCATTTCGATATATCCAGCATATGCTTCTGCCGCCGCCTGGTAGTTCTCCTGGGCCTCATGGACCTGCGCAAGGAAGAAATAGGCTTCGGCCATCAGGGGCGGATCGATCTCAGAGGAGATCAATCCCTCTAAGATATTTTGCGCCTCGAATAGGTTCCCAGCCAGGTAATGGGTCCGGGCGATCCCCAAACGCGCCGCGTCGCGCACGTCTTGCTCAGTACTAGCCTCTAATGCCGTCTGATATTCTGTGAATGCGTTCTCCCAATCACCATAGAAGATCGCTCGATCGCCCAATTCCACCCTGGCCGCTGGCAGCGGTGTTGGTGTCGCCGTGGGCAGAGGGGTATGAGTCGCTGTAGGCGTGTTCACCGGAACCGGTGTGTCGCTCGGTTCCGGAGTCGCCTGGTTTGAGGACAAACCGGGCAAACTACAGGCCAATACACCCATGAGCAAAGCCCACAGCGGAATAAGTTTCGTAAACCTTTCCACGGAGGAGAACTATAACTCAGGGGGGGAGGGGTGTCAATCCTGGGAGATTCTCTTCTGCCATATCACGCCCTGTACAGAACGTTTGTTCTATTATATAATCGATCCGACCTTGAATATGGAACACACGGGCTGGCTGCTTGACTTATTTGCAGATCCTCAGGGTGGGGTGATCTTGTGGCTGCTGGGCGATGATGGGGAGCGCTATCGCCTGCTGCAGAACTTCCCAATCACTTTCTACGCTGCAGGTCCTGCCCCGCGCCTGCGCGCTTTATGGCGTTTTCTGGGTAGCCAGCCCATCCCGGTGACTCTTTCCAGGACCCAACGGCGTGACTTGTTCCAACCACAGCCGCTCACCGTGCTCGCCATCCGGGTCGATCGATCCGCTCTCCAGCCGCGCCTTTTTCGGCGGCTGGTCGAAAAATTCCCTGACTTGACTTTTTATGACGCGGATGTGCAGCTCACTCTGCGCTATGCGGCCATCCACCACGTCTTTCCCCTGGCTCGCTGCCGGGTGCGCGTCGATGACACCGGGCAGGTGAAGCAGATCACGGCGCTCGATTCCCCCTGGGAACTGGATCCGCTTCCCCCACCGCTGCGCGTCCTGAGCATCGAACCGGATAGTGACCCGGCGCACGCCGCCCCCACTCACCTGTCCCTCCATTTCGAGCGCTACTCCTATCGGCTGCCGCTGAAGCCGGTGCGTCCCCTGCTGATCGGGCTGCGCTCCATCATCAACCGGCACGACCCCGATCTGCTGCTCACTTCCTGGGGCGATACCTGGCTGATGCCCCTCCTGCTGGACCTCTCCCGCAAGGCGGAATTACCCTTGCCCTTCAACCGCGAACCCAGTCTTGCCCCAGCGCACCGGCCGGAGCGCACCTATTTCTCTTACGGGCAGGTCGTCTACCAGGGGCGACAGGTGCATCTCTTCGGTCGCTGGCACATCGACCGCTACAACGCCATGCTCTTCCACGACTACGGCATGCATGGCATCTACGAGCTGTCTCGCGTCACCTCGCTGCCGGTGCAAACCGTCGCCCGCGTCTCGCCGGGCAGCGGTATCTCCGCCATGCAAATCCTCACCGCCCTGCGCCTGGGTGTCCTGGTACCCTGGCACAAGCAGCAGGCCGAGCGCCCTAAGACCCTCTCGGATCTGATGCGCGCCGACCAGGGCGGACTGGTCTACCAGCCCACGATCGGTCTGCACTACGATGTGGCCGAGATCGATTTCATCTCCATGTATCCCAGCATCATGGTGCACTTCAACATCTCGCCGGAGACGGTTGGCTCCAGTCGGGCGATCGCCGATGCAGCGCCTGAACTGGGAACTCCAGGTGATCCACAGCCGTCAGGCGCCGTTCCAGCACCAGGGCTTGTCCCGCAAACCCTGGCGCCTCTCCTGGAGAAACGCCTGATCCTCAAGACCCGTCTGGCGACCCTGCCAGCCTGGCACCCGCAGCGCAGAATCTACCAGGCGCGCGCTTCGGCCCACAAATGGCTCCTGGTGACCTGTTTCGGTTACCTGGGCTACAAGAACGCTCGTTTTGGGCGCATCGAAGCCCACGAAGCGGTGACTGCCTACGGTCGCGAGGCGCTCCTGCGCGCCAAGGAAGCCGCCGAAGACCTGGGTTTTAGCGTGCTGCACCTCTACGTAGACGGCATGTGGATCGCCAAACCTGGCGCCTCTCAGGTTGCCGATTTCCAACCCGTGCTCGATGCGATCAGCGCCCGCACCGGCCTGCCCATCGCTCTGGAGGGCATTTATCGCTGGATGGCCTTCCTGTTCTCCCGTCAGGATGCGCGCGTCCCAGTTGCCAATCGCTATTTTGGGGTTTTCCAGGATGGCTCGGTCAAGGTGCGCGGTATCGAAGCCCGGCGACGAGACACCCCGTCATTCATCGCTCGTACCCAGGCCGAAATGCTGGACGAACTGGCCCAGGTCTCCCGCGATAACCCGGTGGATCTACACCTGCCCAGGATACTCACCCTGTTGCGCCGCCAGCTGGCGGCGCTGCGGGCTGGTCGCCTGCCCCTGGAGCAGCTGCTGGTCGCCCAGAAGCTCAGCCGCACCCTGGATGAATACCGCACACCTTCGCCAGTGGCGCGCGCCGCCGCGCAGCTGCAGGCCGCCGGCAAGACCACCAGCCCCGGCGAGCGGGTCAGATTCCTCTATACGCGTGGAGAGCCGGGCGTTCACGCCTGGAACCTGCCCAATCCTCCTGACCCGGCCAGTGTGGATATAGACCGCTACAGCGAACTGCTGCTGCGCGCCGCCGCTACCATGCTGGAGCCATTCGGGGTCAGCGAGCAGCTCCTGGGTCAGTGGCTGTTCAGCAACGCAGCCTACAACGCCCCGCCTGGTGCGCTGCCCTCTGGTGCGCGCCCGGGGCTGCCCTTGTGGAATTCCCAAAACCTGCTTGAGGGATGAGAGCATTTCCATTCCAGGGTGCATGGGTCACCTTTGTGCTATACTTGATAACCTAATCTTACTGGTCTGAAGAAATAGGATCGATTATGCCTCTTTATGAATACATTTGCATCGATTGCCGTACTCAGTTTGACACCTTGCGTTCGATGAGCGACGCCGATTCACCTATCGCCTGCCAGGATTGCCAGGGCGAGAACACCTCCCGTATGCTCTCCCTGTTTTTCGCCCATTCAGATGGACGCGCCATCACCCGAAGCGCCCCCACATGCGGTACTTGCAGCACGAACACCTGCAGCACCTGTGGGGTGAACTGACCTGATTTGCCCCTTTTCTCAAGATATTTGATGGACCCCACTGATATCATCATCAGCGGGGTTTTTTCGTTGCAACCTTTGGCGTGAATTTACGTAGATCATAATAGAAACGATAACAGGAGTGAATAAAATGTCTACGCAATACAAACAGCTTTACCGTTCGCGAGAGGACCGCATGATTGGTGGTGTGTGCGGAGGCCTGGGGGAATACTTCGGCATTGATCCAACGTTGGTGCGCGTGCTTTTCATCTTCGGCGCGTTTATGGGAGTTCCTGGAGCTCTTGCACTGGTTTATTTGGTTATGCTGATCCTGGTGCCTCAGGAGCAGCTCCCCGTACCAGCCGTGGAGGTCGTAAACACTAATTAATCTTAGTTCGGGATAAGACTCGAAAGGTTTATTTGATACGCTGGTTGAACTAGAGGGATCTGAAAGGTCAGGTTGGAAACTTTTCTATCACCACACGAAAACCTTTCGGGTCTGCCTTAGATAATGTAAATCTTATTCCGAACTGACGTTAAATCCGCATCCCGATTGGGCATGGTCTTTGCGCCCAAGATGATTGCTCCTCCACCCCGCATCCGGCAGCGAGCCTGCCGGATGTGCCGTTAAGCCATAAAGGCCAACACCAGGAGATATGAACTCACGACTGGTCCGGCGGCTCCAGGTGTACAGAAACATCCGCAACGCTGACCAATTGGCGGTTGAGTTCCTGCTCCAGCTGGGAGGCCAGCTGGTGTGCTTGCGTGACAGGGAGATCTGCTTCGACGGAGCATTCCAGGGATAAATAGATCCTGTTCCCATCGGCGGGGTTGCGGCGCAGGCGAATGTTGTGCGGGTTCGACAGTTGTGCTATCTGTGCCACCACGTGCTCCACTTCCAATCTAAGTTCATCGCTCACCTCGATCGGCTCTTCGCTGGCTTGCTGCACCTGGGTGGTTGCCAGTTCAATGTGGGTATGCACTCCCTTGACCTCTGGCGAGCGCAGCTGAGTATCCCGCTCTAATTGATCGACCAGCTCGTGGGCTTCACCGAGCGATAAGTTCGGGTCCACGCCAACGTGCATTTCCAGGTACAGGTCATCATTGTAGCGATGCGCCCAAACCTCGTGCACGGTTAAACCTCGCTCGGCCGCGGCGTGTTTGAGGGTTTCAAACAGGTCAGCGGCTTCACTTCCAGATTTTGATTCCGCCTCGATATGGATGGTCACGTCGCTGACGCCCTCCATCGCCAGCAGGCGGCGCCGCACTTCGTCGGCGATCGCATTCGCCTCTCTCACCGTCTTCTCCGGTGAGACTCGGATATGCATGTCAACCGCCGCGCTGCCCGCCGCGCCCCGACTGCGTACCCGGTGGAATGATTCAATGCCTCCCACCTCATCGACGATGTCCGCGATCTGGCCCGGTTCATACACCGCCCTATCGACCAGGATCGGTAGTGTCTCCCGCAGGATATCTACCCCGATCTTGGCGATCATTACGGCCACAAATCCCGCCAGCAGCGGGTCCGCCTTGGGATAGCCCGCCGCCACCAGCAGCAGCCCCCCCAGCACCGAGAGCGAGATCAGGATACTGGCCCGGGTGCGCACGGCCTCCGCTACCAGGACTTCGCTCTTCAGGCGTCTGCCCTGGCGCAGTTCGTAATAGCTCGTCCCCGCCTGGATCAGCATGCTCCCTACCAGGGCTGCCCCAGTCCAGATGCTGATGTGGGGGACAGCATCGCTCCACCACCGCTCCCAGGCCGTCTGCAGCAGCTGCCAGCTGGTCAGGAAGAGCAGAAAGGCGATGCTCAGCGCTGCCACTGTCTCGAATTTACGGTGCCCGTAGGGGTGATCGGCATCTGGGGGCTTGGAAGCCACGTTGAGACCCACCAATCCCGCCAGGTTCGAGATGCCATCGAACAGGCTGTCCAGGCCATCCGCCACCACGCTGAGCGCGCCCGTCGCCAATCCGGCAGCCAGCTTGATCGCCGTCGCCAGGAAATTCAGCAGCATGGTCACGATCAGCACCCAGCGGATCTTGCGTATATCACGCTGCTCGGTGTCACGATATCCATCATCGATCCATTTTCTGGGTGGCATGCTGAGTTCTCTACATCCAGCCTCAATCGTAATTGAGGATCAGCAGTTCGGAGATCGGGCCGCGCTTCCGGGGGTCGCTGTTGATGTTCCTCTTCGCCTGCAGGCGTTCAATACGGAACCCGCGGTACGCCTGCTCGAAGAAGTCATCCGCCGGATCGACGTTATGCGGGTCGGAATTGCTCAGCATGAGTTTTCCACCTCTGGCATCCAGCTGCCGGTAGAACGCTGCCAGGCGCAGCTGTTGGCGATCGTCGAATTTGTTTTCCGAATAGGCGGTGAAATGTGCAGTTGTGCTGAGCGGCCTGTAAGGCGGGTCGAAATACACCAGGGTCTCATGATCCACGTGATCCGCCACCGCTTCGAAGTCGCAGTATTGTATAGTCACCTGGCTCAAGAGCCGGGCGGCCCTGCGCAGGTTACCGGCGTTCAGGATGTGCGGGTTTTTGTACCTCCCCACCGGCACGTTGAACTCCCCCTTGGAGTTGAGCCGGAATAGGCCATTATAGCCGGTGCGGTTCAGGAACAGCATGGCAGCTGCCCGTTCCACCCATCCCGGCTCGTAAGCGCTGAATTGGGTGGTGCGGCGTTGGTCGTTATACTGTTTCCTGACCTGGTAATAGAATTCCCGGCGCTCTCCCTCATCGAGCGGCAGATACCTATCTTCGATATCCCGCAGCCTTTCGATCAAGCCCTCGACATCCCGCTTCACGACACTATAAACTAAGATCAGCTCCGGGTTGATGTCAGCGATCAGGCATTCCTGCAGCGGGTAGCTCTGCATGACCCTGAAGAACACCGCTCCGCTGCCCACGAAGGGCTCGACATAACGCCTCAGCAGGCCAGCTTTTAGCTCCCCAGGGAAGAACGATTCGAGCTGCTCCAGCAGCTGGCCCTTCCCACCGGCCCACTTCAGGAACGGGCGTGCAGGTTGGATAGTTGTATCGACCGGCGTCTTCTTGGCGACCATGCCGGTATTCTAAACGAATAGATGATCAGATGTAAGGGGGGAATTATCAGGGGAATGCAAGTACTCTGTCATACTAATTTTGGTGCACTGGCCCCGTCTTTTGCAGGGGCTTTGTGCTCATGAGAAACGCCGACAAGCGCCCCGCTGAATAACACGGGACAAGCCCCTGGTCTGTCCCGACCAGGGACAGGGCTAGGCTACATCTATCTCATTCAGTTTGACTGAGTACTAGTATCTTGAGGGTGGGATCGACTCACGGTCGATACGGGTCAGATCCCTCAAAGGCTGCCGGGGTTGCAGGAGGCGGCAGCCGAACTGGAGAACCCGTTGCCCGACCCTGCCAGCTGGGAGGCGAAGGTGGATATCTGCTTAGCTACCTGACCGCTCCCACAGGATGGGCATTTCACTTCATCGATTACTGCTGCACTGCGCAGCAGCTCCTCGAAAGGGGAACCGCAATCCTGGCATACGAATTCAAAGATCGGCATGTATTCTCCTGGTTGTCCGACGGCGCAGAGCTGAGATTCACATCTCAACCCTTGTGCTCTAGGTTCACATTGCTTTCCATCAAATTTAGATGCAGGAACGTGAAAAAGGTTACAAAGGATTCATCCACTCAGCGCAGCTATCAATCTCAGGAATTAAGTTCTTTTACTACTCGGCGGAGTTATCCAAGCGCGGGTGGTCGGCATATACGCCGTGGTACTCCGCTGGCAGCAAGTCCGCGATGCGGCACATGATCTCATCAGTGTAGTCTTGCATTGCCTCGTGGCGGCCATCTCTTGCCACCGGCGGCAGCGTATACGGGTCTCCCACCCTGATGGTGACCGGGGCTCGCCTTAACCGCTTTAGGCTGGAGAAGATTTTCGCATCTTCAATGCCGACGACACCCACCGGGACCACCGGTAAGCCGGATTTTGCCGCCAAGTAAGCCGCCCCGAGATGAGCCTGCTGGAGTCCACCGGTTTTGCTGCGCGTGCCCTCCGGAGCCATGATCAACACACCTCCCTGGTTGAGCCGCTTCAATACCTCGCGCAGCACAGCGAAATCAGCGCCGTAGCGATCGACGAACAGTCCCCCAGCAGAATTCACCAGCCAGCGTCTGAAGGCATGTTCGCGGTGATATTCGGCGATCATCACAATGATGTCATCCCGGTCCACCAAGTAGAAGACCAGCAAGGCATCCAGGGTACCCAGATGATTGCCGGTGACGATTATCCCCCCGCTGGTGGGAGCTTTTTCCCTACCAATGAGTTCGATGTCTAATATCGCCCATAGCAGCAGGCGGTTTAGAAAGCGTGCAATGCGATAGATCATGGTATTGGCCTGGTCCGTTTCAGAACGCTGTATAGTATATCAAACCAATTCTAGCAGACCCGAAGGTTCTTGAAGACCCTTCGGGTCTCTTAATCCCCCACCAATTTCTTGCCTAGGACGAGATTCGACTATAAAATGGTTAGACCACCCAAGGACTAACTGCAAGGAGGAGAACGATGAACTTCGATCCAGAGACCGGCGCCCAATTGCTGAAGGCTTTTCTCGAACCCTGGCAAAAGGCGATGGCCGATCCAGCCAAAGCCCAAGAAGAGGTGCTGCACAACCTGCTGAGCGACTACGCTAAAACCGAATACGGTAAACAGCACGGGGCGGAGAACATAACCAGTCTGGCGGACTACCAGCGCGCCTTCCCGGTGAGCACGTATGAAGATTTCCAGGTCATCATTCAGCGGGTCATGGCGGGCGAGGTCGAGCAGCTGCTGTGGGAAGAACCAGTCGGCTGGGCGATCACCCGCGGCACCACTAAGGGCGAGTCGAAGTTCATCCCTATGACGCCGACCGATCTGCATATGCGCATCAACGCCGGTCGCGCGATGATGAATTACGTTGCCACCAGCCAGCGCTTAGATATCTTCAGCGGGGTCAACCTGAACTTGAACTTCCCCTCCGTGGTTGGGACGGTCAAAGTCGGCGACCGCGACGTGGAGTATGGCTATAGTTCAGGCATCTACACCAAGTATGTCTCCGCGAGCACGATGCTCACCTCTGCGCCGACTCAAGATGAGATCGATGCGCTGGGCGGCGGCAAGAAAGAGAGCGATTGGGAGCGGCGCTTTGAACTGGCCCACCAGACATGCAAAGAGCTGGACGTAACGATGGTGGGCGGCGTGTGCCCGACCGCGCTGCGCTTTGGCCGCTACATGCACCGCACCCACAAAGTGTATCCCAAAGATCTGTGGAAGACCCAGATCATGACCCTGGGCAGCGTGGCCGGCATCAACACCAAGTACCAACCAGCGTTGAATGCCATGTACGGACCGGCCGCCATCCGTGAGATCTATGGGGCGACCGAGGGCATGTTCGGCCAGCAGCTCGACGAGAAACGGGCCTGGGTGCCCAATTACGACCTGTTCTACTTCGAGGTACAGACCGGCTCCAGGATCAAGCAGATGCACGAGATGCGACCCGGGGAGCGCGGCAGTTTGATCGTCTCCACCCCGATCCTGCCCCGCTACCGCATCGGCGATCTGATCCTGGCCAAAGAGCCACCCTACTTCCGCTGCATCGGCCGCGAGGAATGGTGGACACCCCTGCGCTACGGCTGGGAAGAATTCCTGTCTTTCAACTTTGGCCGGCTGTGAGCTCTCTTACCTGCGCCGGGTTATGCCGCCTATGACGATCGATAATCCGACCGCGATCAGCACCAGAGCCATGATCAGCTGCCAGCTGATTATGTTGCCCAGACCGATGCCGATGAAGACAAACGCCAGGATGATCGTGCCGGTCACCGAACGCCGGTAGGCAGGTATCACCAGGCGGATCAAGACTTCGAACAGCAGGATCACGCCCGCCCCAAGGAAGATCAAACCCCAGGTGGAAAACTCACCCGGAAAGCCGATCATCCATTCTTGCTGCTGGTAGAGCTGTTCCTTTATCGCATCCAGGTAGCCGAGCTGGTTGAGCAGTAAGACCACGCCCGCCCAGATCAGGATGCAGGCCCAGATGATCGACCCCAACGGGTCGCGGCGAAATTTCTCATCCGGCGCCTTCTCCTCTCGCTTTTCTACTTCTTTCTCATCCTTTTCTTCGGTTTTTTCGTCAGGCACAGTGCCCTCCCTTCCATGATTAGATCAATCTTGAATGACAATCAACAAACCACCATTCGTATTTCCAGAAGGCACCAATAATAGTTCCCCCCTCCAGTATAGCGTAAGCGTACCAGCGTAGCAAGCCGATCTCTACTCACCAGATTGCTCTAGTGCCACAGGCCAGCCTGTAAGCCGCATTCTGTCCGGCGGTATACACCGCCTGTGTGGTCATCTATCTGGGCGGCACGTCTCCATGACGCTCAAGCGGCCTACCCGGGATTTCAGCTTCATCGCTGAAGCAAGGAGGCGAGCCACCTCCCGCTCGCCGAGACGAGCTTCAACCCTGCTTGGCCTTGCTCCTGATGGGGGTTGCCTGGCCGCCCTCATTGCTGAGGACGCCGGTGGTCTCTTACACCACCTTTTCACCCTTACCTGGACCCCTGGAGACCAGCGGTCCATCGGCGGTATGTCTCTGTGGCCCGGTCCGGCAGGTTACCCCGCCCCGGGTGTTACCCGGCACATCGCTCTGTGGAGTGCGGACTTTCCTCGACTCTGGCGTGCAGAGCCGCGACCACTCAGCCAGCCTGTGGTGATTCCATGATACCCCCTTTCAATAGCTGCGTCAATGAAGTGCGATGGAGGATCATCCAGGAATTTATCCACTAATTACGCGAATTGACACGAATATTAAGAACTATTGATCAAACCGCCGTCCTCGGCGGCGAGGACTCCGCCTGGAGCATATAGAAGAGGGACAGGCCCCGCTGGGAACCCCCGCACAGGAAGTGCGGGGTAAACTGGGGACAAGCTAATGAGAATGTTTATCCGCGAATTTACGCTCCTGTCCTTGGTCGGACAGACCGAGCGAATTGACACGAATTTAAAGAACCGTTGCTCCGACCGCCATCATCGGCGGCGAGGACGCCGCCTGGAGCATGGAA
>PVMS01143392.1_pt1 | contig 12142 bp, 11 predicted proteins | sample 1853461 | NCBI WGS metagenome assembly PVMS01 (sample SAMN08582032, study PRJNA380276) | Marine sediment metagenome, whole genome shotgun sequencing project. | isolation source: ocean sediment barecode stripped | collected 2017
GGTTCCTATTTGGTTGGATTGCAATCGGCCAAAACATATTTGAAAATCTCTGAAAATGCCAAAGAAAAAACAGAACTTGGAATCAGAGAAGCAGTTATTAATGCTTATGGTAATATTTTATTAAGTGAAGAAAGCATAGCAATAATTAAAAAGAATATTGAAACATTAGAAAAGAACTTAAAAGAAACAACTGAAATTTACTTAAATGGATTTGTTGAAGAAGAAAGTGTTGAGCAGTTGAAAATCACGCTGGCTTCAGTAAAAAGTCAACTATCAAGAAATACCAAATTAAACAGTATTGCTTATAAAATGCTGAATATAATTTTAGGAATTGATATTGATACTCCTGTATTATTAACCGATTCGTTGAACAGTCTTGCTGAAGAAAATGTAAATTTCGCCTTACTTTCATCCGATTTATCTATTGAAAATCATATCGATTTTAAAATTGCCAAAAACACCGAAAAATCAAACGAGCTTTTATTAAAATTGGAACAAAGCAGGGCCTTACCTACACTAAGCAGTTTTGTAAATTTTGGTTATGCAGGATTTGGTGAAAGTTTTGATTTTTTAAAAAAGGAACAAAAGTGGTTTGATTCGTCATTATTAGGGGTGAGTTTAGAGATTCCTATATTTAGTAGTTTAGCACGTAGTTCAAGAACCCAACAAGCTAAAATTGAGCTCGAAAAAGCAAGAACAAACCTCAATGAAACAACACAAAAATTATTACTTCAGTTAGAATCGGCTAAAGCCAAATACAATTTCAGTATAGAGGAATTTGAAACGTCCAAGCAAAATTTAGCCTTGGCTGAAAGAATTGAAAGCAAACAACAAATTAAATTTTTTGAAGGAATTTCAACAAGTTTTGAATTGTCGGAAGCACAAAGGCAATTGTACACTATGCAACAAAATTATTTACAATCAATGTTAGATGTAATTGCTACGAAAGCAGCTTTGGACAACGCATTGAACACACCCGTTAACAACTAGAAAAAAATAATAAAATGAAAAAAATAATAGCACTATTTATCTTCACTGCAATAAGCATTTCATGTGGAGAAGAAGTAAAAAAATCATCACTTTCTGAGCTGAATGATCAGAAATCAACGCTTGTTGATAAAATTGATAACCTGAATAAGGAGTTAAAATCTATTGAGAAAAAAATCTCAAAATTAGACGTCAGCAAAAGGCTTCAAATTGTTACATCCTTACCTGTTAAAAAAGAAATTTTTAAACACTACGTTGAAATTCAAGGTGTTGTTAAAGCCGATAAAAATATTGAAATTCGGCCCGAATTGGGTGGAATTGTGAAAGCTATTTTAGTAAAAGAGGGCCAAAAAGTTGCTGCCGATCAAACATTAGTTCAATTAGATGATTCATCTATTAGAAACAGTATTGATGAGTTAACTACTCAATTAAACTTAGCAAAAACAACTTTTGAGCGTCAAAACCGCCTTTGGAGTCAGAATATTGGGTCAGAGATGCAATATTTACAGGCAAAAGCGCAGAAAGAAGGTCTGGAAAATAGTTTGGCAGCCTTAAAAACACAAGCCCTTAAAATGAAGATCGTAGCGCCATTTAGTGGAATTGTTGATGATATTTTTTCAAAAAAAGGGGAACTTACCAATCCTCAGACTTCTATTGTTCGCTTGTTAAATTTAGATGAGGTTTATGTTGAAGCCGATGTTACTGAATCCTATTTACCCGTGATTAAATTAGGAACAGAGGCCATTGTGAATTTCCCTTCTATACACAAAGAAATAAATTCTCAAATTACTCAAATTGGAAATTATATAAATCCGAATAACAGAAGCTTTAAAGCACGAATCAACATTTTAAATAAAGATCAAAGTATAAAACTTAATTTATTAGCCGATTTGAAAATATTGGATTTTAAATCTGATGGAATTATAATTCCCTCTACGTTGGTACAACAAGACCAATATGGAAATGATTATGTATTTACTATTGAAACGACAAGCAATGAAAACAAAATTGTAAAAAAACTAATCACAATTGAAAATGAGTACAATCATGAAGTCTTCGTTACAAATGGTTTGAGTGAAAATGACACATTAGTAAACGCAGGTGCACGGCTTGTTAAAGCAGGGGATATTGTTAAAATTGACAATAACTAAAACGGTTAACCAAATAGAACAGCATTGAAATGAGTAAAATATTAAAAGAATTTAAGCTATCAACATGGTCCATAAATAACAAAATGACTGTGTTTGTAATGATTGTGATGATTTTCCTGGCTGGATTATTTTCGTACAAAAGTATGCCAAGAGAAGCCTACCCTGAAATAGTAGTCCCGGAAATCTTCATTGCAACACCCTATCCCGGAAACTCTGCGCTCGATATTGAAAAATTAATCACACGTCCTTTAGAAAAAGAGATCAATGGTATTTCCGGTGTCGATGATATCATTTCAACATCAATTGAAGGATTTTCTACGATTCAGGTAACATTTGATTTTAGTGTAACTCCAACGGAGGCACTACGTAAAGTAAAAGACAAAGTTGATACCGCCTTGTCAGATAAGGATTTTCCAAAAGATTTACCTGCAAATCCCACAGTTCAAGAACTGAATTTCGCCGAATTGATGCCAATTATGAACATTAATTTATCGGGTGATTTTTCAATGGACCAATTGAAAGAATTTGGCGAATACCTTGAAGACGAAATTGAAAAAGTTCCTGAAATTTCTAAAGTAGATATCCGAGGAATTCAAGACAAGGAAATGGAGATCTCGGTTGATCTGTACAAAATGGAAATTTCTAAGATCAGCTTCAACGATATTGCAACAGCCATTCAAAACGAAAATATGACTGTTTCAGGAGGAGATCTATTAGAAGATGGCATCCGTAGAAATGTGCGTGTAATCGGAGAATTCAGATCCGCAAAAGAAATAGCAGATATTATTGTAAAACAAGAAGATTACCATATTGTTTACTTACGGGATATTGCAAATGTCAGCTTTAAAGAACAGGAAAAACAAAGCTATGCCCGTGAATTTTCACAACCTGTTGTAATGCTGGATGTAAAAAAACGAGGCGGGGAAAATTTGATCAATGCTTCCGCTCAAATCGATATAATCATTGCTGACGCCGTTGAAAACTACTTCCCTTCAAATTTAAATATCACAAAGACCAATGACATGACCAACGACACCAAAACTATGGTTGCCGATTTGGAAAACAGCATTATTTTAGGTGTTATTTTAGTGGTTTTGGTATTGCTCTTTTTTTTAGGGCTTAGAAATGCCTTGTTTGTTGGGATAGCCATTCCATTATCGATGTTTATTTCATTTATCATTTTGAGCTTTTTAGGAGTTACCTTAAATATGATGGTGCTTTTTTCCTTATTAATTGCATTGGGAATGTTGGTTGATAATGGCATAGTTGTCGTTGAAAATGTGTACAGATTATTGGATGAAGGCTACTCAAAAATTGATGCTGCAAAATATGGAGTGGGCGAAGTTGCAATGCCTATCATTGCTTCTACCGCAACTACTTTGGCCGCCTTTTTGCCTATAGCTTTTTGGCCGGGTATGATGGGTGAATTCATGCGATTTCTACCAATCACATTAATTATAGTTTTAGGCTCTTCTTTATTTGTTGCTTTGGTAATTAATCCTATGCTGACTTCAGTATATATGAAATTAAAAGAAGATGCAGTTAATTTTAAACGAATACTTTTTTATAGCATTCTTCTGTTCGTATTAGGTGTTGTGTTCATAATAGGAGGACTAACCTCCGGAATAAAAGGCCTAAATGCAATTGGATTGCTTCTGGTATTAGCAGGGTTGTTAAGAGTTATCAATACAAAAGTCCTAAGCCCGTCAACCGAATGGTTCCAACACGTTTTTTTACCCCGGCTTGAAAGTTTTTATGAAAAGGTGCTAAAATATGCACTGCATAAAAAAAGACCTAAAAGATTTCTATTAGGAACATTTGGTTTGTTAATTTTTTCTATCATACTTTTTGGAGTAGTACCACCAAAAATACTGTTCTTCCCAGAAACCCCTCCAAAACAGGTTTATGTGTACCTAGAATACCCTATAGGAACTGATATTGAAATGACCAATAAACTTTCCCTGGAAATAGAGGATAAAATTCAAGACCATTTAAAAAAATATGAAGTAAATGGCAGTAACTTTTTAATAACTTCAGTAATTGGACAGGTTGGTGAAGGTACCAGTGACCCTAACCAGGGACAACAAGGTGGTACCACGCCTAACAAAGCCCGTATAACGGTTGACTTTGTCAAATTCATTGATCGCAATGGTATTGATACCGATGATGTTTTAATTGAAATCAGGGAATTGTTATATGGTTTTTCAGGGGTAAATATTACGGTAGACCGACCTGCTGAAGGACCTCCGGCAGGAGCTCCTGTTAATATTGAAGTTTCAGGCGATGACTATGAAGAATTATTAACCGCTACAGAAAATATCAGGCAATTTATCAATAAATCGAATGTTTCAGGTATCGAAGAACTAAAACTGGATGTAGAACAAGGAAGCCTGAATTACCAATTGTAATTGACCGTCAAAAAGCACGTAGATTGAATGTGTCTACCGGGCAAATAGGAGATGCTCTCAGAACCTCATTATTTGGGAAAGAAGTATCTACCTTTAAAGATGGTGAAGACGATTATCCAATTAATATTCGTTTAATGGACAAGTACCGTTACAACAAAGAGGCACTGGTAAATCAAAAAATTACATTTAGAAACCAAAGTGACGGAAAAATTGTTCAGGTACCAATTTCAGCAGTAGCCCATACCGAAACCTCATCAACCTTCAGCGCAGTTAAACGTAAAAACCTGGACAGAGTAATTACAATTGCTTCAAATGTATTGGAAAATTACAATCCTACTGAAGTAAATGATCAAATTCGAAAAGTATTGGAAGGGTACAATCTCCCAAAAGGTATTTCAGTTTCGTTTACCGGTGAACAAGAGCAACAAGCTGAAGAAATGGCTTTTTTGAGTAAAGCTTTATTGATCGCCGTATTTTTAATTTTCCTGATCATGGTTGGACAGTTCAATTCAACCACAACACCTATTATAATTTCATTGTCTGTTTTGTTGAGTCTGATCGGTGTTCTCCTTGGACTTATAATCTTCCGAATGGAATTTATAATTATGATGACCATGATCGGTATCATTTCATTGGCAGGTATTGTTGTGAACAATGCTATTGTATTGCTCGATTACACCAATTTAATTATGAAACGGAAACGAAAAGAGCAAGGTTTAGAGGAGGGTGCCTTAACAAAAGAATTAATTTATGAAAGTATAGTTGAAGGTGGAAAAACACGTTTAAGACCCGTATTACTAACTGCAATAACAACTATTTTAGGACTCTTGCCACTGGCCATAGGTATAAACATAAACTTTATGACATTGTTTACAGAATTTGATCCGCATTTTTATATTGGTGGAGAAAATGTAGCATTTTGGGGGCCAATGTCATGGGCTATTATTTTTGGATTGTCGTTTGCAACATTCTTAACCCTGGTAATTGTACCTGTTATGTATTCGTTATTAAACAATTTAAAATTAAAATTGAACAGGAAACAATAACAATAGATAAAATGATGACTGAAAAAGAATAAACAAAATCTGACTGAACTTGTCGAAGAAGTATTGATTAACATTAAAATTATCTTCGACAAGCAAGGTCTGATAAGCTTTTTTAGGGAAATAAAACACATCTCAATACCGGCTTTTTATTAATTTATAATTTATGAATTATCAAAAATCATATACAGTTGAAGAAGCTACAAAGCTATTAGAAAACTATTGTTCCTATCAGGAACGATGTCATAAAGAAGTGGAAAAAAAATTGTTTGATCTAAAAATGATCCCAGAAGCAAAAGAAAAAATAATATTGCATTTATTACAGCACAATTATTTGAATGAAGAGCGCTTTGCAAAAACTTTTGCACGCGGTAAATTCTCAATTAAAAATTGGGGGAAACGCCGTATCGTAAATGAACTGAAATTTAAAAATATATCCAACTATATAATCAAAGCTGCTTTAGAAGAAATTAATAATGACGATTATTTAAATACCCTACAACAAATTGCTGAAAAGAAATTATCAATCATAAAGGAAAACAACGCATTTAAAAAAAGAATTAAGCTCTCTTCATTCCTTATTTCAAAGGGATTTGAGCCTGAATTGGTTTACAATGTTGTAACTAATATCAACATACCCTAATTGTATTTTGCATTATTGTTTTCTCGAAGACGTACTTCGGTTTATATATCGGGCATCCTTTATTTCAGGCTTTTTTTTAATTTTAACAGGAATTTCAGTATCTACTTCTAATGAATTCTGAAGAGCTGATGCCTTATAAATCGTATTTATTTTTGAATTTACAGCAGAAAACAGTTCTAAAATTTTTGTTACCTCTTCTTTTACCTCTTCATCTTTGATTGAAGGAATATTTGCCATATCGGCTAACCGTAAGGTTTCATTATGCAATACATTAAAACGCGCGATAACGTTCAATTGATCTAACTTATCAACACGTATGGTATCTCTCATAAGTTTCACTAATTCCGTAAGTTCTTCGGCATTAATTAGTGCTTCCATGATAGATATGTTGTAAAATTTAATTATAAAATCATCCACAGTATTGTACTCTTCCCAAGAGTCTAAAGCTTTTTTTGCATCCGGTATTAAAGTCTCTCCTATCCTATTTACAATTCTATCAGTGCTAATATTAAGTGTATCCCGGTTTTTTGATTCCTTTTGAATGCCATTGCTTCTATTGCAAGAATAATTTAAAAACAGAATAACTACTAAAAGACTAAAAATATACTTCATTATAAAACTTATTATTGTCAAAAATACTAATAAATAAAATGTTTTTTAGAAAAAATATTATTTTGACAAAAAACAGTAGGAGATATTTTTGAAAATTAAATTTCAGTATATTTGAACCCATCATTAAATGAATTTTTGTTAAATGAAGAAATGTATATTAATTATAGGTGCATGTGGTCAAATTGGAACAGAATTAACACTAAAATTGCGTGAATTGAATGGAAAAGATGCTGTAATCGCTTCAGACATAAGAGAAGGGAGTAAAGAGTTAATGAAATCTGGGCCTTTTGAATTTGTAAATGCAATGGACTATGACACTATTCTAAAAGTCGTAGAAAAATATGATGTAAATGAAGTGTACTTAATGGCGGCAATGCTTTCAGCCACAGGAGAAAAGTTTCCGGATAAAGCATGGGAGCTAAATATGAATTCATTATTCAACATATTAAATTTAGCCAAAGGAAAACACATTAAAAAACTTTTTTGGCCAAGTTCTATTGCCGTTTTTGGACCAACAACACCAAAAGAAAATACACCTCAGGAAACTGTTATGGAACCAACAACTGTGTATGGCATAAGCAAACAAGCCGGTGAACGTTGGTGTGAATATTACTATAATAAATACGGTGTTGATGTCAGAAGTATTCGCTATCCGGGAATTATCAGTTGGAAAACAAATCCGGGAGGTGGTACCACCGATTATGCCGTTGAAATTTACCACAATGCATTACTCATTGGAAAATACAATTCTTTTCTAAGTAAAAACACAAAATTACCGATGATGTACATGGATGACGCTATTGAAGCAACCATCAAAATTATGGATGCCAATCCTGAAGATATAAAAATTCGTTCTTCTTATAATTTAGCGGCAATGAGCTTCTCACCGGAAGAAATTGCCGAAGAGATTAAAAAAATTGTTCCTGAATTCAGAATTTCTTACAGTGCTGATTTCAGACAAAATATAGCTGATAGCTGGCCCAGAAGCATCGATGATACCAGAGCAAGAGAAGATTGGGGATGGAAACACCAATTTGATTTGGAAAAAATGTCAGAAAGTATGCTGAATAGCTTACATACAAAATACGAGGAATTGTAACTTCAATAGGCTCCATTTGACATGAAATAGATTCTTTAGAAATCTTTCCTCTTTAATTTTCTGTGCATCCCAAAAACCGGAATTAAGACCCAGAAAATTAATACTGACATTGATAATATCATTCCGGTATTTGTTCCAAAAAACTTTCTAAACACGGCCCCGGTGTACCCTAGTAAGGCCGAAATATCCAGCTTTAACAATATCAAAATACGAGATAAATCTATAGGATTGAACATTGTTGCAATCAATGAAAATTTATCCAGTGGATATTCATTGAACATGACCAAAGATATTAGAAAAATACCATCGTAAATTACTGCTAAGAACAACCACATTAAAATAGCATATCCAAAACCCTTGATTTTATTTTCGGTTGACAGCGCTATATTATATGAAAGCGCCACAAAGATAAAGTTCAGAAAAGACCCCACAACCAATAACAATCCAAAATTGAATATTGCCGTAGATCTAAACAGACCGTATAATACAAAAGGAATGCCCAGTCCCAATACCAAACTTAAGGTCAATGAAAGCGAAATTCCCAAATACTGACCCATAAATATTTTACTTCGCTTTATAGGTTGTGCCAATAATAGTTCTGTAAATTCTTTTGAGCTATAGTAATACATCACCCCGAAAATAGTCCCAATCAGAGGAGTTAAAACAATGATAATATTCAGTAATGTTATAACAGCTTTATTCACATCATTATTCAAAAATAACAACACAAATCCAAGGAATAAATAAAATACAAAATATACATAGCTCCATCGGCTACGCATTAAATCGTAAAAACTATATTTCAATATTTTAAGCATATTGTTTCGATATTAAATTGGCAATCGCATGTTCTAAATTGTCATTATTGGTCTGTATCTTAAGCGCTTCTATACTTCCCTTAAAATAAATTTTCCCATCCAGTAAAAACACTATTTCATCGGCTAATTCTTCTACAACGCTCATAATATGAGTGGTTATTAAAATGGTTTTTCCTAATGCCTTTTCTTTTTGTATCAACTCTTTTAAATGAATAAGAGCAATAGGATCCAGTCCTGTTGTAGGCTCATCTAAAATTAAAAGCTCACTATCAAACATAAATGTAAGTACAATATTTACTTTTTGTTTTGTACCGCCTGACAGATTTCCCAACTTTTTATTTAAAAAGCTCTCAAGTCCAAATAACTTAATTAATTCTTGTTCATTAGATTTTTTTGGACGCAAGTTTTTCATCATTCTTAAAAGTTCTGCAACCGTTAAGTTTGGAGGAAAGTTAGCTATTTGAGGCAGGTAATTTAAATTATCTCTATATTCCCATTTTTTTAAAACACTTTCGTTTTTAAAAGTAATAGTACCATTGTTCGGGATAACCATACCCAACAAACATTTAATTAAAGTTGTTTTTCCTGACCCATTTGGACCCAATATGGCAAATATTCCACCTTTTTTTATAGCCAAATCCAAACCGTCCAAAACAGTTAATTTACCAAAGCGCTTATGTAAATTTTTAAATTCAATCATTTATTTTCTTCATTATTGGATTTGCATCCATTAAATTATCAGGTGTAAAAACCGGTGAAACTTTTTCTGAAAAATTGATAATATCCACAAATAAACTTCTTAGCAATACCAAAGCTTCAGGTGTTCTGTTTACGATATATGAAAATAACTTAACCGGTCTGTAGGGTACATCACCAACGCCATCATTATCCAGATCATAGCCGGAATATTCACTCCAATAATTATTTTCAAATTTGTTGTCATTTAATTTAGAATTGTATGCTAAATCCAACGAATTGTGCAAAAAATCGTTCTTTTCAAAAATGTTTGCATAACAAGCTCCGGCAATTTTAATTGCCCAACCATTTCTTAAAAAAGTATTGTTCGTATAATTTATTCTGGTACACCCTTCTCCATTAATACCTATCGTGTTTTCTTCAAATAAATTGTTGTAAATTTCGGCATCATAAATTTCCTTCAAAAGGAGTCCATAGGATGCTGACCCCCAATTGAGTTTAAATGTATTGTTGTGCATTGTTATAAATTTAGAAAACATGACAGCTACCCCTGCTCCATTATTTCTAAACTCATTGTGGTGATATAAATTATTATTTGAAAACATAAAATGCAATCCATAACGAATATTATTATGACTCTTATTTTGATATACCTTACTGTTTTTTACAAATTCAAAATAAATTCCATCTCTTAATCCAAATAATTCATTGTTATAAATCTCCATTTCATTACCGTCCCAAATATGAATTCCATTTCCAGAACTTGCTTCAGTTTTTCGGGTACTCGATACTGTATTATTCCGAATAATTCCCTTCCTGGATTTTTCAATTAAAAAACCGAAGAAAACATTTTCTAAAGTACAATCTTCAATAATAAAATTTTTAACCCTTACCACTTTTATTGCGGCATAATCTTTTATATAACTGACTCCAATATTAATGATTTTTACATTTTTTAACACAAAATTATCAGCGGTCATAAGGAATACACTCCCTTGATTATTTCCATCAATTACGGTTCCATCTTCGCCAGAAATCGTCACTTCTTTATTAACCTCAATATCGTTTTCTTGGTAAATCCCTTTTTTTATGAATATCTCGTCTCCATCTCTGGCCAAATTAACCGCTCTTTTAATTGAAGTGACATTACAGGTTTTACAAACTACAATTTGTTTTGCCTGAACCAATGTTATACTAAATAGAAAAAAAAGAATCGCTAATTTTTTCATTATTTTTTATCAGAAAACTTTTGTTTAAGGGTATACCATGTAAAAATTTCACCTGAGTGTTTTTGTTGAAATTCTTGTGCCGTTTCAGCTAATGAAAACGCTGATAGATTGGCGCCCATAGGACTTTTTATTTCCCTGCTAATTAAATAGTTAGCTGTTTTAGCGGCAATCATTTCACCGGGAATTCCGTAATTGGCCACCAAAACAATAGCTAATTTTTCTTCGCCTTTTTCATTGATATCGTTCAGCATACATTCAATGGCATCAAATTTAAACTGTTTGCCCTTTTTGGTAACATATTGTGCTGAATGCGTTTTATCAACTATATTCATCATGCAAAAACTACATTGATCTTTCCCGTATTCAATTGCTTGTGGCTCAATTTTACATGAAATTGTGAACAAAAGAATGACTCCTCCAACGAATAGTTTAAGGAAATTAACTTTCATGATTTTTGATTTTAATAGTTTGTAAATATACATTAAAACCTGCATAATCGATTGAATATGCTCGTTTTAATTTATTTCAAAGAAGCCAAATTTTATCGAGATTTTACTTCTTTTTTCCCCACAAAGAAGGCTACTACTGTCAATCCCATCCCCAAAAACATTAGATAAGCTCCTAGTCTGGGATAGGAATGTGCCTTAAAATTAAGAATATCTCTTGACCCGAATAATGGAGGTTGAAAACCCATTACCGAACCATCGGGATTTGTAAATTTCATAATTGCTTTTGGATCCAGATTGTGACCGTAATTATATTCCCACAAATAAAAATCATACATCCCGGCAACCCCAAGGATAGCCATCACAACAAACCATATCGAAAATAATTTATAGTTCCCAAAAAATCCAATAAGCACGCCTAATAAAACCATAATCCCAATTACCAATGGAAATACCTTAAATTCAGGAATGGTTTCCGGAATGTACTGCATCCCTACATAATGGTTCATCAGATTGATATTCTTAATATCAAATTCATGCGTATCTGCAAATTTATTTATGTGAATATCCATACCTAAGGGAATAGGATATTGTGGTGCTTCTAATGTTATATTCCATAACGGAAATACAAAAAGCCCTAATAGTAACAATGATCCTACAATCATTAATAACTTAGATTTCTTCATAATTTTTACCTATTTAATCTCTTATTGTTGTTCAAATATTAATTGCTGCAAATTTACAAAATATCACGCTCTGGTTATGTAATATTATTTACATTAAAAGATAAATATGTCTTTTAATTTTTTTAACAAAAAAACGGACAGGTATAAATTCTGTCCGCTTTTTTAATTTAATCTTAAAACCATAAAATATTATTCAGCATCAACTGCATCACCATCTAAAGTGAATTTTATTGGCACTTTAGAACCTTTAGGAGAAACTCTGATATACCCCTGCATTTCCTGGTGCAAAGCAGAACAGAAATCTGTACAATAGAAAGGCCATAC
>PVMS01029706.1_pt1 | contig 12141 bp, 11 predicted proteins | sample 1853461 | NCBI WGS metagenome assembly PVMS01 (sample SAMN08582032, study PRJNA380276) | Marine sediment metagenome, whole genome shotgun sequencing project. | isolation source: ocean sediment barecode stripped | collected 2017
ATGGAGAGATATCAAACAATAAAATATAATGTAGATTTTACAGGAAATCACTCTATTTTATTTCCGTCTCAGGTATTTCGCACTCAAATCATGAATATCTATCATTTTCCAGAAGGGTATATTCCTACGGATGAAACAATCATCAAAATGTTACAACTTGATGGCGCTCGCATATTCACTCTTCTATTATCTTTGAATGATCTCCATCTACATGGACAGGCGGATATGGATCAAGAAGTTGAAGCTCAACTCGAGAGAACGAATAAAGCACTCGAAAGTGGGGAGAAAGAGAATGTGTGTCAGGAATATATATTAGCCAAGAGATATCTGGCAATGGATGAAATCGAAAGCGATAATGATAAAGTTATTTATTTTGATAAACAATATGACATCACGAGGTATGGGCTTGTAGACGAATTCAAGGAGAAACGTGCCGAACTGTCGCCAGAAGAATTTAAAAGCTTTCTGAATGCTCATTTAAAGGGGCGTATAGGAATGAATGATGGGGATGCCAGCAGAGAGGTGGAAGCACTATTACTTGGAAAGCGTCACGTTGCTGAAGGAGATTATGCTATGTTATATCTTGAGGGGGAGGGGGAATTTAAATATTTCAGGAGAGAAGGTACTCGATGGGTGCTTGATCAGCAATTGAATAATAAAAACTGGACAGAGATTTTTTGTAATTTGCAGAAAAAATGTTTGAATGTGCAGGGTGACTGCAATGATATGGATATTAATCGTGCACTTATTGAAAAAAAACTACTCGCCGAAATTTTAAGTAATTTCAGTGACCAGATGAATTTATCAAGAGAACGATTGGAAACTTTGTTAAGAACGAATATAGATTTCTATCAGAAAAGGCTACTGTCTTTATTAATATTGGATAAACAGAAAGAGACGAGATATGATGTTCAACAAATCCAGATAGCTGCTACCTATGAATATAGGGATATAGTACAGTCTCCACTTGCGCCAATTCGTGATATGATATTAGCACAACAAGACTTTCCCAAGAAACAACAAATGATAAATAAATTTATAGCGCGCTTTTGCCGTATTGGGGGAGAGAATGAAAATGAATCCCCGTATTGGTATTACGATGCAGAATTATCTTTACCTTTAATCCCCACTTTTTATAAATTATTGGCAGACGCATTCGAAGAGAACCGCTATCAAGAGGTGTTACAACAGGTTGTCCGCGATCGTGGACGATTGAGTGATGCAGGAGACACCATTGTTGATAAACACAGTGGATATGAGATAAGAAAAATAGATTATGTGGTTTTGGAGGAATACGATGAAAAGGGATTTCGCATGTTATCGAGAGAACTTTTGGAGGCAGACGAAAGCAAGGAAGTAGCAAACTTTGAAGAAGTTAAAAAATATAACTCTCCAGAATCAACAATGATCGCCAATGTTATTAACGCAATGGGGAGATTTTTAAGTGTCCCATTAGATTCGCAGACCGAATTTATTATCAAAGAAGTTAGGGAAACTTTGAGCAGAATTATTCCATCAAAAGCTACGTATGATAAAAAGAAAGCACAAGCGGCCAAAAGGAAGAAGAAAATGGATTCTTACGAGAGAATAAAAAATAATGCATTATTAACGTTAACGTTAGGTTATATTATTCTCTGCATTCAAACAATGATCCCACCTCCGCGCATTAAAAAAACTTTTCCCGGTTGTAAACGGTCCTTTAAGGGGTTTCCATTTGATGGAAATAGTAATCTTAATTTTCTTAATTATGTGGCTTGCATAATTTATACTATAAAATTAGAAGGGGAACCGTGGAAGGGAATTAAGATGAGAAGAAAAAAGGGTGTATCGCGCGATGAATTAAAGAGAATGAGTATAAATTCATTGGTATCAACACTCGAAAAATTTTTGACCAAACATATATTGATTAAGCCCGAGGTAAAAGAAAAAATAAACGCAAAAAGGGAATTTTTAGCTGCGCAGACCACAAAGAATGAAATTGCAGAAGATCATAATATCATGGCATGGACAACCTTCCTACCCCCCCTGCACCTAATTCGTATTTCTAATATTCAAAATGTTACACCATCATTTGTTAATAATTTATTGGAAAGTTTAAAGAAAGGGCGGTGGGAGCAATTTGAACAATTATCTCTTGTACGAGGAAAAATTATACTTTATTCATTATCTATCCAAGAAACGATTCAAAGAATTATCAATAAATCGGTACCCATTCTTAAAAATTCTATTGATGAGCCATTTTTGCAAAATGTATGTTGTAATGTGGGACCACAAACCGCGATAAAATATTTCACGGAAAAAAACCCTTCCATTGATGCACATAATGCCATTGTTATTCAGTTATCTTCGATTATTGAAAATATAAGGAATGTTTCAATGGCTCCCTATTTATATGACCCCAGAAATACCAAATTAGTATATCCTGCGGTATTGGATCGGTTTACTGAAAAAACAATTTATAAAGCGTTTATTCGTTATTGCCGCTTTAATAGTGGAGTTCCGTTGGACGAAACATTGCAAGCAATATGTATAGATAATAAAAGTGAATTTCTTTTCACTGATACATTTGAGGAAAAACTGCGTATCTTAAAACAGGAGGGGAAACGATATACATTGCCACAATTTTACAAGTTGCTATTGGTTGTCGAAAGAAAGAATATCGTTCCTATAGATTTTAATTTGCACATAGTGAGTGCTCGGACGAGGCTTGAATCTTTATTAGATCATTTTCAACATCGGGATATACAACATCCATTATTTGCATTTTATCGCGAAACATTAGATTATGTGGATATTCAAGAAGACGAGAAACAAAACGTCATGGACCAAATGGAAACATATTTATCACTTGCTATACCCGAATTGAGAGATAATATTTTTGCTTTTATACGAGACAATTCCAATATAACGGGGACTAAATTACAGAAAATTAAAACTATTTTAGAACATCTTGGGAACTGGTATCCGCGTGGCGATGGCATTTATATGACAAGCGACGACGAAACACATCTGTTTTCCGCAAATTTCTTTAAAAATAATATTCTAAATTTGGGTCGCATATACCCAAGTATTATATTGGATAAGGTAAATTACAAAAATGTAAATATATCAAATCATTGGAATTTTAGCATTAGACATCAAGGGGATCTAAGCAAAATTATCGCCGCCGAATTCGAAGGGTTGCGTCAATTTTATGAAAACCCTCATCTAATCGGAATTCTGCGAAATGTTCGTGAAACTACGAAAAATATACTACGTATCATAGATGTAATACCCTTTTTCGCACGAACCCGTGATGCCAATATTCTTTTTGGTGGAGAAATGTTTAATAATCTAATGTTGTTTTACTATTTATCAACTCTACAAATCTATATAATTCCTTCTGATGATATTGCAATTACTACTAAAGAATCGCGCCGAACGCAAACTATGCGTGAAGTGGATTTGGCTTCTGGAAAAATAGAACTGGTAAATGAATCCGTCGCCAACTTAGTTAGTCAACTTATTTTAACTTTTGGAAATCATAAGAAAACTATTAATTTAAATAATGATATGATTCGCGAAAAGTCTTTGAAATCCAGAGAACGAGAGAAAAATAAGATGACGAGTGAATTAGGATTATTGGCGCCAGCAGAGCGTGAAGTCGAGGATTTACTTAAAACACATAAATTGGGTAGATGGAGTATTGGGTTGACCAAAGCGCTCTTCGAATATGATCAAGGGCAATACGATAAAGAGCAAAGGGAGATTGAGAGAGATGCTGCAGTGGAACGTGAATTAACACAGATGGGGGTGGCAACAGATATGAATGAAAATATATTACGAATGGATGTGCAAGGTGAACAAGAAGCGCGCGAGAATTCATGGAGAGAAGCATATGATATTTCAGATTTGCCTGAGGATGACGATTATGGCGATCGAGATGGCGATGAGGGATTTTAATGGAAAAATAAATATAACGATAATTTAATATGAACTCCCGTACATTTATTAGAAATCATATAACGGCTGTATCTATTATCATATATATAGCCGTTTTTTGCCTTGTTCAAGTTATAAAGCCCGGCTTCCTTTATAATGACGACGGAAGCTTGAAACAATTTGGTCTTGGTGTTCGCCAGAAAACTGTCATTCCTATTTGGCTCATTACTATGATTTTAGCTATTTTTAGTTATTTATTTGTCTTGTATTATTTAGCAATGCCTAAATTTAGATTTTAATTACTCACGTGTAAAGTAAACCTTAGGTGTGGGAGCCGGAGTTGCGGTATTTTGCCCACGGGCCCAATCAATGTGTTCTGCCATCATAACATCCGTATTCTTATCGCAAGGAATATCTAATAATGCATTGTATGAAATCGAAACCACAAGACACCCTACCATTAAATACCAGATTAACTCCGAGATACTGTCCTTTAAGGTCACTAATTTATACAATTTACTGAAATACTTCGACGCTCCTGTACCAATTATTTTGTTTTTAGTCATTTCTTCCATAAATGTGTTGAAATTTTTAGGAGTTATTTGATTAATCATTAATGATGGATCATCGTATACTTCTTGGTTTAATTTATTCCCTCCCTTCACAGTCTCCATCATTTTCATAAAAACCTTTCGCACGCCTGCCAACCAAGCAACGGCATAACCAAAGGTATTTGAAAAGGGGCTTTTCCAGCCGGGGAAGAAATTAAAGATGATAATAATGAGACCAAACATTAGTAGATTTGGCACGGCCGTCATCATAAATGCTGCCCCCGTTTGCGTTTGCTTGCATATTAATTTGGTAGCTTGTGCATTGAAATAATATTGAGTAAAAAAAGCAGCGATAAAATATATTCCTAAAAGTATATTTCGTGTTTTAGCACTATTGGGATCGTTATAAACAAAACCAAATTTCTGCTTCAGTATAATATAAAAACAGGTCAAAACTGCAAATACTCCCGTTGATGTACCATTCATTCCTGCAGAAGTAGAACCATTAGATAGCGAAACCATATTATAAATAATGTGTATAATTTATTTTGTTTTTTTTTTTCATATATTATGGATAATTCATCTCATCTTACAGAACCAGGTGTTCGCTCTTTTTTATGTGGAATTTTAAGGACCTGTAGGGATAAAAAAAATGCCCTATACAACAAACTATTTAATATTACTGCATTCTTATTATTTATTGGTATTCTTGGAGGAATATTATACTACAGGCGTCAAACAAAGATACCGGAAGAAGAAAAAAAATCCCGAAGAAAGAAAGAGGAAATGTATAGAAAAAATAAAATCTATGAGAAACAAAACAAAAAAAGATCAAAATCTTATTATCACAGAATTGCCAAAATTAGATAGTGGGTTTGACGTCCTCCATAAAAATTATTATTCTGTTTAAATTATAAATGGATGAAAATTCGTTAAATAATTATAATGATGCACTCGAAGAATATTATAAATTAAAGCAAGAATATGATCGTAATTACAAAAGAAAATTGCGCACCATTAAGAAGAAAGATATTTCTTTAAAAGAAAAAAGAGAACTTTTACGTAAAATAAAGCTCCCTTGTATCCATTGCAAAAAAAGGGTGGGGACGATATTTACAAATGAAGGTGGTGTCTTGAAAGCTCTTTGTGGGGGAACGCCAGCATGTTCGCTGAATATTGAAATAAAAAAGGCAGATACAAGATTTCTACCTGCCGTCATTGCAAATGTTCAAAGAATTATACAGAAGATTAAACGAGAAATTATTGAAACGAAATTGGATTTTCTTTTTGGACTGGAAACAGAAAAGGACACTGTTGGATTATTTGAATCTCTTAAAGAGAAATTTAATAAAGCCAGTGGATTATTAGTTAATTTAGAAGGAGTAATACTGGAATTGTATGCGAGCAAAGAAAGAAAAGAATCTGTAGAGGAAGCAGTACTGCAACTTTATGTAGAGAATGAGCGGTTTGCAAATGCTATTGCACAATACAAAGAAACACAAACCCCCTCTTTTTTAACAGATGCTATTGAAATTTATATAAATAATATTTTATCTTTACAAGAGAGAATACAGTATAATAAATATGCAAACATATACGTAGATAGGGAAAATAAGGATGGTGTTATTATATTAGATAAAGAACCTCCTGCTGCTTATGTTCTCAAAACACCTACTATTACTATTATACAACAAGAACATGAATGGGAGCCCGGTATAATTAAGCATAATTTAAAATAAATATATATTTTATATGACTTTTGCGAGTATGATTGATTTTAAAGTATTTATCTTTAGTTTGTGTATAGGGATATTCCTTGCCTATATTACATCACCTGAGTTGGATACTATTGTCGTTTATCCAAATCCCGATAACGAAGATAAATTACAATATAAAGATAAGAGTGGAATGTGTCATCGCTTTCGATCAAAAGAGATTGATTGCCCAAAAAACGCTTCATCGATAAGAAAATACCCTGTCCAACTAAAAAAAAATGCGACCTAACTATATATGCATCTGCGAAGACTTATATATAGTAAATTTGGAAGATATATAATATCGTTTCTGTTGGGCATTGGTTTAGCATCTCTTTTTAAACGAGCGTGTAATGAAAGAAACTGTTTAAAATTTGTAGCTGCACCCATTGACAAAATACATAAGCAAGTATTTCAGTATAACGATAAATGTTATGAATATGAACAGAGTGCCGAAAGTTGCTCGCCATCTAAAAAAATCGTTTCTTTTGCGTAAATTCTTTATTCCATCATTCTTTTAGCATATTAAATGTCTGATACAACGAATATTAGTGATTTGCCTACCCCACAGGGGAACAACATAACATTAGAAATGAAGGAGAAGTCGCGAGGCCCCATTGCAATATCCAGTCAACCTCAGGGGGGTCCGCGACCTATACCCCATCATGGTGGCGCTCCCCAACAGGCGCCGCCGCGGATGCAAATGCCGGCAGCTGATATGGGTAAGATTGTAAGTGGGATTAAAAGTGCATCTGCTGCCAATATGACGGGACTTCCGTCGCGCGATATCCCCATGATGACGCATCCCCACACTCAGGATAAGCAGAGTCACCCCAATTATGTGCCACAACAGCAGCAGCATCCGCAACACCCTCCTCCCGATTATATTAAGCAGCACGATACTATTCAGCAGATGATCCAAAAGGAACATAAACAAAATGTGAAAGATGATCGTATGGAACAAATCTACGAAGAACTGCAAACACCTGTATTTGTCATGGTTCTTTTCCTTCTTTTTCAATTGCCTTTCTTCCAAAAAATGCTTTATCGGCAATTACCATCCTTATTTTCACGTGATGGGCACACCCACTTGGGGGGATATCTATTCAAAACATTGTTGTTTGGGGCATCCTTTTATTCAATTCAAAAAGGAATAAAATATCTAAGCCAACAGTAATTTACGTATATTTGTATTACATTGTCGACAAAAATTTGCAACTAATTCATCATTTTTATAATCTGTTAAATACTTTATTTCCTTAATTCCTGCTGCCAACAATAAACGTGTACAGATAATACACGGATAGTGAGTGACATAAGCTGTGCTGTTATTACAGCTTACGCCACGTTTTGCGCAATCCATTAGCGCGTTCTGTTCTGCATGCACAGTTGCCTGTTCATGATTATCACGTACAATGGAGTTGTGTTCGCACCCTGGTAAAAACCCATTGTATCCCTGACTTACGATGCGATTGTCTTTTACAAGTAAACAACCAACCTGAAGTCGATGACAAGGAGATCGTTCGCTCGTTACTTGGACGATTTTTGTAAAATATTCATCCCATGTAGGTCTTTCTTTTTCCATTACTTATTAATAATTGTTTTTGTTTAATATTGTTATCAATTATGATAATAATATTCAAATAAAAACCCAAAGCTTTCGTAGTGGAAATGAAATAAAGATGAATACCATTGATGCTGCAATAATACGAGCAACTGTTGTGTAATAGGCTTGTATTTTTTTTGGAATCTTTCTTGTATAATCTTTCTTATGATTTATAAGATATATAAGACCAAGTTGGCTAAGTGTTATAATAATTATTTCTGAAACAAAGTATTTTTCAATATTATTATTATTATTAACCTCCCTCTTGCCCACAAACGTTCTTGTTTGCATCACAAAATTAACTACGGCGCTTATTATAAGTGCTATAAAGTTAGAATATTTTGCATTCATAAAAGAATCTAATATATGCCCACCGAGTAAGTATATACTGGTAGAAAATATTCCGCCTCCTGCTGATTGTAATAACAATAAGAAATCCCTATACATAGTGTATAGTATAGATTATATTTGTCATTCTATTATGATTGTTGTCCCGGTATGCTGCCACTAAATGATCTGCGGCGTGTTTTCGTGTGGCGTCGTCGGCGCCGGGGGCGCCGGGGGCGGCGGCGGCTGCTGCGTTTTTTGCGCCTTGTTTTTCTTTTTCGGAACATTTTTTTTTTCTGTTTATAGTATTCTCTTTCTGCGGGAACATACCGTAAAAAATACCATTCATATTCTTTTGATCCTTTTTTATTTTTTAATTGTTCGTATTTTTCCGATTTCTCTCGACGCATCTTTTCCAAAGTGGGTTGGTCTCCATAACAATTAATGCTGAATCGTTTCAATATACCTCTTTGCGTCAATCGATTCTCTCGTTGAACTTGAAACAGATATTCACTCATACAACGATAGCGCTCAGAATCGAATTCTTGCCCAGAAGCAAAAAGAAAAGCCAGATAAAAACTTAACATTGTATCAATGGTAGCAATTTTTACTGAATTCTCACGCAAGTGTTTCACATTGTAACTATGACATCCCAACGGTCTGAAAATAGTTACCAATCTCTCCTCCCCCCAGCGTACCTGATATGCCTCTGGGACAATCTCTCCTATGCCCTTTATTTTCACCACACTGACATTGGTATATTCATGCTTTTCCAGAGTTTTTTTGACCATCTCGGCAACCTCTTTTGGGTGATTCGCCAGCACCTCAAAATCGGGAGTTTTTAAACTCTGATATTTTCCAAACGCCTTATGATGACGCAAATACAGTCGATTTGCATAACCACCGAAAAATACAACACCCTCCTCCACCAGCGCATCTCTCACTAAATAAAATAATTCCTTTTCTTCAAATCCACCCGGATTATCAAACATTCTCTGAACTTCATGATCACGGCAATGTCTACTTTGTAAGGGATACTGAGTATTAAGTAATAGCAGTCGCTTTAATACTTTTTCCCAACGCGAAGTATCTCCCTCAGGGCGCGACAATTCTAAATACATAGACATTCTTAAATAATCGGGGGATGCATAGTAAATCCCCCCGATTTTTTTTGATTCGCCGAAAAGTTTTTTAAAAAGCGGCGATGGCATAAATGTGAGGTCGGCAACAGGAATGAAGTTTACAAATACCTTAAAGGTGCCACCATGCACACCCGATTTAGCTTCTACCTCAGTGAAACCATCTTTAAAATATATGTTTGCTAATTCTTTAGCGTCTTTTAGTGGTGTTGGGGAAAAGAAATCATAATCGGGCAATTCTATACTCTTATCATAAAATTGTTTATCCTCAGGAAGTATATTATTAATAGCAGTCCCTCCATAACAAATTCTCTTCTTTTTCTTCAAGAATTCTTCGACAATCTCGATGATTCTTTGAACGTCTGTTTTGTGCAATAACCGCTTCCCTGTTTTATTTTGTATTTTATCAACCGCACTTCGTAGAATAGTTAATTCACAATCAGCGAATGTCATATTCTTATTGCCACGTTTACATTCATTGGGTAATTTGTTTACCATTACAATATATTTAGATTTAAATATTGGCGGTAAATTGGGGCATTGTAATATTCCGCGGCGCATAAGATACAGCTTGGTCTTGTTTCGGTGGCGGTTCCATCGCGATTGGCACATACCGCAATGCCTTGGGCTTCAAAACAAACGCTGATGAGGCGAAAAATTTAAAGTAGTATTCCAAATTCGTGTCCAAATTTTGATAATTCATCAATGTCATTTGACAGCCATACTTTTGCTGTAGTGCTGCATTTTGATTTGTATTCAACGAACTTAAATCAGGCATTACCAATGACATATTCTTCTTATTATATGTAATCAGACCATCCATATCAGGTGTGTATTGAACATTGTAATTTCTTAATCCACGAAGAAATTGAGAACTGCTTGTTATATTGATAAGTTCTTCCAGCGGCGTATTGCGAAAATTATTATTTCTATTATCGCAAATAATAATGGTTTTCCCTATAAAATCAATAAGAGGTTTAGCAGTTAAATTCTCCCCATTCGATTCATTGGCATATTCGGAATTGCCTTGTGCGAGAAGATTCGAAAAAGTAGATCCCAAACTTTTGGCGAGTTGTTTATATACATCTAAATTATTGGATTTAACGCGTAAATGAATAAACAATGGATCGTTAGGATTCGGGGTTTGCCCACTAAAAGCATATGCCTTAACTGTTGAGAAAACTTGCCCCACAGGCAGGCAATTATATGTCCCCTTGAAATCATAGCTTGAACTGGGACTTGCGCCAACAACGGCTTGTCCCCCATACGAATATATTTCAAAATCAACAAGGCGGGCACCCCTTTTCAATACATTGCCAAGAGCTTCAAGAGAAACATAGTCATCCAAAAATTGACCAGCACAACAAGAGTTATAACTGCTTGCTATATAATAATCGCGTAATCTATACTTATACATCACACTCACCCCGTTTATCCCGTGCATCTGCATAGGAATCTTAGCTAAAGTATCTGTCATTCCAGTGATTTCCTTCTTTTTTTTCGTTATCTGCCGATTATAGTAAAAATAAACCCCCATTATGATAATCACCGCAACAGCATATAAAAAGTATTCTAATTTCTTTTCTTTTGCAATTGCAGATAAATTTAACATTTTCATCATTTGTTGTTTGGTTTCCATATATATATATTTTGATATATTTAAAATATTAAAATAATTTTATAATGATATTTTAAATGGCTGGGGGATTAATGACTCTCGTTTCTCGCGGAACAGAAAATATTATTCTAAACGGTAATCCTAAAAAAACTTTTTTTAAAGCTACCTATAACAAATACACAAATTTTGGTATGCAGCGTTTTAGAATCGACTATAACGGTCAGAGACATTTACAATATGATCACGATACCGAAATGCAATTCAAAATACCCCGATATGCTGATTTATTGGGTGATACTTATGTAGTTGTGAATTTGCCAAATATATGGAGTCCCATGTATTGGAATTCAGATGCATCAGGTGCAGGACAAGATCTTTATCCAAATACAGATTGGGCACCCTTCGATTTTCGGTGGATAGATAACTTGGGGGCGGAAATGATACGATCCATTAAGATCTACAGTGGAGGTACTACATTGGCAGAATATCCTGGGGAGTGGCTGCACGCTATGCAACAAAGAGATTTCAACAAAGCAAAAAAAAACTTATGGGATAAAATGGTAGGAAATGTCGATGCATTAAAAAATCCCGCGAAAGCAGTAGAAAATAGCACAGATATTTTTAATGCACCACATTACCCCTCCACGTTAAATGATGGCAGTTGTAATCGCATCGAGCCTTCCATTAGAGGCAAGCAGCTCTATATACCAATTGATGCGTGGTTTTGCGGAGAGTCAAAAACAGCATTGCCTCTCGTAAGTATTCAATATCAAGAGATTTATATCAAGGTAACATTCCGTCCCATATGTGACCTCTTTCGTATCCGCAATGTGGGAGATGCAAATGGAAATTATCCTTATATATCGCCAAAACTCAGCACACAACTTAACAACATTTGGCGCTTTCTCTCTCCCCCCACTGTACGAACAGCCACGGGTCCCGATATTAGTCAAAATTTTTATCCGGATCGACGGCAAGTCTGGGATGCAGATATACATTTGCTCTCAAATTATTATTTTATCGACAAGGAAGAACGATTGATGTTTGCCCGCGACGACCAAACCTATTTAATTAAAGAAACCCGAACATATGATTTCTTAAATGTTACCGGATCTTCCGTTATTGAAATGGACAGCATGAATATGGTATCAAGCTATATGTGGCGCTTTCGGCGCAGTGATGTTAATTTGCGCAATGAATGGACAAATTATTCGAATTGGGCGTA
>PVMS01152710.1_pt1 | contig 12141 bp, 13 predicted proteins | sample 1853461 | NCBI WGS metagenome assembly PVMS01 (sample SAMN08582032, study PRJNA380276) | Marine sediment metagenome, whole genome shotgun sequencing project. | isolation source: ocean sediment barecode stripped | collected 2017
GCTATTGATTAAAGTTAACGATCATCGTTATAATGGTGGTACGAGATCGTTAGCCGATTATTTATTGACCCTCGCTATCAGGCTGATAAGGACCGGATATGTTGGATGAATTAGGCTCCTGGAGTACTCTGACTTGTGTCTATGCTTTTGTTGGGGCCATCAGCTTTCTTTTTGCCGTATTTAGCCTGATCGGGACAGAATTCGGCGATGTCCTGGATGTGGACGTCGATGCCGATGCGGATGCGGGTGTTGGTTTTGCCAGCGTCAGCCCTTTCGCCCTGGCTGTTTTTGGGGCTACATTTGGCCTGGCAGGCATGATTACCTTGACCTGGCTGGAGATGAGTCCCATTCCTAGCATTCTGATATCGACCGCGGCCGGCTTGCTCGTAGGCGGCCTCGCCCAGGGGCTATTCTTATATGTGCTTTCGCCAAGCAAATCGAGCCACTACTCGCTGGAAGATTCGATCGGGCAGGAAGCCCAGGTCTCTACATCCATCCCGGCCACAGGCCAGGGCCAGATAACCTTCAATAACGTCAGCGGCCGGGTCCGTTTGGGTGCTCGTTCGGCAACTGGTGAGAGTATCCCCAACGGCGAATTTGTCATCATTGAAAAGATTACCGGTCGCAATGCCGTGGTACGGCCGGTTAAAAAAGAATAAATACCCTTAGCGATTCCCGTTTTGGGCTAAATCACAGGGATCAGCCTTGATGGATTGAAAGTTCTAAGATTGTTAGATATTTAAAGGAGCAAACGATGGATATTGCAATCCCACTGCTTATTGGCATTTTCATGTTCACAATTCTTGCCCTGGTATTCGTTTATTCCAGCCGGGTCAAGAAGGTGGGCCCTAACCAGGCGCTGATTATCTCCGGCCGGGGAGAAGGCCGGGAGGATGTGGGCCTGATGGTCAGTAAGTTCCGCATCGTTACCGGCGGCCGGGCCTTTGTTTGGCCGGTGCTTGAGCGCATTGACGATCTCTCCCTGGAGATCCTGACTATCGATATTACGACCCCAGATGTGCCCACAAGCCAGGGTGTGCCGGTCACCGTTGACGGCATCGCCCAGGTGAAGATCGGCAGCGATGAAAGTTCCATCCGCACGGCCGCCATTCAATTCCTTTCGAAAAGTCAGGATGAGATCGAGCATGTGGCCCACGAGACCCTGGCCGGTCACTTGCGAGCCATCTTGGGTACCCTGACCGTCGAGCAACTCTATCGCGACCGGGAAGCCTTCGCCCAAAAAGTGCAGGAAGTGTCGGGCGGCGATATGGCCAGCATGGGCCTGGAGATCGTTTCTTTCGTCATAAAAGATATTAGCGACGCCGAAGGTTACCTGGAAGCGTTGGGCCGGCCGCGCATCGCCCAGGTGAAAAGAGATGCCGACATCGGCGAGGCCGAGGCGGATAGGGATTCCACTATCAAGAGTGCGGTAGCACGCCAGGAAGGGGAAACGGCAAAATATATTGCTGAAACTAAAATTGCCGAAAGCCGGCGGGACTTTGAAGTGCAACAAGCGGCCTATGCGGCTGACATCAACCGTAAGAAGGCCGAGGCTGAATTGGCCTATACAATCCAGCAAAATATTGAGAACCAGAAGGTTAAGGCCGAGGAAATTCAAATCGAGATTATCGAGAAGCAAAAGCGCATAGAGGTCCAGGAGCAGGAAGTTGGCCGGCGTGAGAAAGAACTCGAGGCGACCGTGCGCAAACCGGCCGAAGCCGAGCAGTACCGGGTAAAAACGATTGCCGAAGCCCGCCAGTTCCAACTGCGAACAGAAGCCGCCGGTGAATCTGAAGCCATTCGCCTACGCGGGCAGGGTGAGGCTGATATGGCCAAGGCGATAGGTCTGGCCGAAGCTGATGTCATCCTGGCCCAGGGTAAATCTGAAGCACAGGCGTCCAAAGCCAGGGGCCTGGCGCAGGCCGAAGTAATCCGCGAGCAGGGCTTATCTGAGGCGGAAGCGACCCATAAGAAAGCTGAGGCTTGGAAGGAATACACCCAGGCGGCCGTCATCCAGCAGATCATCGACGCGCTGCCCGAAATTGCCGCGGCCGTGGCTTCTCCTCTCGCGAAAACCGACCGTATCGTAGTAATCAGTAGTGGCAGCGATGGCGGCGCCGGCGCCTCAAAAATAACTCGGGACGTGACCGATATCGTCGCCCAGGTACCGGCGACCATTGAGGCGTTGACTGGCATCGACCTGATGAGCGCCCTGCAAGGGCTGCCGGGCCTAAAACCGGCCGATGGCCAGACCGAGGACGGTGAGGATGCGACAGAAGAGACGCAGGATGTGGCTGACCAGGACGAGGAGTTAACGATCTGAGTTCGTACGTATTTCTAAGAAGTGACAATCGGGATCGAAAACCCCGTAGGCGTAACATGTTGTGATTGAGGCGCCTACGGGGTTTTTCTTAATAGAACGGGTTTATGGGCGCATGGGTGGTTGGAAAGCTCGCGAATGATCTTGCTTGTTAGAGCAATACGGTTATCTAATCCATGAATGTGATTGTGTATTTTTCGACAAGGTAGCATAGTTCATAGAATTATGAGTTGTCTTGCCCCGGCCGGCAGGCGAGATATAATTATAGTAATTAAATATCAACCTTCGGGGCAGGGTGAAATTCCCGATCGGCGGTGAGGTCAACGCAGGCCAAGCCCGCGACCCCGAACTCAGAGTAAAACGCTCGGGTTTGGGTGGATCTGGTTGAAGGCCAGAGCCGACAGTTAAAGTCTGGATGAAAGAAGGTTAAATCAAACGGTTGCGCCGTTGTTAACTATGCCCCGCCTTCTGCAAGGTGGGGTTTTTTATTGGCAAGGGTGGCCCAGCCGGGTGGTTATTGCCGTATTCCCCCGCCCCGCATAAAAAATTGGACCTGATGCATGATCCTCGATGCTTTTCGATCCCGGAAGAAAGGGCCTGCTGTTAAGACCGCCGGCCGGCCCGGCCCATGGAAGTGGATTCTCCGCATTCCGGGCTGGCTTTCGATATTGATTTCTTTTCTCCTCTTGATCGGTATCTGGCACTTGCTGGCAACCGTTGGCGGTTATGATAGCTTTATCCTGCCGACACCCGTCGATGTTTGGGAGCAGTTTACCGTGGTCCTGGCCGACGGCCGCCTGCTCAAGCACGCTATGTTCACCATAAGCGAGATAATCCCCGGCTTGTTGATCGGCTGCCTGGTGGCCATGCCCTTGGGCTATCTCCTGGCCAAGTCTCCCGTGGCCGAGCGATTCATATCGCCCTATCTCATCGCCTCCCAGGCCATACCGATAATCGCCCTGGCACCCTTGCTGACCATTTGGGTGCGTTCCACCTACTGGAGCAGGGTCATGGTCGCCGTATTGGTGGTCTTCTTCCCCATAACCATAAATACCATTGCCGGCATGCGTTCGGTGCCCAACGAGCTTTATGACCTGATGAACTCACTCCGGGCCAGTCGCTGGCAGGTGGCCCGCAAGTTGGAATGGCCGGCCGCGCTGCCTTTTACCCTGGCCGGTTTGAAAGTTGGCGCGACCCTGGCGGTGATCGGCGCTCTTGTAGGTGAATTTGTCCAGCCGAAGAGCCAGGGTCTGGGTTATCTTTTGGTGACCGCCCGTTACCAGTTTAAGACCGATCTTGTCTTTGTAGTCTTGGTAACGCTGGCGGTCATCGCATTGACAATGTATGGATTGGTGGCTTTGCTTGAAAAACGCCTGTTAAGGTGGAAAGGCAACAATGGTAAATGAAATATAAGGTGATAATAGAGGAGGTCCACTGAGCCGACTCTTCGTAGTGACATCATTCTGATGATAGCAAAGGAGCAATATGATGTTAAGAATGATTTTATTGTTTCTATTACTCCTGGTTCTGGTAGCTTGCGCTACTGAATCAGATCCGGCCGGAACAGGGATAGGCACTGATTCAAACGTCGCCGTGGCGGATCCAGGAGAGCCCGAGTTGGTCTCTTTTCGTTTGCCGATGGGCTACATTCCTGATCCTCAATATGCGCCCTTCTATGTTGCCGACGAGAGAGGCTATTTTGCCGACGAGGGCCTGGCAGTCGAGTTCGACTATACCCCGGAAACCGACGGCATCGCCCTGGTTGGCGCCGGCGAGTTGCCTTTTGCAATTGTTAGCGGCGAACAGGTTATCCTGGCCCGTGCCCAAGGCGTGCCGGTGGTTTACATAATGGAGTGGTTCCAGCGCTATCCCATCGCCGTAATGAGCAAGATTGAGGCGGGGATTACAGAACCGGCGGACCTGGCCGGCCGTGACGTCGGCTTGCCCGGTTTTTTCGGGGCCAGTTACGTTGGATATGCCGGCCTTTTGGCAGCCAGCGGTCTGACCCAGGAAGATGTTAACGCCAGCGAAATTGGCTTTAGTCAGATTGAGGCCTTGTTGACCGACCAGGTTGAGGCTGTGGTCGGTTACGCCAACAACGAGCCTATCCAACTGGCGGCGCAAGGCGTGGATGTGAATGTTATTTACGTTGCCGACTCGGCCGACCTGGTGGCCAATGGCATCATCGCCAATCAGAGTGTGATCGTAGATAACCCGGGGATGGTCCAGGGAGTAGTCCGGGCCGTGTTGCGAGGCCTGGTTGATACGCTGGCCGATCCAGTTGCCGCCTTCGAAATAAGCAAGAATTACGTTGAAGGACTGGACGATAGCCGCCTGGCGGTCCTCGAGGCTTCCCTTGACCTCTGGCGGGCTGATGTTTTGGGCGTATCCGACCTGGCATCCTGGCAGCGAACGCAGGCCACCCTGCTGGCGATCAACTTTTTGGATGAAGAACTGGACGATCTGGAGTCGGTCTTTACCAACGAGTTCGTTCTGGATGTCCAGCTTGACTGATGGCGAAACAACCTCTTTCTTACGCCCAGGTACAAAAGGTCGGCCACACTTTTAGTGACGGTGTCGTCGCTATTGAAAGCATCTCCCTGGACCTGGTCGCCGGGGCGTTTGTGAGCCTTGTAGGACCGTCCGGCGTGGGCAAGTCGACGCTGCTGCGAATTCTGGGTGGGTTGTTAGAGCCGACGGCCGGGCACGTATCCTGGAATGGCAGCGGTGAGGACGAACAAACAGAGTCAATCGGCATCGTTTTTCAACGAGATAACCTGATGCCCTGGCGGTCGACCAGGGACAATGTACGCTTGCCATTGGAGTTGTCAGGCGTGCCCCGGGTTGAGGCAGATGAGCGGGTTGCCGAAATGATCGATTTAGTCGGTCTCAGCGGCTTTGAGGAAAGCTATCCGGGCCAATTATCCGGAGGCATGGCCCAAAGGGTTGCCCTGGCCCGGGCGCTGGTTCACCGGCCGACCCTGTTGCTGCTGGACGAGCCTTTTGGCGCCCTGGATGCCTTGACCCGAGAGCGCATGAGCCAGGAGTTGCTGCGCATCTGGCACGCTATGCCGGTCACCGTTTTCATGGTCACCCATAGCATCCCTGAAGCTGTCTTTCTTGCCGATGAGGTGCTGGTCATGACCGGCCTGCCGGGAACGATCACGGCGAAAATGTCTGTTGACCTTCCTCGTCCCCGGCGCCTGGAGATTCAGAGCACGGCCGAATTTCACGCCTACACGGCCCAAGTGAGGCAGGCGATCATGGTCCGATCTTACTAGGCAGCCTGGCCGGTGGCTGACCTGGTTGTCTATTCTTCCATCTCTTCGGGGTTGTCTTCCGACCCTGGTTCTGGTACGTCCGTCGTGTCAACAGGCGGTTCAGCCTTTTCACCAGCCCGTCTCCGTCGATAAAAATACCGGCCGATGAAGAAGGCCGGGATTCCAAAGATAAGCAGCAGCGGCAGGCAGAAAACGCCTGTCCAAATGGCCACGCTTACCAGACTTTCCAGGGTAGATAATAGGGCTTCAAAAGCATCCCGGGCCACGCCCTCGGGTCGCCAGCCGGCGATCTCGAGGGGCTGCGAGAGTTCGTCAGGAGTCAGATATACCACCAGCAGAGAAAAGGCGGCCGACTGGCTAAGGTACTTCATGCGCGCCTTGAGGGACTCGATTTCGCCTTCCAGCCGGCTCAGCTCACGGTTGACTTCTAACGCTTCTTCGACGTTTCGCGATTCATCGAGGAAAGAGCGTACGCGATCGGCCGTGGCTTCCAGGTTGCCCACCCGGGCGTCCAGATCGACAAATTCTTCAGTGACATCCTGGCTGCTGGTCGATTCGGAATCTACTTCGACGACCGACCTGCGTATCGTGCTCATGGTGGATTCAAATTGTTCAACCGGGATGCGGAGGGTGATACTGCCCGATTTTACCCCGCCGCCGCCATCATACACCTCGCTGCTGACGACCCAGCCACCTCTGCTCTCGGCCAGCTTGGCGAATTCGGCCAGGCTAATGTTGGTATCTTCGACGACAACATTCATATTGCCTTCGCGAATGATGAGCCGCTCCTGGGTATCCTGGGCTTGAAAGGTGGTCTTGACGACATCGTCGGCGACATTGGGAGCGCCGGAATCGAAGGAGGCTGCTTCCTCTTCGGCCGCTTCAGAATAATAAGCCGCGCCCGTCGGAAAAGCTTCCTCTGCGTCCGCCGAACAGGCAACGAGCAGGACCAATGAGGCCAGGAAGATGATCAGGGCGAATTTTTTATACATAACACTCCTCCATTGGGTTGCCCATCTTGACAATTAACCAGTAGACGTCTCCACCATGGTAAAAGTTCCCATCTTCATTTTAAGCATCTCCGGGCCCAAATAACAAGATTGATAACGATCTGCTAATCCGCTTTTACTCGCGCCGGCCGGGTTTTACTGGTCGACTGTTATTTCTTTCTCATGGGTTGGATAAAGGGCGGGCTTCGACAGGCCCAGGCCTTAAGGGCTTGAGTGGCTACCGAATAGGACTAATTTACCAGCCATATTGAAGACGATTAATAAGCCGGCCCGGTATACCATGACTGGCCATCCGGTCCTGGGTCTCCCGTACATCATAGACAACCCGGCGGTGCTCCCAGGTCATCTTGTCCGTATCTAGAATGGCGTAGGCTGCTCGCGGATCGTAATCCCTGGGTTGGCCCACGCTACCGGGGTTGATTATGAGCCGGCCGCCTTCCAGGTTAAGGGGCTGATCATACATAGGCGAATAGAGATCGACTGATTTTTCATTTATCTCGATGAAGATCAGGGGTGTATGGGAGTGGCCAACCAGGCAATATTGGGTCTCCATGATGGCGAAGTTCGCCAACGCCCCGGCCTCATCAACCAGATATTCCCAGACAGGATGGCGGGGGCTGCCATGAGCTAACGTGAAATCCCCCTGGACTATCGAGGAGGGTAGCTCCTCCAGGTAGACCCTGCTTTCCTCTGACAAGACACTTTGCGTCCAGGTGATGGCCTGGTGGGCTTCGTCGTTGAAGGTGGTGAGGTCGAGCCGGTCCAATACGGCCCAATCGTGGTTGCCGGAAAGCGAAATATGTTCTGACTCGCGTAATAGGGCGACGCACTCATTAGGATCTGGCCCGTAGCCTATAATATCGCCCAGGCACCAAATCACGTCCCATTTGCCCTGGGCATCTTCCAGGACGCGCTTAAATGCGGTTAAATTTGCATGGATATCGGATATAATCAGGTAGAGCATAAGTTATTATGATGTATTTAATAAAATTGGCACGATGTTACCAGTCAGTGATTTTACCATGATCCAGCCGTGAAGGTATAATAGACTCAATGGCCATCCTGGACGAGAAAACGCTAGACTTTATCAGTAGCAGCTTTGAGCAGACGGTACGGCTAGGCGTGCGCTTAGGCGAGCTGTTAAATGTGGGTGATGTTATCTGTCTTTCTGGGGAACTGGGAACTGGCAAAACAGCGCTGGCTCAGGGTATCAGCCGGGGCTGGGGCGCCAGTCAACGGGTAACCAGCCCGAGTTATACACTGGTAAACCAGTACCCTCGCTTAAAAGATGGTCTGATCCTCTACCATGTGGACTGTTACCGGCTTGAGAGTCACGCCGAAGTCATTACCGTCGGCCTGGAGGATATTCTGGATGAGGTTGGGGCGATCATGATCGAGTGGCCGGAGCGGATCGATTATTTGCTCCCTGAAGATAGATTGTGGATTGACCTGCGTCATATTAGCGAGACCCGGCGCGGTCTTCGTTTTAAGGCTGCAGGAGATGGACCATCACTATTATTACAGAAATTCCGGCAGAGCGCTTTTGGAGTATAAGATTCGAAATGATCCTGGCGATTGATACGGCAACGAGGTGGACGGGATTGGCTTTGCATGACGGCCGGTCGATAATAGCCGAACTCGGCTGGCATTCGGTCAATAAGCAGACCGTTGAGTTGGCGCCGGCGGTCTTGGACCTTCTGCGACGAACGGGCTTGCAGCCATCTGACCTGGCGGCCGCTGCGGTGGCGATCGGTCCCGGTTCTTACACCGGACTGCGGATCGGTCTTGGATTCGCGAAAGGATTGGCCCTGGCCAACCAGACCAAGCTGATCGGTGTGCCGACGATGGATATTCTCGCTGCCGCCCAGCCCTGGTCAGAGGAGCAATTGGTCGCTATCGCCGAAGCTGGCCGCAGCCGGGTGTGCGCGGCGATCTATGCCTGGCAAGCGGGCAAAGGCTGGCAGATCGAGAGAGAACCGGACATTTACGGTTGGCCCGCTTTGTTGGACACAATTGAAGCGCCATCGATGTTTTCCGGGGAAGTATCACCGGCCGGAGCAAAGTTGGTTCGTAGCGCCAAGAAGAAACACAAATTTGCCGCCACGCCCAATGCCGTCCGGCGGGCCGGTTACCTGGCGGATATAGGCTGGCAGCGGTTACGCCGGGGTTGGACAGATGATCCAGCCGCGCTGGCCCCCCTTTATTTGCGTGATCCGGCCGGCGAGCGACCCTAGCTGCCGCTCAAGGCGCTCATGTTGAAGCCGCCTAAACCTTACCGCCTGCGCTCTATGCGTCTATCCGATATAACCTGGGTCATGGCCATCGAGGAGCTAATTTTCCCCACACCCTGGAAAGCGAGTGCATACGAGTATGAAGTTTCCCAGAATCGCCTGGCCCGCTATAAGGTCCTTACTGCCCAGATAAGGGACACACCTGAACGGGTCATCGGTTACGCAGGAATATGGAAATTGAGCGATGAGGCCCATATTAGCACCCTCGGTGTCCATCCTGACTGGCAGGGCAAGGGCCTTGGAGAGCTTCTACTCCTGGACATCATGTGGGTATCCTTCAATATTGGCGCCACACTAACAACTCTGGAAGTTCGCAAAGGCAATAAGGTCGCCCAGGCCCTCTATGAAAAGTATGCCTTTGAAGTGGTTGGCGAACGCAGCCAGTACTACCAGGGCAAGGAAGACGCCCTGATCATGACTTTGGAGCCGCTCGATCGGGCCTATTGGGTTACCCTCCGGGCCAAGCAGGATCGGCTCTTTGAACGGTTATCCAAGGTGGCCTCATTATGACTGCCCGCAACTTGACATAAATATCAAAGTGCCCTGCCTCAGCGAGCTTCTATGGCATGATTAGCGCCTATGAAAGAATCAAATAACTCAACCGATCCTGACCATCTTTCAGGTTGGAACCTGGTATTGTTAATCGGCTTGGTTACGCTCTTCATGGTTAGCCGGTTAGCCGTCTAGCAGAAGATGCCAATCTTTATCGACGAAACCGTTCATATTGGATGGGCTCGTGACATTCAGCAAGGGCAGATTGCGGCCGGCTTCGCGGATGGTAAATGGCTCTCGATGATTTTGATCTCGCTGTCACTCTACCTTCCCGGGAACGCTTTATGGCTGGCCAGGTTTACGGCCGTCATGGGGGGTGTTGCGACACTTGCAGCGATCTATTTGACTGGCCGGGAATTGTTCTCAATCAAGACCACTCTATTGGCTATCCTTTTTTACCTCATGCTACCCTTGGCCCTGTTCTACAATCGCCTGGCCCTAACTGATAGCATTGTGGCTGCTTTCGGAGCCGGGGTTCTCTATATTTCTATCAAAACTGTCCGCTCGGCCCGAAGTGGATTCTCCGTAGTTTTGGCGGCTCTGTTGATATCAGCTATGCTGGCAAAACTCCCCGGAATTTTATATATCTTCATACCTCCGTTGGCCGTCCTGCTTCTTTTACCGAAAAATCGCTGGAAATTTGGAGTCCAACGAATCTTGCCGGCGATATTAGCCGGTTTGGTGACCTTCAGCGCAGTTTTCCTCGCTGAAACCGCCCATCACCAGGTTTCGGAGAAGGCCCAGGGTGGGAATGTCGCAAACGTCGGTCAAGTCGCCGTCGACAAATTACCTATACCGTATGCTGACCGCGCTGTGGTGACTAATATCGGAAGCATCGGTCAAGTCGCCATCGACAATTTACTGCTGCTCGCTGATTGGTTATGGACTCTCCTTACGCCACCCTTAACCATTTTAGCCGGCTTGTTATTGGTCTGGTTGTTGTTAAAGAAACCTGGCCGGCCGGTTTGGTACCTGATGATCGTGCTACTCACAACCTTAGCCCCGTATATTTTGTTTGCCCGAATCTGGTATCCTCGTTATCTGAGCTTTACTTTAGTGCCCCTGGCCCTACTGCTGGCTCAGTTTTCGTCCTGGATTATGGCGCAGATCTCAAACTATGTTTCCTCCCCACAAAAAGCACGGCTCATCGCCGGCGGGAGCCTTACGCTTTTGCTCATTTGGCCAGCATTGTTCAATCTGAACTTACTAACTCGCCCGGATTTAATTTCCTTACCCAAAATTATGGCTTGGCAATACCAATCGGGATGGCCCGCTGGATTTGGGGCTCTGGAAATGGCCAATTTCCTGGATGCGGAAGCGGCGCAAACATCGCCAGCGCCATACCTTGTGCGGCCGTACTTTTGGTCACAAACCAATCAAGGCGGGCTGGATTTTCATTTGAGCGAGGATAACCCGATGGAACTAGTTGAGCTGGGCAAAAACCCGTCCGCCGAACTGGCCGAGCTGGACGCACACCTTATGGCAGGCCGGCGAGTTTTATTTGCCATTGACACGACCCACCGCCAATCGGTCGAACTGTTCGATGCCATCGATTCGAGTCTCGAGGCAACCATGATCTGGCATTATCCGAAACCAGGATCCTCGGCCGGGCTCGAGGTTTGGGAAGTGGCCCGGATCGATCTCGCGAATTCCTCCTTTGAAGGTTAGCCGTTCCCAACGGAAAAGTCAGGCGATGCTACTTTAATGAACAACCAGGGATTCACTTCTAAAGCCTGACGGGCTTTCCCGTGGTTAGCCATCTCGCTTATCGTATTGTTACACCTGGTCAGCCGGTTGATCTGGCTGGACTACCTGCCCGAATTTATTGACGAAGCCTTGCAGATTCAAGCGGCCGGTGTCCTGGCCGAGGAAGCACGTTCGGCCGACGATGGCCTCCAGCTGTTGCGGCCTACTTTTCTCAGTCAGGTATATCGATGTGGTCTCGAACTTTAAGTTGACGACGACCTGATTTCCATGGGATCGATAGATTGGGATTTTGATATCCTCATGGCCACGATTTCTGGCCGGCTAATTAAGGAGAGGCGGGTTCTATTGGTGATTGAGACAACTCGCCAGGAATCGGTAGCCCTGCTTGACGCTCTGAATAAATTAGTGCTAATCTCCGAAATCTGGCATCTCGACAAGCCAGGCGCTTTAGGCGGAGTGGCGCTTTGGGAAATAGAGGAAATCATAGTGGCGGATGGTCAGGCCGATCCTTAACCTATTGGGGGATTAGTCGCCGGACACTTTCTATTATGGACAGCCTCCACACCCCGTCAGTCCAACTATTTGAACTTTTACGTCCCTATTTCCAGGTCGAACGCATCTGGTACAATATAAACCCTGGAGCGACCTGCGTGCTTGAGGTCTGGGAGGTAAACATACCACCGGATGAAGCCGATTTAGGACGATCAGGAGAGTAAGATCATCATCAAACGTTATGACGTCACGGAGGCCAGTTGAAGATATTCATTACAGGCGGCGCCGGATTTATAGGCTCCAACGCCGCCGATCATTTTCTAAAGCAAGGTAACGAAGTCGTAGTCTACGACAATCTCAGCCGGACCGGCGGCCGGTTCAACCTGGAATGGCTGCGCGGCCGTCACGGTGAAAATCTGACATTCCATCAGGGCGACATCCGTGATTACGACGATCTGGCCAGCAACATCCAGGGCGCCGAGGTGGTA
>PVMS01043108.1_pt1 | contig 12138 bp, 10 predicted proteins | sample 1853461 | NCBI WGS metagenome assembly PVMS01 (sample SAMN08582032, study PRJNA380276) | Marine sediment metagenome, whole genome shotgun sequencing project. | isolation source: ocean sediment barecode stripped | collected 2017
CCTCGTGAGTCCTTCGCTGAGAATGAACATCGCCCAGACGGTAATTACGGCGCTGTTGCTGAATCCGGCGAATGCCTGTGGCGGCGTGACCAGTCCCGATACGGCCAGTGTGCCCAGCACCAGCAGCGCGACGAGATCCATTCTGATGACCTCGCTGACAAAAAGTATCAGCGAGATGGCCAGGATGCCGAGAACAATTGCGATCTCAAAAGTCATGAACGTGCGGAGGCCGACATTTTTCTTGATATTGTGTGGGGACAAGCCACGTATATGCACCATTTTTGCACGACGGGAGAATAAATGTATCGAGCGCGCCTCGAAGGTCGCTCCGCCCGGCACCGGCTGCGGGGCATCGACTATCACGTCACGGAATGGGGAAATGTTGCTAGTCCCCTGCTGGTATTTCTGCACGGTTGGGGCGATGCCGGCTCAACCTTTCAGTTCGTCGTCGATGAGCTCAAAGACGACTGGTTCGTCATCGCACCCGACTGGCGTGGTTTCGGGGAAACCAGACTCGAAGCGGAGTCCTACTGGTTTCCCGATTATCTTGCGGATCTGGATGCGCTCCTGGAGATCTATAGCCCGGACGCCCCGGTTCGGCTCATGGGTCACAGCATGGGTGCCAATGTAGCGTCTCTGTATGCGGGCGTGATGCCTGAACGGGTCGCTGTGGTGGTCAATATTGAAGGCTTTGGTCTCCTGGACAGCAATCCCGAGGACGCTCCCGCCCGTTATCAGCAGTGGCTCGAGGCGGGTCGATCGCGGCCAGCCTATTCGAGCTACGCCTCGCTCGGGGAGCTGGCCACCAGAATCACACGCCGCAGCCCCCAATTAAGTGAGGACCGGGCCCTGTTCGTTGCCGGCGAATGGGCAGAGGTGGATACCGATGGGGTCGTCCGGATCAAGGCGGATCGCGCGCATAAACTGCCGAACGCGGTGCTATATCGCCGTCAGGAGGCGATCGCCTGCTGGAGAAATGTGCTGGCACCCGTGCTGATCGTTGTCGGAAGCGACACTGACTTCGACGGCGATGGCTCCCCCCTGCCGTTCAACAAATCGGAAACCGTCACGATCGAGGGCGCCGGGCACATGGTGCATTTCGATCAGCCCGCGGCACTCGCTGAGGCAATAGAAGGCTTCTTGAGACGGGACTTGTAAATCCATCCAGTACTGTATAAAAATACATATCTTTCTCTGGAGCGATCATGGGCCACGCGGCGGAGCTACAAACGGACTATCTGGAGTCCCTGAACCCGGCACAACGGCAGGCTGCCACCTGGGGCAAGAAGGGCCAGGACAGCTCATTCGAGGCCCCGCCGCTGCTGGTGATCGCCGGTGCCGGTACCGGAAAGACGATGACCCTGGCGCACAGGGTGGCTCACATGATCATTCAGGGCGTCAATCCCGAACGTATTCTGCTGCTGACATTCACGCGTCGTGCGGCCCAGGAAATGAGCCGACGAGTCGAGTCTATTGTGCGCCAGGCCACTAGCACGATGCAGAGTCCACCGGTGTCACTCAAGCTTCTGCCCTGGTCCGGCACGTTTCATTCCATCGCAAATCGCCTGATTCGCCGATACGCACATAACCTCGGACTCGATCCGGGATTCTCGGTACTCGATCGTGGCGACTCTGCCGACCTGATCGACGTCATTCGACATGAATTGCATCTGACGAGGAAATCACGACGCTTTCCGAAGAAAGATACCTGCCTCGCAATCTATTCCCGGTGTGTGAATGCGCAAAAGCCCTTGCTTGACTCTCTCAATGAAACATTTCCGTGGTGTGCAGACTGGGAAGAGGATCTTCGATCGCTATTTCGTCGCTACGTCGAGCGCAAGCAGGAAACTCAATCACTCGATTACGACGACTTGCTGCTTTACTGGAGTTATCTCGTTGCGGACAAAGAGCTCGCGGACGAGATCGGCTCCTGGTTTGACCACATACTGGTCGATGAGTATCAGGACACGAATCTGCTGCAGGCGGATATCCTGAAAGCACTAAAACCGGATGGCGCGGGCCTGACGGTTGTTGGTGATGATGCACAGTCGATCTATTCATTTCGCGCGGCCGAAGTTGAAAACATTTTGACCTTTCCCGATCAGTACATACCGACAGCAAAGATCATAAGCCTCGAAGAAAACTACCGCTCGACACAGCCTATTCTGGACACGGCGAACTGCCTGATAGCCGAAAGCGAGAGGCAATACAAAAAGAATTTGTTCTCCGTAAAAAAAGGTGGTGCCAGACCAGCATACGTTACGGTCGAAGACTGGGATGCCGAATCCGAATTCGTTGTGGAAGCCGTGCTGCAAAACCGCGAACAGGGCATGCAGCTAAAAGACCAGGCAGTATTGTTTCGCGGTTCGCACCACAGTGACCGTCTCGAACTCGAACTCGTCAGGCGCAATATCCCGTATGTGAAATATGGTGGACTGAAGTTTCTCGAAGTCGGCCACGTCAAAGACTTGCTGTCGATCCTGAAGTGGGCGGAGAACCCAAGAAACCAGGTCGCTGCATTTCGCGTATTGAAGCTGCTCCCTGGCATGGGTCCCGCGAACGCTGCGCGTTGCTTCGAGCGGCTGGAGTCGGGCGGGTTTCTTTTTTCAACGCTTGGCGAATTTAGACCGCCACAGGCTGCACGCGAGGACTGGCCGCAATTTTGTTCTGTAATGGAGTCCCTGTCGTCAGTAGAGTTGGCCGACAATGCATGGCAAGGCCAGTTGGGGCATGCCAGGCGCTGGTATCAACCACATCTGGAGCGTCTTTATGACGGACTCGAGACACGCGAGGCAGACCTCGAACAACTAGAGCAGGTTTCCGGCAGGTATCCGACGCGAGAACGGTTTCTCACCGAACTGACTCTGGATCCTCCGGCCGCCGCCGGCGACCTCGCCGGTGACCCGTTGCTCGACGAAGATTATCTAATCCTCTCCACCGTTCATTCTGCAAAAGGGCAGGAGTGGGATGCCGTTTTCATACTTAACGTTTCAGACGGAAATTTCCCTTCTGAGTTCTCCACCGGCAAGCCGGAGATGATCGAGGAGGAGCGCCGGCTGTTATATGTCGCAATGACAAGAGCGAAGCAAAAGCTTCAATTAATTACACCCTTGCGCTATCACGTTACCCAACAACACCGCATGGGCGACAAGCACGTCTATGGTGCTCGCAGCAGATTCATAACCGACAGGTTGATGCAGACCATGCAGGCGGAATTTCACGGCCGCGATGAAGCGACCTCGAACCGCTTATTACCGCGCAGCAACAAACAGCTCGACGTAAAAAGTCAGTTGAGGGATATGTGGTGAGTCTGGCGGCGTGTCACTCTAGTCAAACGTCGTGTAGACAGTGCCGTATTTCTCAACAATTGCGTTGAATTCATCGATAGTCATTTTGGTCCGGTCCAGGCCGTCGAACTCTAATCTAAATTGTTCATCAAGCCCCGGGCGATCGACTACAAAGATGACGTGCAAGGGCTCACCGTCGCTTGACGTTATTTTGTGATCGGTTCCCACCGGTACGAAAATCATGTCGCCGGCACTAATCTCATGCTCGTCCGCGCCCAAACTAATACGACCCGTGCCTTCCAGCACATAGAAGAACTCATCGGCTTCAAGATGCACATGGATACCCGATGTTGAAGATGGTGGCATTGTTTCCTCAACAAAGACTACGCCTTGTGTGCCCGTCTTCGGGCTTGCCTTAATGAGCGACGAGCCATCACCAATAGTGTCCTCTCCTTGGCCCGGTTTCAGGACATAGCCCTGTCGGATCACCGAGTCATGGCCCTCAGAATCTGCGTTTTGCGCAAACGCAGATATCATGTAAATCTGCAGCGCAAGAAGGCTGGTCAAAATGATGGTCGGGTTTTCTTGTTTTATGAATTTGCTTGTCAAATTACAAATCATTACATGGGTGCATTACGGATTTCACCTGAATCAAAATGGACGGTGCGGCGCTTCAAGGCTCACCCCATAAAGAAGCCTTTGCGATGTGAAATGCCCAATGTGGAGCGGCATCATTGACAAAAGTAAATGTATCTTCTTCCCCAGAAACCACCGTACAGCTCTCGGTACAAAATGGTATCGATATCCTTGTCACAATGAGGGCACTTTGGGAGAGATTGGGAATCTCGTATTAGCTTTAGCCCTTGTTCACGCATCAGTTCTCCTCGCTGAGAAGGACTCTAAATCTGAATGATTGATTCTAGTGCCAGGCGCCGATGATCGCACCCATGATGGCAAGCAGGACGACGTTGTAACCCGCGTTGATCATGAACAGGCGCAGTGGGCGCTGTTCGAACAGGTAAGTAACGCCGTAAGCGGTAGCAACGAAACCGATACCAATCACGAGCCCCGTATGAACGCCACTTAGCCAGGTGCTTTCAGGCCCGAGGAAAGTCGCAAGCGTCATCGCAGCGATTAGCTGCAGCACGAATGCACCGCCAAACGTCTTCGCCATGTTCGCATTCTTCGCGTCATCTTCCGTCAATCCAACGTCCTGCATCCATGCCGCACCAAACAGGCCCTTCGCGTACCAGGCGCCTCCAAGTACAAATGCGGTAATAGTTGCAACGATAATTGCGAGCCAATTGAAATCCGCGACGATGTGGCCGAGATCCATGATGATTCCTTTATTGGTCTTGTTATCGGATCGGACAGTTTATCAGAGGCATCGATCAATATTTGATGCGCTGCGGCAATTCACGAGGCCTTGATTTGGCTCGAATTTTGGTCGATGTCACAGAACGGCCACAAGTGTGGTGGTGGTCGGCCTATACGTGAACTTAGTCACAAAGCGAGGGGCCTAAATCATATATATGTTAGGTGTCTTTCTCCGATTGAGAGAGGTGAGCAGGAGCAATGTCCTCGATAACAGCAGACGATCGTGTCGTTCAGGTTCACAATCTTCGCGATTATTTTCGTGAATCGATCGACGCAGCAATGGATAAACAGGGAGTCGATGTCGACCCCCATGCTGCACATTACGTCGTAAATTTGCTCACCCTGTTTTCTCGCTCCGAAGACCTTTACGAAGATCACGGCGACGCCTATGGACTGAGGCCGCTGGCATTGATGATGGCGGATGCAGCGGATGCTCCAAGCGCCGCGGAGCGAACATTCTCCCTCCAGCGTATCGGAGATGTTGCACTCTTTATTGCCGGTTTTTTCGCAGACAGCCTCGCGCACAAACTGGTTGATCTCGACTACTACATCTGTATGGGCGGCACTGCCTACGGCTCGCTTTCAGATGAAATTCGCGGCACGGCCCGGGGCCGGGCACTTGCCGACGTATATCGTGAACTTGCCCGAAACTTTCAGGCCGTCGTCGACGTCCTTAATGAAGTGCGAGATGGCGCGCGCTGTTCCTCTGACATTGATTTGCTTCGCACCTACGACGTCTGGCTGCGTACAGGGAGCAAGCGTGCCGCATCATTGCTTAGACAAAATGGCGTCGTTCCGATGCCAAATGCTTTTAGTCGAAACAGCCACTAGGACACTCATGCTTTCTGATCTGCAGAGACACCTGTCCAGTATCTATCAAGTCGAACCGGGGTACGACGTCAGCGATTTTCTGGTCACCGATCCAACGCTTGCCAAAATGCTGGGCGGGGATGCCTTGATTCCGAATACCGACGAATCGGTTCTGGTCGCTGAGGACGACGAGGGCATGGCGCTAAGCGTGTATCTCGACAGTCAGATGCTCGGCCGTCTCGACCAGGACAATCCGATGAAAACACTGAAGGCCTCCCATCTGAAAGATCTGTGGACTGTCCTCGAAGGCATCAGCCATTTCAATTACCTGGTGTGGAGCGCCGGTCGCGACAGGTCGGTAACGCTTCTCGAGTTGGAAATGCAGGCGGAAGTCGACAAGTACATCAGCACCTGGCTGATGGCGCAGAACCAGGATGAATGTGAGTTCGCCAACCGATTGCACGGCTGGTTGTTCGATGAAGTTCAATTCAGACCAGAGCTCAGCGACGACGAACATGCGAGATACAAAACGGCCAATGACTATGCGGCACGTTTCTGTCACGGGCTCGCCAAAAGGCTTGGTGCCAACTTCGATAAGGCTTTCCATGAGCTTCGCCGATTCTATCGGCTGAAACAGTCAGACAAGATAAGCCACATTCACACCCAGTCCTACGGCTACAACTGAGCGGCAAAAAAATGGCGGTGGCAAAGGCCACCGCCAAGCAACGAAACAAACCGCATAAGGGAATTTAGTTTGCCACGTCATCCTCTATGGAGGAGGAAATCCTGATAGCGCGAACACCGCCACGATCCGCCGATTTCAATGCGAACCATCTCGCCCCTTTCGTACCGCCTTAAAGCGCTCAGCCCTTCATTCGATGCGCCTGTCGGCTGATACGTCAATGTCTCTTTCCTCCTCGACATCGTTCGTTCTGCAAACCGATTGTTCTTCTTTGTTTGCAGTTAATTGTTTGATGCCGGGCAGCACCGTTTGGTTGCAAACATTTTGGAATAAAGCGTTGCTTATAACGCAACGGAAGTTGCATCTGCAACTAGTAGCTAGGCAAGAAACATCGCGTAGGCTGGATTATCGCTTTCTTCCCAGTGAGCGTAGCCGAGTTTTGAAAGGTGGGACTCGAGCTCCTGTTCCTCGTTTGGCGGCACCTGAATTCCGGCCAGGATTCGGCCGTGATCGGAACCATGATTGCGGTAGTGAAACAGGCTTATGTTCCAGTCGGTACCGACGGCTTCAAGGAAATCCAGCAAGGCGCCGGGCCGCTCCGGAAATTCGAATCGATACAGCCGTTCGTTTTCAATGCCGGAGCCCGCACCACCGACCATATGCCGTATATGCAGCTTTGCGAGCTCATTGTCGCTCAGGTCTTCCAATGGATAGCCGAGCTCGCGGAGCGTGTCGATAAGTTCCCGGCGTTCGTCATGGCCGTGGCGCAGCTCGACGCCGACAAATATATGCGCCTTGCTTGAATCGCTGTAACGATAATTGAATTCCGTGATGCTGCGCCGGCCAAGTGCATTACAAAACGCCTTGAAACTTCCCTTTTCTTCAGGAATCTCTACTGCCAACAGCATCTCGCGTTGTTCACCGACAGCGGCGCGTTCGGCGATATGGCGTAGCCGGTCGAAATTCACATTCGCACCGCAATTGATAACGACGAACGACTCATCGCGGGTCTCGTTGTTACTCAGATATTTCTTGACGCCGGCAACAGCCAACGCGCCTGCCGGCTCAACGATTGAACGCGTGTCTTCGAATATGTCTCTGATCGCCGCACAAATCTGATCGGTGTTGACGGTGACAATGTCGTCGACCAATTCCTGGCAAAGGCGAAATGTTTCGTCGCCCACCCTGCGAACCGCGACACCATCGGCGAAAATGCCGACATGATCCAACACAACCGGTTTTCCAGCGGCAAGCGAGTCACGCATCGCCGCGGAGTCGTCCGGTTCGACACCGATGATTCGTATGTCGGAATTAGTCCCTTTGATGTATGCAGCAATTCCTGCAATCAGACCGCCGCCGCCGATCGGTACAAACACGGCGCTGATTTCTTCCTCGGCCTGGTCGAGAATCTCCATGCCGATCGTCCCCTGGCCGGCGATTACGTCGGGGTCGTCGAATGGATGAATGAACGTCAGTTGCTGTTCTTTCTCGAGGTCTCGCGCATGCGCGTAGGCGTCGTCATAAGTATCGCCATGCAAAACGACTTCACCACCGAGTGTCTTGACTGCATCAACCTTGATGCTCGGTGTTGTAACAGGCATGACGACAACAGCCCTGATTCCCTTTCGCTGGGCCGCAAGAGCCACGCCCTGTGCGTGGTTGCCTGCCGAGCTGCAAATTATGCCGCTATCGAGAACTTCCTGAGACAAGGTCGTCAGTTTGTTATAGGCGCCGCGCAACTTGAAAGAAAAAACCGACTGCAGATCTTCGCGCTTGAGAAAGATGCGGTTACCGAGTCGAGATGACAGATTGCCTGCGAGTTCCAGAGGCGTTTTGATGGCGACGTCATAGACGGCGGCCGTTCGGATCAACTCCACGTAGTCAGCAACCTGCATCGGTTCCATGTTTTTCGGCATCGCTTTCATCGATTCCCGAAGGTTATCAGAAACCGTATGGTTCGCCCCGAAATTACGCTGGCGGGGATGGCTTCGATCATGATTCGATTCGTTCGAGCATCTTCCGCAGGAACACGAACAATGGATGGTTCGAGCATCGAGGAATCAGGGTCGGTCGCAGCGTTGTTCAGGAAGCGTTGCGTTCAGGCATCACGTCGTAATCTGCTAGGACAAGTATGCGTCGTTACTCCGCCGGCGACCGCCACGACGCTGATGCTAGCCCTGCTTTCAATCGTTTTGCTTGCGGCGGCTGCATATATTGTTGAGGTGCCGCAACGGACACGAGCGATAGGTGTGCTGATGCCGGCCGGTGGCCTGTTGAAAGTAATCGCGACCGACACCGGCCGCATTACGGAACTGGCCGTCAAGGAGGGGACGACAGTCACCGAGGGACAGCTACTGCTGCGAATCTCGAGCGATTTACATGCGCCGGACCAGTCTGCTGTCTCCGAGTCCCAGTTGCGATCCCTGGAAGTCGAGCTCGACCTCATCGATCGTGCCCACGCTCAGGAGCAGCAAATGAAATCGAGCGCGGCGACTGCGCTGGAGAAACAGCTCACACTCTCTCAGAGCCGACTCGCCAAAGCCGCCACCGAACTCGATTTGCAATCGAAGCACGTTCAATTGCTGGAGCAGCGCTATGAACAGATGAGTGTCTTGGTTGCCCAGGGCAGTCTTGCAGCGGACAAGCTTGCACAGGAACGATCCGGAATATTGCACGCGAAAGCCAGTGGCACCGGTCTCGAGCGAGACATGTTGAGGATTCGCCAGGAGCTGAATCAACAGGAGGCTGAGCGAGACCAAATACTGGAAGTGATTACGCTCGACCGGCTGCATCACGACATGGAACGTGGGCGCCTTCTGCGACAGATCGGAAAGACTCAGATTGAAGCAGGCCGCGTGGTGTTGGCGCCGGCCGCAGGCATCGTCGCCAGACTGAACGCCAAACGCGGGTCTGCTAGCCGCCCCGGTCAGACATTGATGACACTGTACCGGCAGGAAAGCAGGCTCGAGGCATGGCTCTACCTGCCGAGCGACAAGGCAGGGCAGCTAAGGGTGGGCCAGGCGGTACAGCTTAGATTGGATGCCTATCCTCACCACATGTTCGGCACCATAGATGCCGTCGTCTCGGAGGTGTCTACCATCGCCTTATTGGCGTCAGATGTTGCGGTTCCCTTGCCGATCAAAGGCCCGGTCTTTGAGGTCAGAGCATCGATCGCCAGTGACAGCATCGATGCACTGGGCTCGACGTGGCCGCTGGCGCCGGGAACCTCGTTTCAGGCCGACGTCGTCAGACAGCGCTACCGCCTTTATCAATGGCTGCTTCGCTCTGTCCGGGGTGAAGACGACGGCGGCTACACCATTGCCGGCTCGTGACTTTCTCCTCGGTCTGCGCCGCAGCCGGCCTGTACCGCTAGTTCGACAGCAAGAAAGATCGGATTGCGGGCTTGCGGCGATTGCGATGGTCGCCGGCCACCATGGACATGAGGTTGGCTTGCACGAGCTGCGTAGCCAGGCGTCACTGTCATCGCGTGGCACAAATCTGAAGAGCCTCGTCGAAGTTGCCCGAGACCTGGGGCTGATCGCCAGACCACTGCGACTGCAGCTTGACGAGTTCAATTATCTTCGGCTGCCGGCAATATTGCATTGGCGCATGAACCACTTCGTGGTGCTCGTCAGCCTGAAGCGTGGCAAAGCAGTTGTTCACGATCCGGCGACAGGCAAGTGTGTCATCAAAATCGCAGAGCTGGACAGCGCTTTCTCGGGCGTTGCGATCGAGCTGTCTCCTGCACAAAACTTTGACCGCAACAAAAACGCATCCAGAATCGGTTTTTTTGACTTCGTCGCGTCTATTCGATACCTGGGCCGATACCTGTGGCTGATGCTCGCGCTATTGGTCACTACACAAGTACTGGCGCTTGTCCCGCCCATCGTGACACAACTGCTGATCGATGAAGTCGTTCTCGGGCAGGACAGGGTCTGGCTCGCTCGTGCCTTGTTCGGACTGGCTGTCGTGATGATTGTCGGCATCTTCCTGGAAGCAGCGCGCAAATGGATCAGCCTTTATGCAGGCACGAAGGTCGCCGTGGATAGTGCGCTGAGCGTGCTGAATCATCTTCTCAGTCTGCCGGCATCTTTTCTGCACGGCCGTCACCTGGGCGACTTGATGTCAAAAATTGAATCGCTGACACCAATTCGCACCGCACTAACCGACACGGGAATCAACGGCATCGTTCAACTCGTCGTGTTGATCGCAACATTGGTGATTATGTTTCTGTACAGCGCCTGGCTTACGGCCGTATCGCTCGGCGGGCTTGCGCTATCGGTGTTGCTTACCGCCGCCGTATTGCCGGCGAGCCGTCGACTCACCGGGGAGGCGTTGGTGCACACGGCGAGGCAAGACAGCTCGCTGCTCGAGACGCTCGCTGCTTACGACTCGGTCCGTTCAATGGATCTCGCGGCATTGCGGCTGAGCCAGTGGCAAAAACATTTTTTCGCGGCAACAAATGCGCGCGTCAGGCAGACAAAACTATCGATATTTAGTGGTGCGGGCAGCGGCGTTATCGGCGCAGTAGAACAGGTGCTGTTTCTGGGGATAGGTGTTTCTGGCATCGTCCAAAAGCAAATCACGCTTGGAGTCCTCTTTGCATCCTGAGTCTCCGCGGCCGGTTTGCGGCAGCAGTCGCCACTCTTGTGACTATTGCGCAAGGCTTTTTCATGCTCCGGGTACATACGGATCGGATCAGCGACATATTGCTGGCAGAGCCGGAGCCTCCGCCACGCGCAAACGCTATTCGTGCTGGCATCGTCGGGTCGGTCGAGGCGCAGGATTTGAGCTTCAAGTATCCAGGTGGCCCCTGGATAGTCCGGCATTTTTCCTGCGTCGTTGCCGCCGGAGAGGCCGTCGCTATCGCGGGGCCATCAGGCGCCGGTAAGAGCACGTTGTTGCGGCTCATGTCTATGCAGTTGGCTGCGACAAGCGGTCGCATTTTGATCGACAACAAGGACCTCGCGCTTTGGAATCCACGCTGCGTCCGCCAGCAAATGGGAATCGTGTTGCAGAATGACCGGCTATTTCAGGGTTCGATCTGTGAAAACATCGCGGGATTCGATCCGGAGCCCGACATTGAATGCGTACAGAGATCCGCTATTGGTGCCGAAATCTGGTCGGACATTCAGGCCATGCCGATGACGCTGTACACCTTACTGGGAGATGCAGGGAGCAGCCTGTCCGGCGGACAACAACAACGCCTACTCCTCGCCCGGGCGCTTTACAGATGTCCGCGAATATTGTTCCTGGACGAGGCGACAAGCCATCTGGATATCGATACCGAACGGCGCGTGCTCGACAGACTCGCTAATTCCGGCATGACGATCATCAGCGTAGCCCATCGACCGGATGTGCTGGCCCGCGCCGATCGGGTAATAGAACTGAGGACGGGGTTATAGGGCTCTAATCGATGTCAACCCTTAACGGTTCGACCCCCCGATTCCCGCATGCGTTTCTTGGATGGTGTTTCATGGCCGAACGACCGCTTCACCCCCGATAGCAGACATTGAGCTAACATTGGCCTGAAGGGCCGCTGATGACCCGAAGCGGACATACAAGCTTTACATCTGATCGCGCGATAATCAGCATTTATGGAAGATAATCGCCAGCCAAACGACGCGGCGTATGTTTGCGTACCCGTCGAGAGGAGAAACGAGATATGGCATCCCCGCTGAAAGACCCGAAGCTAGAGGCTCTGCTCGATCGTTTGCATGCACAGAGCGACACGGAAGTCGGCGAGATAGACGCGTACTATGCGCGACGAGAGCGAGATGGATCGCTCGACTATGACAACTTTTGCGATGACGATATGCATCGCTTCCTCTCGGACAAGATGGTTGCGCTTGACCGAGACAAGGCAGAATTTTGCTACCAGCTCTGCCGTTCCCTGCGAGCGATGCGTGTCGTCGAAGCTGGTACCTCGTTCGGGATATCGACTCTGTATCTGGCGGCCGCTGTGCGCGACAACCAGGTCGA
>PVMS01036244.1_pt1 | contig 12137 bp, 14 predicted proteins | sample 1853461 | NCBI WGS metagenome assembly PVMS01 (sample SAMN08582032, study PRJNA380276) | Marine sediment metagenome, whole genome shotgun sequencing project. | isolation source: ocean sediment barecode stripped | collected 2017
GCAACCATCACAGGCGCCCGACATTTTCACTGTTAGGCGATCTTCCTGAAAAGATACCATTTCTACAGCGCCACCGTGATAATACTCGATATAGGCGCTGAGGACTTCAATGAGAGCTCGCATACGCTCCTCGTCAGAGGCTTCCACGGGTACACTGCTTGTGTCTGGTTTGGCACCGGCATATAGTGTAGTCATAAATATTGCTCCTTAATAAGATTAAGACCTTGACTGGTGGAAGTAGAATTAGTATTTGTCTATCATTTAAGCATTACTACCATTATTCTATAACGGAAGGATTCTCCTGATCAAGCACACTAATTTCACAGACGTTATCTAACAATCAAAAACTCCTGAGTGAATGATCCCATTCGTGGTGATATCCGACAACATGTGTATGGATATGCTTCGGCAAACCCACAACTGCTATTTTCAACAAGTTGAAGAATGTAAACGCAAGGCAACTCGGAATAAACTGAGATATCCGCGGCTTCTGTTCTTCCATATGAGGTCCTGACCAGCATCATCGCGGTAGCGATAGGAGATCTGATCATAACCATGCCGTACAATATCTTTGGGTTGTTTCATGGGTTACTCACAATATCTCGATGGAATAATCTTCAATGGTGATGTCGCGGCAATTACTTTCGATCCAGGAGATGGCCTTTTCCAACAGACCATGAAGATATCCCGCATCATTTCCCACGGTCGCAAAGGCTATCACCGCAGTCCGCCAGGTATCATGGCAGTCAACCTCAGCAACTGCAACATTGAATTGTCTGGGCAAGCGACTTAGTATGGATTTCAAAATCCGGCGCTTGCTCTTGAGGGAATCAACTCCATATAATTGGATCGTGACAACACATGTGGCAACATGCATATAGAAATTTTCCACCAAAGAGCCGACCGTGCAAATCTTATCCGTAACACGATCGAAATGACTGCAGATAAATAGTTTTTACTGAAATTTTTTCTGGCAGATGATAGTATTATTAACTAAAACAAACTGCTGCCTAAATTAAACGACAATCCCCTCTATAATAATGGGTCGAGCTAGTGCTTCAACCATAAAGCTCAGACCCCAATCATGCAACCGATTGGGCTAAAGATGCGTATTGGCATTGGAAGAGGAAAATTGGTTTGACCAAAACACCGGTGGAGAACATGTCGAAAACAGAGACAACGGCGCGTGGCGGTCCCATGCGCAATATCGCCTATTTCTTTCTAATCCTATTTTTGATTACGGCTACGATTGCCGTGGTTGCCGGCGCGTTTTTTGGCTATACGACGATTCGTGGCGTTAAATCCGTTTCCGATCCTATAAGTGAGTTGGTTCGCCAACTTGTCGTAGAAGCTACACCTGTAATTCTGCCCAATCCCGTTGTGATCATCGAGGAGATTAATAGCCTTGCCCGCTTGGAGACGGCCTCATATGCCTTTCAAGACATCCTGCAAATACAGCGCAATGAGGAATTAATGTGGGGCGTATTTGGCGAGAGCATGCTTTTCGTAGCTTACGGTGATGTGATAGCGGGTGTAGATCTGGCTCAAATGGGCCCGCAGGATTTACAGGTGGTGAGTCCCACAAAAGTAATGGTTCGCCTACCTAAAGCCGAAATATTGATAACCGATCTTGATAATGATCGTTCCTACGTCGCTGATCGGGACATCGGATTCTTATCCCGCGGCGATCCCCAATTAGAGACTAAAATCCGTCAAGAAGCAGAAGCACGCATGGTCGAAAGCGCCATGGAAAATGGAATCCTGGAAATGGCGGACGAGGAAGCGCAAGCCTTCATGTTTTCATTTTTAGAACAATTAGGCTTCCTTGAGATCGAATTTACTGAAGGTGTAATACCTGTGTTAACACCATATGTCCAGGAAGTTCCCAAGGGATTTGTTTTAACGCCGGAAACGCCAGTATTAGCAACGCCCGCCCCGTAACCCATACATAAATAAATAACGAGAATCGTTGGCTAAGAGCAATAAGCCAGCGATTCTCTTTTTCCGCTTGTTGTCACCAACCATTACAAAAAGAACAGCGTTATCAGGATTCAGTCTAAATCACTGAGCGTGCTTATTATGTCGCGATAATTGACCCGTCCTGATTCGCGATAAAACCCAGTTACAAATGGAAATCTAACCAGGCGCTACCTCTATCGGCGCTGGGTCCAAGAGCTGTGGGCATACTTTTCTGAGCGCAACTTCTCTGCTCGGGCAATCTCCGTCTTCGTCAGATCTTCTTCTATCAGGTCAAGATTTAAGGTGTTAGCCATACCCTGGGCCATGAAAGTTGCTGCCTGGTCAAAATTTACCCGGTGATTGAGAGCTGATTCCAGAGTAATGGCCTGGCGCTGCAAAAGAGTGGCCAATGCTTCCTGTCTAGCACTCTTTTCAAATCTGAGAGCTCTACTAATGCGGGTCACGTACCCATAGAGCGTAATTGTGCCATGCTGTAACACGACACCATGCTTTCGTACCTGAGCGCTGCCTACAAGCTTACGGCCGTCGACTGTAATCTCGTAATTGGAAGGACCGTCAAAACAGGCCGGCCCATTAGCCTGGGATAACTCCGGATCAGGAATGGATTTGGCCGGTGAAAGGCCCATATTTCTTAGTCCGGATAACAAGGCCTCTGATAACTGTTGGTAGCTTTCAAGAACACTGCCCTGTACCCGTGGCTCCGATACTGGTGCACAGATACTATAAGTCAACTCATCTACGTGCAGAATCGCCCGACCGCCTGTCGGCCGTCTCACTAAATCCCACCCAACTTCTGCCAGATATTCACTATCGACGACACGCCATTTTTGTCCGTATCCGAGCGAAATGCAGGCCGGTTCCCAGCCGTAAAAACGTATGGTTGGTTGACAAGCTCCAGCGGCAACTGCTTCCAGGATGGCTTCGTCAATGGCCATGTTGCTCGGCCCATCCTTCAGCCCGTGCCGGATTAAGCGCCATTCAGCTCGCTCAAGCGAAACTTTGGCCATCGTGCCGCTAGCCGTCTTATCCGGCATAGCTCCAGCCCAAATCGGGTAGGGTCAGTATATCTTCCACCGACGCGTCCTTTAAAATCTCAGCATTTACCGGTTCGCCGATGACAATATCATACTTGCCACCGATATCGATAATATTCACCACTTTGAACTCGATATAAGCGCTCGCGCCCTCAAGTATAGGACATCCAGTCTGGGGTCCAGCACGATATTGAGCCTCAGCCATCTTATCTGGTCTTTTGCTTCGCCCCTTGGAAAAAGGCGTCATTGCATCTTTATCGTCGGTTTTAAAGATATTGAGGGCAAAGACCTTAGTAGGCTCGATCAGACCGTAGGTATATGAGGTTTTCTGCAGACCGACAGCCACCAGCCTTGGTTCAAATGAGACCTGCATGATCCAGTTTACTACCATCGCGTTAACATCTTCGCCATTGCGCGAAGTAAGAGAATAAAAGCCGTAAGGAAACAGCTGCAAAGCATCCTTAATTGGATCGTCTGACATTATATTGTTACTCCTTCTCTCTATAGTTATTTGTCGTTAATCATACCAATGTATGACATTCCGGATAAGGCGATTGTAATCACTTTGAACGGCCGTAAACGTGATTTCTCGTACAATTCTAGACTAAAACTTGCACCTAAAAATCCCGCAAATTTGGAGCCGCTAAATGCAGACCGCTGGAGAAACCATCAGGCTAATATACTCCTGACCTAATATCTTCCAACGGCTGCTCGTCATCAATATGCCGTGGATTATGGAGTCAATCGTAACCGTTCATCCCGCTGCCATGGACAGTTTTGTTATAATTCGGCTGATGCAGTTTCCGGAGAAAATACCTGGACTTCGATTGGCCACCGTGATCGTAGCAATCTTTGCTGTAATTTGGATCAGCCTGGAAGGAAATCTTTGGCAGCCGATCGCCCTAGCGGCCGGATTGACCTTAATCTCGGCCGGTTATCTGCTCCAGCGTTTGCTAGGCGGCCGAAAACTAGCCGTCGGTTCGTGGTTTGCAGTGGCTGCTTTGGCCGGTCTGTTAACAGGCTTGAGCTTTGGCATCATGGTGCTCTTATTGATGGCTGTTAAGACAGGCCTGCACGGTCATGGCCCAGAATTCTCGCCCAATGAATTAGACTGGGTAGTTGAGCAATTTCCACTTTGGACAGTGGTCGGCTTATTAGGGGCAATTGGCCTGACAACCGTAGCAATGGGTATTCGCCGAAGCTAAACCTCATCAAGTGCCAACAACCAGCCGCGCACCTACTGCTCGGCTAGCCTGGCTTCCAACGCCTGTAGGGCTTGTTCTAATTCGGCTTGGCGGAGACTCGTGGTTACATCACCCCGGGTCCGCTCCAGAACAGCCCGCACCGTATCCGTTCGCCGGCGTAAACCCAACGTGATGGAGTCATTGAAGTCAAAAGTGACCAGGAGCGAATAAATTTCGTCCATCAAACCGAGCAGCCGTTCGGCTTCTTCACTGTGTCCATGGCGGATGATATCCAGGATACGGCGTCGCAGTTCGGTAGCCGCTTCCGCCAAGCCATTCAGCCAGATATTGCCCGCAGTGCCCAAATCGGCCGGAGAGGGTAACGATTGGTCACGAATAAGAGCGTAGGTCAGATTGGCCTCCACATACTCCTTCAGGGCATCCTTCGTATAGCCGGCATAATACAGGTTGGGAAAATCGACGACACCGGCAATCAGTTCATTTGCTGCTGCTGTCGCATCTCCAATCAATTTCTCGGCCAGCGTCCAATCTTCCCGGTGAATGGCCCGAATAGACTTGGCACACACACTAACTAACTGGCGCGAGCGGTAATAAGCCTGATCCCGCGCTTCATCCACATGTTCAAAATCTTGCCTAATATCTTCGGCAATCATTTCCAGGCGCTGAGGGTCCACAATTACTCCTTATTTTCATCTTCCTCGCTCTCCTCATCCGAAGAATCAGAAGGCGGAAAGCGAAAGAATTGCTCGGCCAATGCAGTTTGTTGTGGCAGTCGAATCTCGCCATACTGCCGCTCATAATTGGCCAGGTTCTGAGCCAGCGCTTTTTGCAGCATCTTAGCATGCATCGGGGACATAATGACCCTGGATACGATGTGGCCCTTGGTCATGCGCGGCAATACCTGAGCAAAATCAAGTACTAACTCGGCCGGTGTATGACTAATAAAGGCGATATTGCCATATACTGCTTTTAGATCTTTAGGAATCTCAATTGAGATACGTTTGGCGTTTGGTTTTTTTTTGGCCTCTGACATCGAAATTTTTCTCCTGATGTTAGACGCGATAAGCGGTCGGAAAGCAGCCGGTAAGATACATCATCTTCTAAAATTCGGAAAGACAAACGGTCTATTGCTTCTGAAATCATGATCTCTCTACTCCAGTTATGCACGCACCTTATCAAACCATCCGGCGAACAAACGCGCAAGCAGAATTCACTGAAATTGTCTATATTGAGAGCATTTGCTTCTCATGTTAGAATAAATCAGAGCTATCAAAACCCCATTTGTTCAGGGAGTTCATATTAATGGCTGTAAGGGAAACGACTACAACACTCTTAGCCCTGCTACCTGGCCGATGAAGTTGATGAATGATTCTGACGGATTCGAAGTAATTGACCATACGGCCGATTGGGCTTTGCGCGTAATAGGTGATGACTTAAATGAGTTATTTGTTCATGCCGCCCAAGGCATGAATAGTTTGCTGGTAGATAGACCAGTGCAGGTGCCGTTAAGCCACACAAAACAGCTAGAAATAGAAGCCTTCGATAGGGAGACACTGCTGGTAGATTGGCTTAGCGAATTAGCCTACTGGGCGGAAAACGATCTGCTAATATTTCCTCATTTAAAACTTGACATAAAAAAAGATACTCGTCTTAAGGCTGTTATTCGTGGAGGTCAGGTACAGAATTTACAAAAACACATTAAAGCAGTTACTTACCACGATATGGAGATCACACAGACAGAGCAAGGGTTTGTTGTTTGCATCGTATTTGATGTATGAAGGGGTAAAACATGATATCAAAAAAAGATTTTCAGCGACTGAATCCCTATTTGTACGAGATTCCCCAATCCTATAGGAAGGACATGCGGGTACCTGCCCGATTTTATGCTGATAGCGAACTACTGGAGGCGGTAACCGGGGATAAAAGCCTCACACAATTGGTAAATACGGCGACGCTACCCGGCATAGTGGGATATGCTTTGGCCATGCCCGACATTCACCAGGGATATGGTTTTCCTATCGGCGGCGTTATCGCCACCCAATTGCCGGATGGTGTCATTTCGCCAGGCGGAGTCGGTTATGATATCAACTGTGGCGTGCGCTTATTAGGCACCAACCTCGACCAGGAAGAGATAACTCCCTACCTGGACGACCTGGCCTCAGCCTTGCACGCCAATTGCCCCAGTGGTGTAGGCAAAGGTGGCAACATTCGTATTAAAAAGGGTGAATTAGATCACCTGTTGGAGGAAGGATCCCGTTGGGCCCTTGATCGTGGCTACGCAACCGAAGAGGATCTTGAAAGGACCGAAGAGCGCGGTCGCGTAGAAGGAGCCGATAGCTCGAAAGTTAGCAAACGAGCTAAAGAGCGAGGGCGAGGGCAGATTGGCACACTGGGCGCCGGCAATCATTTCGTTGAAGTGGATGTGGTTGATCAGGTCTTCGACGCTCAAGCGGCCGACAGAATGGGTCTTTCACCCGGCCGTGTTGTTGTTCAGATTCACTGCGGTTCGCGCGGTTTCGGCCACCAGGTATGCACTGATTATGTACGGGATTTCCAAAAAGTCGTTCATCGTCTAGGTTATCAATTACCCGATCGCGAGTTGGTTTGCGCTCCATTGAGTAGCCAGGAAGGCCAGGATTATCTGGCCGCCATGCGGGCCGCCGCTAACTATGCCTTCGCTAATCGCCAGGTACTTACTTATCATATTCGCCGCAGTTTTGAACAGGTACTGGCAGGTAAAGTGCGCAGCCACCAGCTCCACCAAATTTATGATATCGCCCATAACATGGCTAAAGTGGAAGAACACAACATCCAAGGACAGCGGATGCAGGTTTGTGTCCATCGGAAGGGAGCAACCCGGGCCTTTGGTCCCGAGTCGCCGGTCCTGCCAGAGGTTTATCGCGATATTGGCCAGCCGGTCTTGGTTCCCGGTTCCATGGGAACGGCCAGCTGGGTGCTCTTGGGAACAGAAGGAGCCATGGAACAAACCTTTGGTTCTACTTGCCACGGCGCCGGGCGGGCCATGAGCCGGCGCAAAGCTAAAAAATTAGTACGAGGTAACAAGCTGCGGCAATCAATGGAGGCGGAAGGGATACGCGTTCGGGCCGGTAGTATGGCGGGCCTGGCTGAAGAGGCTCCAATTGCTTATAAAGACGTTGATCGCGTGGTTAATACCGTCGCCGGCGCCGGACTGGCCAAAAAGGTGGCGCGCATCGTTCCAATTGCCGTAGTAAAAGGATGATTAACAGCCTGTCTGAATGGCTTTCTATTGGGCCTGACAAAACAAGTTAAGCTCTATTTGGAGTGAATTGAAAAGTTTAATGTTCTTGCTCGACAAATGTTGAGTTGTGCATGGGATAGGAGTCTACAAATGAGTGAGGGAGGGACACGAGTTAACCTGGAGCAACTCGCCGTTTTAGCAACCGTATTTCTCGTTGGCCTGGCGATTGGAGCTGTAGCGTTGACGCTAAACGGCCGATCTCGCCCGGCACCTATTTTCATCAGCCCGCCGGCCCCGTCCCCGACAGCATTGCCACCACCGGCGCCAGCCCCTATACGAGTATACATCAGCGGCGAGGTATTAAATCCAGATGTTTACGAACTTCCCAGTGACGCTATCATGTTGGATGTGGTTAAAGCGGCCGGTGGATTTTCACCCTCGGCCGATCCCGATACCGTGAATCTAGCTATGTCGCTGAGTGATGGCCTGCACGTTCACATACCTATACCAGGAAGCGAACCGATCATCTCAGTCGCCACGATCAGGGCCAATGAACCAGGGAGCTTATCGACCCCAATAAACATCAATACTGCCTCTTTAGACCAGCTAGATCTATTGCCTGGCGTCGGCCCGGCTACCGCGCAAAAGATTCTGGACTACCGGCAAGCGAACGGGCCATTTTCTGACATAGAAGAGATCCAACAGGTATCCGGCATCGGTCCGGCAAAATACGAACAAATGCGCGATCTAATTGTTGTTCGCTGATTATTATTCAACAGATTCGGCCGTTAAACTACTGCCGTGGGGGAAGAGGCTCCCAGTCATTACAGTCTGTTCGAAAATATTGACTCGAGGGTATGGCAGTGGTAGTATTGGGGCTCCCAAATAGGGGGCGTGGTGTAGCGGTTAACACGCTGGCCTGTCAAGCCAGAGATCGCGGGTTCGATTCCCGTCGCTCCCGTTGAGTACATATATTACTCAATTGAAAAGCCTGCCTGGTAAGGTGGGCTTTCTGCTTTCCGAGCACTATGCACGCTCGGGAGCGACCTCACACTCTCTGCAGCGCGCGGATAACGGATTGGTCAGCTTTGGATACTGGATCCCGCCAGCGCTCTGTCAGCCCGGCTCGCATGATGTCTGACAGACTGCCGCTCTCCGCCCGAATCAGCCTGTAGATCAGCGCCGCAAGGTTGCGCGACCGCTTCCCCGCGCCCGGATCTGCCAGGAGTTGACGATAGCGATGGTCCATACTTGGGCATACGATAGCATGGCGTATGGTCTGTTGGTCATTTCATACAACCATTCCGGAGACCTTGCTTCTCGTTCCACCTCCGAGACTGAGTAGACGTCAGACTCCCATACGCTTGACTGACGCCTCGTCCGCTAGTATGGTTAGCTATCGAGGTAGCTTTTTTCAACGCCGTATTTCAGAGCGCGTTTATTGTTTCCTCTTGATGTACCAAAGACAAGTACCGTCAGCGAAGCAAGGACTGAAGAACAAGTGTCATAGTGCTGCTTGTGAAAGCCTACTTTCATGGCATTCTATCGGGGGTACCGTTCGTGCTAGTTAGCCGTACTGTTGACCTGATTCGGATTGGCATGGCTTGCGATTCCTGGCATATTTCGCGTGGAGGTGATAGATGAGTAACTGGTCTTCGGGCGACATCGTCTCTAATGGCATCAGAATTCGCTACCACCGCACCGGCGGTGACAAACCCACCCTGTTGATCGCACACGGAGTCACAGACAATGGCTTGAGCTGGAGCCGCTTTGCAAGGGCCATGGAGCAAGATTATGACGTCATCCTGTACGACCGCCGAGGACATGGTTTCTCTGATGCACCTGAGAGCGGCTACACGTTCCGCATCCATGCTGAGGATATGGTCGGCCTGATCATGGCTCTCAACTTGGACCGCCCGCACATTGTTGGGCATTCCGGCGGTGCCGTAGCTGCCGCAATTCTCGCCGCTACCTATCCGGATCTCCTCGCCAGCCTCGTTCTCGTAGATCCCGCCTGGGGAACTGGTTGGGGCGGGTGGCAGGCGACAACGACGGGGTTGATCGAGTGGTTCCGCGAAACGGTTGCGATGGAGAGGCACGAGCTGGTCGCGATGTGCCGTGAGATGAACCCAAACTGGATCGAGGAAGAAGTCGAACTATGGGCAGACTCAAAAGTACAAGTTAGCTCAAAAGTCGTGCAGACATTTGAGCAGGCGGAACCGATGTGGCAGGATATCGTTCGTCAAATCACCTGCCCTATTCTATTGATAGTTGGCGATAAAGATATGGGTTCAGTAAATACACCTGAAGATGTAGAGGTGATGGCTTCCGTCTGGCGTGGGGGGCGGGCCGTGACCATCGATGGTGCTGGCCACATGCTGCACTATGATCGCTTTGAAGCCTACGTTGCGGCGGTGAAGACGTCCCTGTCAGATGCCGATTAGTGCCTGGGTCCTTATTACAGTTCCATATGCAAATCAGCACTCATGGTTCCTCGAATATAGTCATTTATTTAGGCGACCTACCTATGGCCAGGGTTAACAGGTGGAATAGGCGAATGCGACCCCCGTCGCTCCCGTCTATAGTAAAAGATATAAGGATAAGAAGAGCTCCCTGTTTCAGGGGGTTCTTTGCATTTTAGGGATGTTATCCGGACATATGAAGGAAGCCCATAGAATGTGAAGTTGCCATCTATAGGATTTGATGCAAGAAGCTCTCCGCGCTCGAGAGGTAACTGAATTAGCCTGAAACACTGGGCATATCTCACGCCATCAGTTCTGATCGCGGGAGCGACTACTTCGTGGAGTTTGGAAAATGTCTCCGGCCTATAGCTATCAGCATGCATTTGTGGCAATCAGAAAGTTGGTTTGCTAACTTCTCATAGTCTTATCCCTTTGCTTACCTAGTGGCAGCAATATGCTTGTGGTCAAGAACGAAGATATCTGAAGGAGAGTGGTCAAGTATTGTTGCCCATGAAATTTCCCTCAATGACAACTACAAGTTCGCCACCCACGATCTAAGTACAGTCAGGTGGTCAGGTGAACACCCCATTGACACCGAATATTAAAAGACGTAGAATATATCCAATATTGTGCAGAATGTACAGAATGATACCTCTTATCAGAAGTTTGCAAAGGTGATGGAAGCGATGGAAACCGTGTTGGGTGTGACGAAGGCCAGGGAAAAACTTAGCGAGATTATAGAAAGCGTTCAGTATGAGAACGATGCCTACATCATCAGTCGTCATGGCCGGCCGGCCGCGGCCGTCGTGCCGATTGAGGTCTATGAGTCATGGAAACGTCAGCGAAAGGAGCTCTTTGAACTGATAAAGCAGTTTCAGGAGGCGAGTGGTGAATCCGATCCAGATAGAGTGATGAAAGATGTGCTGGAGGCGCAGCAGGCAGTTCGGCAGCAGCAGAAGGGCTAGCCAGCGATGAAAGTGGTCCTGGATGCCAACATTTACGTCAGCTCAATGGTGAACACGCAAGGTAACCCCAAACGCATCATTTCGGCCTGGCAACAGGGAGCATTCGACGTACTGATATCTGGCGCAATACTCGACGAGATGGAAAGAGTGCTTAGATATCCCAGGATCGTCAAGCGTCATAAGCAAGATGAAACAGCAATCCAGCGTTTTCTGAAGTTGCTGGAAAACGAAGCGATTATTGTTGAACCAACAGAAGTGCTGGGTGTCGTCAAAGACGATGAGAGCGACAATCGGTATCTCGAATGTGCCGTTAAGGGAAAAGCGCAATACGTCATCAGCGGTGACAAACACTTACTCGACATCGGTGAATACAGAGGCATCGTTATCTTGCCGCCGGCTGCATTCGTGGCGATATTAAGCCGTGAGGGGATCTAGTGATGTCTGAGCTTGACTTGACCAATACACGCTTGGCTTCTTGAACCCGCATATGCGGGACGCCGATCAACTAGATATTGCCAGATCCTGATTTCCTCAATAAAATCTCTCGGTTGTTATCCGATTTTGTGAGGAGTTATTGTCGATGGAAGAACTTTTGGCCGGTCTGCATCTGGCACAGGCGGAGCTCGATCCGCAATTCAAGGCATTGAGAGCAAGTATCGGCGCCCTGAGGGCGGCCGTTCGCCTGGCCAGCGAAGAACAAGCCGATGCCCTGCCGATGCAAAAGGTATTGGTCAAGCTGCAGGCGGCCGCTGTTGAGGTGGAGAATGAAACATTGGACGCGGCTGTAGCCGCTTTCGCCGCCGAAACACAAAAGGCTCTCGATAACCTGGCCTACGATTTTGCTAAAGATTTGCGTGATGCTTTTGTTGCCAGAGACGATATCGTTGAAGGCCGGCCGCCTGTCCTTGCCGTCGGACTCTTTACATTTGAGATCAATATCGTCGCCCGAAAAGGTAAGTGGTTCTATGGAAAGGATGCGCTCACCCGGCCAATTCCCCTATCCCTGACTGCGATCCTAAAAGCATATGATCAACAGGTAAAACGGATTGTGAATCGAGCTGTTGATGTCCCCCAGTTTGATCAAGATTTGCGCAAAGCGTGGCAGGACTGCAAGGATAAACGAACCAGGTCAAGCGGCCGTATCAACATCGTAGAAGTGTATGCTCAGCTCACTATGAACTTGCAGACCAATCGTTTTTGGAACGCTCCCTCTCGGCGTACTTTCAAGGACTACGGACGCGCACTATTCGTCCGCGATCTGGTTCTTGCCC
>PVMS01006821.1_pt1 | contig 12136 bp, 15 predicted proteins | sample 1853461 | NCBI WGS metagenome assembly PVMS01 (sample SAMN08582032, study PRJNA380276) | Marine sediment metagenome, whole genome shotgun sequencing project. | isolation source: ocean sediment barecode stripped | collected 2017
AATCACGATTATGGAGATTACAGTAATTGGGAAAACTCACAGACTAAAATGGAGAATTTTGAAACTATAAAAAAAATTTCATGCTGAAATTGGCTTTAAACTGTTGTTAAACGAAGCTGAGGTCATTGAAGACAAAAACCAAAGTATTGCGATTATTGGAGTTGAATACTGGGGTATTACACCCTTTAAACAATATGGGGATCTAAAAAAATCAATGGTAGGAGTTGAAGAAATACCGTTTAAAATATTACTCTCCCATGATCCTTCACACTGGGCGGAAGAAGTAGTAGGTCAAAGCCAAATAAACCTTACACTTTCCGGACATACCCATGGGATGCAAGCAGGGATACAACTAAAAAATAAAGAATGGAGCCCTATTAAATTCAAATACCCTCATTGGGCGGGTCTCTATGAAAAAGAGGGTCAATATCTATATGTAAACCGAGGTTTAGGTTGGTTGGGATTTCCGGGAAGGATCGGAATGCGGCCGGAAATAACCCTTATAGAACTCGAATGACAATTATTTGCCAATCCGTTGATGGTTTTTAGCTAATCTCTACTAATAAAGAATAAATGATAGCTGATAATTATCATTTTTTTTAGTTAAGGGCCATTGTAATTTTGAATAGTAGTTAATTAAATAATGAGTATGACCATTTCTATACAATTCGTGAAAATGCCCACTAGTGAGGCTCTAACCACCTATGCTACTAAGAAGATTCAAAAACTAGGTGATAGATACGATTGGATCATCAATGCCGATGTATTTTTTAAGATCGATAAAAATGAATCCCGTATCGCTAAAATTTGTGAAGTTGAATTAAGTGCCCCGGGGCCGAGGATCTTTGCTTCCTCTTCAGAAAAGAATTTTGAAATGGCCGTGAAAGAAACAGTTTCAGAGTTGGGGAAACAACTCAAAAAACGCAAGGCGATCATGACACATCATTGATCGCAATATTAACTTTAATATTATAATCATGAAAAAAATATTAGTACCTGTTGATTTTTCTGAGCATTCTGAATATGCCATGGAGGTCGCTGCTCAATTAGCTAAAAAGTATGACGCCGAAATTGTAACCCTTCATATGATGGGACTTTCCGAAGCCATACTTACAAAGGATGATTCTCAAGAGGCTTTTGAAGCCATCTATTATATGAAGTTGGCTGAAAAACGCTTTGGTGAGTTCTTAGACCGCGATTATCTCAAAGGCATAAAAATTACGAGTACTGTTCAGAATTATAAAATATTCAAAGAGATGGATAAATTGGCTAAGGAATATGACGCTGATCTAATTGTTATGGGATCTCATGGCAGTAGTGGCGTAAGAGAGGTTTTTGTAGGGTCCAATACAGAAAAAGTTGTAAGAACTTCTACGGTACCGGTTTTGGTGATCAAAAACAGAGCAATGAATTTTACCGTGGATAAAATGGTGTTTGCCTGTGATTTTTCACCCGAGTATATACCCGCTTTCAAAAAAGCCAAAGAACTGGCTGACATGTTTGACAGTACTTTCCAGTTGTTGTATATCAATACTCCGGAACGGTTTATGCGCTCCAGCGAAATGACCGCGCGAACATTTGACTTTTTGACCCAAGCGGCAGACGGAAATATTGATCTTTATGACTCGATCCAATACTATTGTGACAAAACAATTGAAGAAGGGATATTTTCCTTTAGTAGCGATTATAACATCGATGTCATTGCAATACCTACTCATGGCCGCCGCGGTCTGGCTCATTTTTTTGCCGGTAGCATAGGCGAAGAACTTGTAAACCACTCAGATATACCGGTACTTACTTTTAAAATATAAATTGTTGCTATCGACAATGATTTAAAAAAGGGGGGGAAGTGTTTTAAATACTTCCTTCCTTTATATTTAGTAGAGGGTATTCAGGGCGATCTCTATCATTTTATGGAAGGATGATTCCTTTTCGTCCGCGGTAATTTGCTCCTTGGTAATCAACGAGTCTGAAATGGTTAATATGGTCAAAGCCTTCACATTGTATTTTGCGGCAACAGTATACAATCCTGCCGCTTCCATCTCAACACACAAAACACCAAATTCAGCCCATATTTTATACGAATCGAAGTCGTCTTCATAATATTCATCACTGGAAAGAACATTACCGGCCTTGATAGGAATTTTGTTTTCTTTAGCATAAGTGGCGGCTTTCATGAATAGATCGAAATTGGCTGTAGGAGAATAATCGGAATTGATGAATCGAGAGTTATTGATCCCCGAAGTAGAAGATGCTGCCATCGCTAACACAATATCCCTGAGATTGATATCGGCTTGGTAGGAACCTGCACTTCCCACGCGAATAAGGTTTTTAACACCATAGTCGTTGATCAGCTCATGAATATATATCAATGCTGAAGGAATCCCCATGCCGGTTCCCTGGACGGAAATACGTTTTCCTTTAAAAGTTCCCGTAAAGCCATGCATTGCCCTAAGATTATTGTAACAAACAGGATCTTCCAGGAATGTTTCGGCGATCCATTTGGCTCTCACGGGGTCTCCGGGTAGCAGGACAGATTCGGCTATCTCTCCGGGTTTGGCTTCTAAATGTATGCTCATAATTGTGAATTTTGGTTGGCAAAAACTATACTGACTCCGGATGAAGTACCTATGCGATGGGCCCCAATTTCTATATATTTTAAAGTAGTTTCAGTATCTTTGATTCCACCTGAGGCTTTTATTTTTATCTTATTTCCAACGAATTCTTTAATTAAAGCAACATCCTCCAAAGTAGCGCCTTTCGGACCAAAGCCCGTGGAAGTTTTTACAAAATCAGCTCCCGCTTTAACGACAATGCTACAGGCCATTCTTTTTTCTGAATCGGTTAGATAACAGGTTTCGATGATCACTTTTAATATACGTCTCCCTATGGCTTTCTTTACCGCAGATATTTCTTCCCGTACCGATTTATATAGTTCACTTTTTAAAAATCCAATATTTATTACCATATCGATCTCATCGGCTCCTTGTTTTACACATTCTTTTGCCTCCGCTACTTTTGCCTTTTTAGAGGCGGTTCCCAATGGAAAACCTACGGTGGCCGCAACTTTAACTTTAGATTTTTTTAACTCCTTGGCGGCTAAATACACATAGGAACTACTTACACAAACGGCATAGAATTTATATTTTCTTGCTTCTTCACAAAGGATCACAATATCTTCGGGAGTGGTTGTTGGTTTCAATAATGTATGATCAATATAGGAGTTTAACGCTATCATAAGTTGTGGAAGTTACTTTTTTTTCAGGTCTTTTTAAATGTATTTTCATATTTAAAAGTTACCAAAGAATAGAATAACCAACCAAAGGCCGTGATGAATAGGACACGTTGGAAAATCCCTTTATATTCCGGAAGTTCTAATATTAACAGGGACAGCCCGACCGCAATACAAAGCATAAAAATTGCAGAAGCTCTTTCAACAGGTCGTTTTATCATAAATGCCACAGCGATACAATAACCGGAGAACGCTGTCCCGGTGATCAATGAAAAAACAGAATGAGCTATGTGTTCCCCTTCCAAAAAGATGGAATTGGTAATGGGGCTATGTTTGAAAATTGCTGTAAAGAATAGTGAGATAGCGAAGAAATAAAGTAAATATAACGGCACCCAAAATTGGCGTAGTACTTTGGTTCCCAACAATATGGTTACTATCGAGAGAAGGATAAAAACCACGTTCATGATCCAATTTCCCGGGGTTGCCTGTGCTCCCAATTCACCCATAGAATTTTGAATGATCGAATATCCTTCCGAAGAAAAACCGGGCAAAATAAAAGCTACTATGATCATTAGAAAATAGACTGCAGCATATAAAGTGCCAAATAATCTCATAAGATTTCTTTAAAAAACCAATGGGTTTACACCATATCTCTTCAATACGGGAAGCAATTCTTCAAGGGGAATACGAACAGAATAACTACCGGTGTAAGATGGACATACTACACAGTCGTCAAAATAATATTCGACGGAGGTATCGTCCAAAACAAAATTATTCTTATACTCGAAAAAGTCATCTTCAGAGATCTTCCAACAGTCATAATACATCTCACCCGAGTTGATCTTGCTTGTGATCACATCGTTTAAAATAGCTCGCAGCTCCTCTTCGGAACCGTCGATGAAAAAATCCTCGTAGTTCATAAATACCGACCGGTTGAGATCAAAATTCATACAATCGAACGAATAGGTAGGATGTAAGGTGCCGGAGTAAAAATTCTCTTTATAAAACAGGACGCTTATCAATTGGTCATTGACATTGTAGATCTTATAGTCTATAAATCGTTTCTCTCGAAAACGGTTGGTGCGTATCGTGTCACAAATAAGTTCTTTGTCCTCCAAAATACCGGCTTCAGTTCCTGTTATATCTACATAATATTCGATTATGTATTCATTAAAATTTACATATGACTCTTTTATATCTTCATTGAGCAGTGGATATCTAAAATCGATGGTGTATAGATCTTCATCCTTCTGATAGTTTTTACTAATAATAAGTTCCTGCAATTCTTCCTTTTCATCCTTCTTGTCAACTAGTTCTTTCTGTTTTATGACTATGGATTGTTGTTTTTTGAGTTCAATATCTTCGTTTGCATCGATCGTGGAATACTCATCGCCTTCCACCTCTCCAATGGCGTCCTCAATAATGATATCTTGAGTTCTTTTATCGGAATCGTTCTTGCAAGCAAAGAGACCTAATAACAGTAATGCCAGAATTAAAGTTTTCATACTATTGTGCTAAGTTTAGGTAAAGTTAGCTTGTGGGTTACTTAAAAAATATGATAAGTATCAGCGTTTGATACAAAAAGAGTCGCCGTCCCGCAGAACATAAATGATCTTTAGACATGGCTGTCAAACGTTTTGACAGCTAATTTGGTTTTTCCGAACCATCTATCAAAAATTACACAAGCGGTAAGATCTCCGGATACATTAACCGCTGTTCTAAACATTCCTAAAATACGATCTATACCAATAATCACGATCAATCCGTCAATAGGGATTCCTATACTCTGTAGTACCGAAGCCAGAATTATTACTCCTCCTCCCGGTATAGCTGGTGTTCCTATAGAAGCAGCCACAACGGTAACTGTGATCAGTAATAAATTTATTAGTGATAAATCGATGCCATAAACTTGGGCCATAAAAAGGGCGGTTACGCATTGAAAAAGTGCCGTTCCATCCATATTGATTGATGCACCTACAGGAATAACAAAATCACTTATTTTGGATGAAACACCTAATTTTTCGTCAGCCACCTTCATAGATAAGGGCATGACTACTGCTGAACTGGCTGTGGAAAAAGCCAATAATTGTGCTTCTCTTATCAACATTAGAAATTTTAATGGATTCTTCTTTGTGAATGTGGTAACCAATGCCATATAAAATATCATTAATACGATCAAACCTAAAATAACCACTCCCATATAATAACCCAAGCCAATAAATATTTCAATGCCAATTCTGGATAATAGGGCTGCTATCAACCCAAATACCGCGTATGGTATAAGCATCATCGCCCAGGACACGACGATCATACAAATTTTCTGAGTAGCTTCGATAAAACGAATTATAGGCCGAGCGGTTTGCTCTTTAAGTTGGGTGATCGCCACACCTATGATTATGGTGAATATTACTACTCCCAGCATTTCTCACATCAATATTGACTCTAGGGGGTTATTTGGAATTAGCTTAGAAATGGCATCAGGAATATTCTCGATTAAATTCGTTTGTTCATCAGTTGCAATATTGTATTCTCCACTATTTTAAAATCCTCCCATTTCTTGAATGAACTTTCCTGGTTTCATAATTAGGGTAATTACTATCCCTATTAAGATGGCAACAGCAGTAGTAAATACGAAATATAGCAATAACCTAAATCCAAAGGATTTAAGGTTACCTGAACTGTTGCTTACTATACCCGATACGATAGATGCAAATATCAATGGGATCATTATCATTTGAACCAATCTCATGAATATTTTACCCGGCAAATCAAGCCAATTAGCTAACCATAGGCTAGTATTTTCAGGGACAAATCCGGCAGATGGATTTAATAATATACCAACACCAGCCCCTAAAACCAATCCAATGATCACTTTAAGCCATAAGCGACCTTTAATGAGGCGTTGTAAATAAATCGATAAACTGTTAAGAGGTGTGATCTCGATCATATTGTTTTTATATATCTTTTAAACGAGACGTGTTTATTGGTTTTTTCAACGTGTAATAAGTAGGCACTGAATTATCCAGATGAATTTATCAGTTGAAAAATTTTATAGGAGAATGTATAGCTATAAATTATCAATAACTTTTTTCAACTTATCTCTCACTTGGACGGCTATTTCCCCTAAAGATTTATTTTCGACTGAAACCATAGATAACATTGGGTCTACTGCGGAAACTTCAATGTTCCCAGGCTCTTTTTCTTGAACGATAACATTACAAGGAAGCATAGTTCCTATTTTATCTTCGGCCTGTAATGCCTTGTAAGCAAACGGAGCATTGCAAGCTCCCAAAATCTTATAATTATAGAAATCTACATCTAATTTTTTCTTTAAAATTGTTTTTAAATCAATTTCCGTGAGCACGCCAAATCCTTCTTTTTGCAGTTCTTTAGTCGTTTTTTCAACCGCTTCATCGAATGTTGTGTTCCTCAATGTTGTTTTAAAGTAATAATCCATCTTTTTCAATTAATTTTATAATTCAGTTTGAGTAATAACTAGAGTTTTTATTTTAATTATGAAGAGTAATCACTACATACTACACCTTTACATTGTTTACAGTTCTTCATACAATTGCAGCTTGTTTTTAAGTAAATTCATTTCATATTGAATTTGTTGGACTCGATCCAGAAGATTTATAATTACTTCAATGCCTTCCATGTTTATTTCCAGTTCCTTATGAAAAAGTAAAATTTGCTCTAGTTTGGGCAGTTCATTTTCGTTTAAAAATACGTTTTCTTCAATAGTGATGATTTCAACCAGTCCAAAATCCTTTAACGAGTTGATATAAGAGAAATCTATATGATGACTTAAACAGAATTCTTTTGCGGGTATGAGATTTTCGGTTTTCATTTTAATAAGTATTAGAGCCGAGATAGTTCTTTAAACAGTTCTTTTTGCCTTTGCGATAATTTTTCTGGCATTTTGATGGAATAGGTAATGAATAGATCTCCAAATTGTCCTTTCTTTCTGTATTTAGGTAATCCTTTGCCTTTGAGTTTCACTTTCGCCCCATTTTGAGTCTCAGGGGTTACCTTTAACTTCACTTTTCCATCCAGGGTATCAACTGTAATTTCACCCCCTAAAACCGCAGTAAGCAGATCTAAATCTACCTTTAGATGTAAATCACTTCTATTGCGCTTAAATGGAGTTATATTTTCGATTGCAAAAGTGATATAGAGATCTCCATTCGGACCTCCATTTATTCCTTTCCCACCATGTCCTTTAATTTTTATCGTCTGGCCATTTTCGACTCCTGCGGGGATGGTAATGCGAATATTCTTGCCATTAACGGTTACAATTTGTTTATGGGTCTTATAGACATCCATTAGCCTGAGTCGAAGCTCGCTATTATAATCATGCCCTCTGAATTTTATCTGGCTACTGTGATAGCCTTTGCCACCACCGAACATAGACTCAAAAAAATCTGAAAAATCACTTTGTGAGAATTGTTGTCCTTTTGCCTGAGTATAATTTCGTTGTGATCGTTTTGCTTTTTCGAACGCTTCAGCATGTTGCCAGTCCTTGCCATATTGGTCGTATTTTTTTCTATTTTCTGAATTGCTTAATACTTCATTGGCCTCATTAATTTCTTTAAACTTCTTTTCCGCTTCCTTGTCGTTTGGGTTCAGGTCCGGATGGTATTTCCTGGCTAACTTTCTATACGCTTTCTTGATAGTATTATCAGATGTTTTTTTTGCAACTCCTAAGACCTTATAGTAATCAATAAACTTCATCTTTATAAGATAATAGGTTAGACTTCCAGAAGCATTTTAAGCTTGGCCAGCATAATCAACTCCGATTTATTTTTACCTGCAAAGGCCCTGGCTATGGCATTTGATGTCTTCCATATCAGTTGCTTCAGATTGGTCGTAAAAAGCTGAGGTTTTTCTTTTATGTAGTATTTAAAATTATTGAAACAGTCATTGGCGTCCATGCCTTTGTAATCAAACCAATCAAAGGTGATTTCCATTTGGTAAGCTGCATCCACACCAAACTCATCCTCATAATGGTCCAAAGATGACCATTCAGATCTCACTAACTTTCGCAACGCGTCGTATTCTGTTTTACGAACTACTTTATCCGATGCAGCTATGGCATAAAACAATTCGCCCATCTTTTGATAGAAGATAACATGGTTTTCATCAGTGATATTCATAGCCTACTTTGTTTTAATATTCAGAGTAAAAGTATCCCGTAGAAGTTTAATTTTCTATGATAAATATCAGACTAAATGCAAACTATAAATTGAGTACTTTTGAGCCATGATCTTTTTTAAAGATAAGGACAATAACATATTTGAAACGATTTTTGAATCGGTTTCCGAAGGGATAGTTGTTGTAAATAAAGACCAGATAATTGTGGCTACCAATGCCCCGGCAAATGATATGTTTGGATATAAAAGAAAAGAGTTGTTGGAGCAATCACTCAATGTGTTGATTCCGAAGCAATACCATCAAGACCATGGAGCACATTTTAAACGATTTTTAACTGAAAATGATAAAAGACAAATGGGGAGTGGTAGAGATCTGTATGGCACTCGGAAAGATGGCAGTCAATTTCCAGTGGAAGCGGGTTTAAATCCTTTTATTGTGGAGGGCAAGGAATATATTATGGCCATTGTGACAGATATCACCGAACGAAAGAACTACACCGAAAACCTTGAAAAAAAGGTCAAAGAGCGCACCCGACAGCTTACCGAGGCTCTTGCTACAGAAAAGGACCTCAATGAATTAAAGACAAAGTTCCTTTCTTTGGTTTCGCATGAATTTAAGACGCCCTTAAGTGGTATATTAACCTCTGCCACCTTGGCCGGAAAATATAAAGAAACCGGTCAACAATTAAAGAGGGACAAACATCTTAAGACTATTCAAAACAAGGTTAAGTACCTTAATAATATACTCAATGATTTTTTATCTATTGAACGTCTTGAAAGTGGTAAAGTAAACTATAAATATAATATCTTCCCTCTGAGTAAAGTCGTTAATGAGGTGATCTACGACGCAAATATGCTCTTAAAAAACGGACAGAAAATTAATTATCCACAAGATATTGATGAAATGGTGATCGAGTTTGATGAAAAAATACTGGAATTAACACTCACCAATGTGGTGAATAACGCGATTAAATATTCTCCCGAAGATACAGTGGTCGATATCATTATTAAAGCTCAAAAGGAAGGTCTTATCATAGAAATTACCGATCAAGGAATGGGAATTCCTAAAAAAGAACAGAAATTTGTATTCGATCGCTATTTCAGGGCAGAGAATGCGTTATTAAGTCAGGGTACAGGGATAGGATTGAACATAGTAAAAAGTCATTTGGAAAACCTCGATGGTACAATTACCTTTACAAGTGCTGAAGGAAAAGGGAGTACTTTTGTCATCGAGCTACCAAAATCCGTAATCAAAGAATAATATGAAAACCATTCTCATAATTGAAGATGATACCGCACTAAGAGAAAATACAGCAGAACTTCTGGAACTTTCAGGTTACAATATGTTAACGGCATCTAATGGTAGAATAGGCATCGATAAGGCGAAAACCGCGAAACCCGATATTATTGTTTGTGATATTATGATGCCAGAAGTCGATGGTTACGGGGTATTAGAATCTTTGTCACAGGATTCCAAGACCATGCACATTCCGTTTATATTCTTAACGGCTAAAACGGAGCATAGGGAAATTCGAAAGGGAATGGATATGGGCGCAGATGATTATCTCACCAAACCCTTCGAAGAGGAAGAATTGCTGAGCGCTATTGAAAGCCGCCTGGCAAAATCTCAAATCCTATCAAAGATGAAGGGCCAAACCGAAAATTATGAGGTTGAACCTGGCGATGATCATCTTAGGAATTTAAATGAATTAAAAAACTTTTTCGATGATAACGGAGAAATATCCAATTACGGGAAAGACGATATTATTTATAAAGAACACGGACATTCGAATACTATCTACTTAATTCTGAAAGGAGTTGTGAAAAGTCACAAGATGGATGAAAGTGGTAAAGAACTGATCACGGCATTATATAAACCCGACGATTTTTTAGGCTTCACTTCTTTTGTAGACAATATCCCTTATCAGGAATCTACTACGGCTATTGATAATGTTGAATTGGCAGGAATATCAAAAAATGACCTAAAAGAAATTTTGGTGAAGAGTAACAGGGTCTCATTGGAATTGATGAACCTTCTTACCGATAATCTCATCGAAATAAAAGAACAATTACTTCAAATGGCTTATAGTTCGGTGCGGAAGAAAACTGCGCAAACCATTCTTCAGTTTGCGCAAATTCTTAATAAGAAGCCCGAAGAGAGTATCAAGATCTCACGTTATGACTTAGCAAGCGTAGCCGGAATCGCCACAGAAAGTCTCATTAGAACACTCTCAGGGTTTAAAAAAGATGGGCTTATTGAGATCGAAGGCCGCAACATAAAAATTATGAATTTACAAGGTTTAGGCGATATAGATTAAAAACTGATTTTTATCATTCTTTTCTACCATCCGTCAAAATACATTTGTCTCTATAATGTATTGAAATGACGAACGTCTTAATTCCAACAGATTTTTCTGAAAATGCCTGGAATGCCATTCGGTATGGTTTGCAGTTTTTTAAAACGGAACCGACTAATTTCTACCTTCTGCACGTTAGTCTATCTGAGAGGCAAGAATCTGGAGATAAAACCGTTGTCAACGGTATTGTCTTCGATATGAAGGATGCCCCTGGGATCAAGGATAAATTACTGGTGATCAAAAAGAAGATCGAAAGATCATTTTCGAATACCAACCACAGATTTTATGCTTTGCATGAACATTCTTTTTTTATAGAAGGAATTAAGAGAAGTGTGGCCGAAAAAAGGATCGATTTTATATTAATGGGAACCAAAGGAGCCTCCGGACTTAAGGAGGTAACCATTGGCAGCAGGACCGGAGAGGTAATTACCAGAGTAAAATGCCCCACGTTGGTTATCCCCGAAAAGGCTCGATATGTAATTCCGAAGGAGATCGTTTTTCCTACCGATTTCTATAGCTATTACAAGAACAAAATATTACTTACGCTGGCTGAGATCATGGCTATAAATGAATCTGCATTACGCGTTTTTCATGTGACAATAAAAAAACAAGAATTAAGTATCTCCCAGCTTGAGAATAAGAATTTTTTGGAGGATTTTTTGGAAGATAAACCTCATAGCTTTCATTTTCAGGCCAATCAAAATATCGAAGATGCATTGTCTGAATTTATTGAGAAAAATAATATCAATATGATCGCAATGGTAGCTAAGAATATTAATTTTTTTCAACGGTTGTTGTTTAAACCTTCCATTGCCAAAATAAGTTATCATACAGATACACCTTTCCTTGTGCTGCACGAATGATGTTTCGAATGTCAGGGTCTGAGCTGACTAAAATCATTTTTTATCTCCTTAAACAACCATAGCTTTGGAATATAGAAAATAATCCGAAGTTATGAGAAAGATCCTTATTCCAACCGATTTTTCGGAGAATGCAATGAACGCAATTAAATATGCGTTGGAACTCTTTAAGTATGATCGTAGTGAGTTTATAGTCATGCATACTTTTGCAGACGAAGTTTACGAAAATACCATGGAGTTGTCCCGTGAATTGTTCGAAAAATACAATGAAAAAGTAAAGCAAAGTACCGATATGGCATTGCAAAAGATCATTGTGAAAATGCTGGAAATATCCCCCAACCCTAAACACAAATATGAATACCGATTTATGTTTAGTTCCCTGGTGGACGCTGCCAACGATCTGGCCGACAAAGAAAATACAGATATTATTGTGATGGGTACCAAGGGTAAAACCGATGATCGGGACATTACATTCGGGAGTCAGACTTTGCAAGTGATTAAATATGTTAAGTGCCCTGTTCTTGCCGTTCCGCA
>PVMS01122732.1_pt1 | contig 12133 bp, 15 predicted proteins | sample 1853461 | NCBI WGS metagenome assembly PVMS01 (sample SAMN08582032, study PRJNA380276) | Marine sediment metagenome, whole genome shotgun sequencing project. | isolation source: ocean sediment barecode stripped | collected 2017
ACAGCATTTCCAAACTGCAGCTCGAGAGCCAGTTGGCCAGCCTGTTCCGGCAGAAACATCGTGACACCCAGGGCGCGGCCCCGGGGAATGATGGTTACCTTGTAAACAGGGTCGTGTTCAGGCACCAGCCGGCCGACTATGGCGTGGCCCGCTTCGTGGAATGCAGTCAGTTTCTTTTCTTTCTCCGACATCACCATGGAGCGCCTTTCCGCGCCCATCATGATCTTGTCCTTGGCCCGGTCGAGGTGATCCATGCTGACTGACTTGGCGTTGCCTCGTGCCGCAAACAGCGCCGCTTCGTTCACCAGGTTGGCCAGATCAGCGCCTGAAAAACCGGGTGTACCACGGGCAATAACCTTTGCGATTACATCATCGCTGAGTGGAACCTTGCGCATGTGGACTTTCAGAATGGCTTCACGCCCGCGAATATCCGGCAACGGAATCACGACCTGGCGATCGAACCGGCCGGGGCGTAACAAGGCGGGATCCAGAACATCAGGGCGGTTGGTGGCCGCGATAACGATCACGCCCTCGCCGCCTTCGAAACCGTCCATTTCGACCAGCAGTTGGTTCAATGTCTGTTCACGCTCGTCATGGCCGCCACCCAGGCCAGCGCCACGGTGCCGGCCTACAGCGTCAATTTCATCGATGAAAATAATACAGGGAGCGTGTTTTTTGGCCTGCTCGAACATGTCCCGCACACGCGATGCCCCCACACCCACGAACATTTCAACAAAATCAGAGCCGGAAATTGAGAAGAACGGTACTTTTGCCTCGCCCGCGATGGCCCTGGCGAGTAAAGTCTTACCGGTACCTGGAGCGCCCACCATCAGCACACCACGCGGAATGTGGCCACCGAGTTTCTGGAACTTACCCGGGTTACTGAGGAATTCAACCAGTTCGTTGACTTCTTCCTTCGCCTCTTCCACTCCCGCCACATCCTCAAATGTGACTTTGACCTGGTCCTCGCCCTGGAGTTTTGCGCGGCTCTTGCCGAACGACATGGCGCCGCGGCCGCCACCGCCACCCTGCATCTGGCGCATGAAATAAACCCAGACACCAATTAACAGCAGGATCGGGGCGACACCGAGGATCAGGTCAACGAATACCGATCTTTCGGCGGGTGGTTCCGCCGTGATTTCGACTTTGTTTTCAACCAGGTCATCAATCAGCTTCGGATCAGGAGGACCAAACGTCTTGAATTCACCGCCATCGACACTGCTGCCGCTGATGTTATTGCCAGCGTCATTACTTTGAATGTGAACCTGAGCAACCCGTCCATTCCTGACGTTATTCAGAAATTCAGAGTAGGACAGCGGATCCGGCACCGTTCCGACAGTGGCGTAATGATTGAATATCGAAACCAGTACGATGGCAATGATCGCCCAGGTCAGTAAATTTTTAGCTAGGTCGTTCAAATCAATTCCTCGATGCTCTGATAATCCGTGCTCCAACTACCAATTTACTTGACTTGGCGGTCGCGGGCCAGCAAATAGACTTCCCTGCTCCTTGGCCGGGAAGCTTTTGGTTTTCTCACCTGTACCTTCTTGAACAAAGACCGGACTTGCCGGACATATACGTCAAAATCTGTTCCCTGAAATAATTTGACCACGTAATCGCCGCCCGGTTTCAGGTGGTCCTTGACAAATTCCAGGGCCAATTCCGCCAGGTACATGGCCTTGGGCTGGTCGATCGTGGCCATCCCACTCATATTGGGGGCCATGTCCGACAACACAAGATCAACCGCGCGGCCACCCAGTGCAGCTTCCAGGGCCTGAAGTGACTCGTCTTCAGTGAAATCACCGTGAATGAATTCAACACCGTGGATCGGCTCCATTTCGAGGATATCCAGGGCCAACAGTTTTCCGGAGTCCCCAACCAGGGGTCGCACCACCTGGCACCAGCCACCGGGCGCAGCGCCGAGATCTACGACTATCATCCCGGGCTTTATCAGCTGGTACTTTTCCTGCAGTTCCAACAGCTTGAAAGCTGATCGCGAACGCAGGCCTTGCTGTTGCGCCATTTTAACGTAGTGATCGTCAAAGTGTTCCGACAGCCACCTGTTGCTGCTTTTACTTCTTGCCATTCCGGTCTTTTCCCCGCGTGATAGAATGCGCGCCTTGAATTCAATCCCAGTTTACGCCATCAGGAAGCAGCACATGTCTCTTAGCAACCGCCAACTCCGTCATCTCCGGGGCCTGACGCATCATCTCAAACCCGTCGTAATGGTCGGAGACAAGGGATTGAGCGAGAACGTGATGACCGAAATCGAAACGGCATTGAATTTTCATGAGCTGATTAAAATCAAGCTGCGTAGCGACCGGGAGACCCGTTCCGCCTGGGTGGATGAAATTGTACGCAGTTTCGGCGCTGAACCTGTGCATTCCATCGGCCAGGTTGCCTGTTTCTTTCGGCGCAACAGTAACAAGCCGGTAATCGAACTTCCCGGCAAATCAGTAAAAGGTTGATTCAGAACAGGCAACAACCATGGACCTGACACTGGAACAACCCGGGGATCATCTTTTTATCCGCTCTGTATCGGCGCGAGGCATCCAGGTAGTGGATGATTTCTATAACTCGTCCATCATTGTGTCCGCCAGGCAGGTCATTCCGGACTGGCCAGTGAACTCGGTTGAAAACATCGTGGAACTGCACCTGGAAAAAGTGCTGGAACTGCAGCCAGAACTTGTCCTGATCGGCACCGGGGTAAAACAAAAATTCTTGCCGCCCCGGCTAATGATGTTTTTCTACAGCCGTAACATTGGCCTTGAAGTGATGACCACTGATGCAGCCTGCCGCACCTTCAATGTGCTCGTTTCTGAATCGCGAAAAGTAGTCGCAGCCCTAATCTCGGCCTAATCTCCGAAGGGTAATTCCCTGAAACCCTCGCGGCTGGAAATATCCCTCAGCCGGGACAGCGCAGCCAATTGAACCTGGCGTACCCGTTCCCGCGTAACACCCAGCAAGTGCCCAACCTCTTCCAGGGTTCTCCTGCCATGACCGTGCAGGCCAAAGCGATGTTCTACAACGTCCCGTTGTTGCGATGGAAGTTGATCCAGCCAGCTGCCCAACAGCCGTTCAGCAGCAACGTCAGCGTAACTGGTTTCGGGGCTGCTGCCGTTTTCATCCACGATGGTATCCAGCACAGTACGGCCCGAATTGGAACCCACGGGCTCGTTGGCTGCAGAAAGTGGTTCAGTCAATCCGAACAGACGCTCCACGTTGGCCGGAGCTGTGTCGAGTTCACGGGCCACTTCTTCAGCCGAAGGTCTGCGACTCAGTTTTTGCTCAAGTTCCCGCGAAGTACGCAAATAAATAGTCAATTCGCGAATGACATGGATAGGCAACCGTACGGTGCGGCACTGGTTCATGATGGCCCGTTCCACAGATTGACGGATCCACCATGTCGCATAGGTTGAGAAGCGGCAGCCCCGGTCCGGGTCAAATTTTTCGACCGCACGAATCAATCCGAGATTCCCCTCCTCGACGAGATCAAGCAAGGGTAAACCGCGTTTAATGTAGGCACGCGCCACGTTGACAACCAGGCGCAGATTAGACTCGATCATGCGTTGCCGGCTGGCGATGCAGCCGTTCCTTGCTGCCCGGGTAAGTGAAATCTCCTCCGCTGCCGTTAGCAGGCGGGCTCTACCGATTTCACTCAGATAAATCCGGGTAACATCCTGACTACGGGCAGTCTGTTTACTGGTAACGGCCAAAGAAATATTTGACCGCCTGGAAGCGTCAACTGAAGGTTGACGCGATTTGGAAACGTCCCTGTGTCCTGATTGGACATCATACATCCCCCCCTCCTCACGCTTGAAAAAGCGCTGGATAACCGCCCCACCCCGCTAAATATCCGTTCCCGGTCATCCTCAGAAGACTTAAAAAGTTGACAGAGTGGATGTTTGACGCTAGCACATTTTGATGAAAAAGTCTTGATTAATTGACCTGGGTCATGGCTTATCTACGTTAAATACACCACAGGCTCAGCGGCCAGGTAGATATTTCAGCGGGTTCTGTGGGTTTCCGTTCAACCTGATTTCAAAATGGAGCATGGCCTGGTTGCGGTCATTTGTTCCCATTTCTGCAATTCGTTCGCCTCCTGCCACTTTCTGGCCTTCGGTAACCAGGCGCTTGCGATTGTGCGCATAGGCACTGAGCAGGCTCTCACTGTGCTTGATGATGATCAGTTCACCGTAGCCGATCAGTCCACTGCCACTGTATACGACTTCGCCGGTGGCCGAAGCTTTGACTGCCTGGCCCTCCTTGCCCCCGATATCTATTCCTTTGCGGGCAGGATCATTAGGCTTGAAATTACTGATAATCTTTCCTTCTGCTGGCCACAACCATTTACCCGGATCAGCCGTGGCAACAGCCGTGCTGGTCACTGGCTTGGGCTTATTGTCATAGGTAGTACTTGTTGAGCTTTTCGAAGGCGCAGCCTTGACCACCGTCTTGTTGGCGGTTGGCTTACTGCTTGTGCTGGTTTTCGCGGCCGGTGCGGCTGCCTGTTTCCTGCTGCGCTGGCCTGCTGGCGCTGACAGGCGCAACTCCTGGTCCGGATAAATTGTGTACGGTGAATTGATGCCGTTCCACGCGGCGATATCCCTCCAGTCCATACTAAAACTGAATGCAATAGCGTGCAGTGAGTCACCCCGCTTGACCCGATAGTAGCCGTCAGTCGTTGTATGATATGAGTTCTTGTGGCCTGATTTGTCCTCGGCCGGTTTCCAGCCGGAGCAACCGGCAAGTGCGATGAAAACAAGCAGCGAAACCATCGCCAGCAAACGACTCCGGGTAAAGGTACGCAGACTCATGACAGACCACTCAACATAGGCACAAAAATTACCCCCCCGAGGTCTTCTTCATCAAAGCCCTCTTCTGTCCGGCGAATGGACAGCAAGCGCTGCATTCCGCCCTTTTCAACCGGCGCAACCAACACCCCTCCGATCCTGAGTTGCAGAATAAGTTCCGAGGGAATCCCGGTTGCTGCTGCCGTTACGATGATTCCGTCGAACGGCGCCTGGCTTGGCCAGCCCAGGTGGCCGTCCGCATAGCGTGAGTAGATATTGTGCAGCCCAAGCTTGTGAAACCGGCGCCGGGCGAGTTTGAGTAATTCTTCAATTCGTTCCACGGTAAATACTTCCGGAACCAGGCTGGCCAGTATCGCAGCCTGGTAGCCGGAACCGGTACCTACCTCCAGGACTTTCCGGGGCGTGCCGCCATCCAGAATGGCCTCGGTCATCTTCGCAACCACCCAGGGCTGAGAAATGGTCTGACTCAGGCCAATAGGCAGCGCCGTGTCTTCGTATGCCCTGCTGGAAAGAGCTTCGTCAACAAACTCATGCCTGGGAATCGTCGCGATCGCCTGCAATACTTTCTCATCATGAATGCCGCTGCTGCGCAGTCGCTGTACCAACCGATTGCGCGTACCCTGGGAAGTCATTCCAATCCCCGGTGGAATGGTCTTGAGTTTTCGCCGGTGGATCATGCCGCATTCTCCGGCGCTGAGACCTGATCAATGGAAATATCAGACACCCAGCCCGAAATCTGCTCCAGGGCCTGGTAGCGGGTCAGGTCCACATGGATCGGGGTGATCGAAATGTAACCCCGGCGAATGGCGTCAAAATCAGTGCCAGGCCCGGCATCCTGCTCCGGGCCGGCCGGGCCGATCCAATACATCGGTCTGCCCCTTGGGTCGTTGGTCTTCACCACCGGTTCTGCACGGTGCCGGTGACCGAGTCGTGTTACCTCAAACCCTTCAATTTCCTGCAATGGTAAATCGGGAACATTGACATTGAGAATGGTGTCGGCTGGCAATGGGTCTTTGCTCAATCGCTCGACCAGTAAGGCAACGACTTCAGCCGCCGTGGAGTAGTGTTCCGGCCGTTCCGTGAACACCAGCGATACAGCAATGGCTGGCAACCCCAGAAATCGCCCCTCCATGGCCGCGGCAACTGTCCCGGAATAAATCACGTCATCGCCAAGGTTGGCACCGGCGTTGATACCCGAAACAACCATATCAGGATCCTTCTTGAGCAGGCCGGTCAGGGCGATATGCACGCAATCGGTAGGTGTTCCACTCACGCTGAAAGTCCGCTTTGCGATCTCGCGAATGCGCACCGGGGATTCCAGCGTCAATGAATTACTGGCGCCGCTACGGTTTTGATCTGGCGCCACAATAGTCACTTTACCAAGTAGATTCATCCGGCCCGATAGGACTTGAATACCCCGCGCGGTGATCCCATCGTCATTACTGATCAATAAATGCATGCCAATTCCAATCTGGAAGTTGCTATTGTAAGGCCTTGACCGGTTGACTGAAATGGATTCAGAAAAGAAAAATACGGAAGACAGCACATTTCGCCAGGCGATGGCGGACGTATCGCCCCTGCGAGCGCCCGACCGGATAGAGCCGATCCCGAAAAAGACCCCGGCAAGAGCGGTTCAAAGGATAATGGACGACCAGGCAGTGTTGCGGGAACTGCTTGAATACGATGATGAATCAATTGAGTTGCAAACAGGGGAGGAACTGCTTTTCCTGCGACCCGGACAGCAGAAACGAGTCCTCAGGCGCCTCCGGCGGGGCTACTTCAGTGCCGCTGACACCATCGACCTGCACCATATGAATATCGAAACCGCGAAGCAGGTGCTGGCGGATTTCCTTGATCACGCTCTGACCCACCAACTGAGTTGCGTACGGATCGTTCATGGCAAAGGGTTGCGATCCAAAAACCTTCCGCAGTTGAAGATGCTGACCAACCGGGTGCTGCGAAAACATCAGCGGGTGGTAGCCTTCGCATCCTGCCGGCCCGTTGACGGCGGCACCGGAGCGACCGACGTCCTGCTGTCCACCAGGCCCGGAAAGATCAAGTGACCGGCCTGCTGATCCTGCTCATTGTCGGCTTCGGTGCAATCAGTTGGTGGCGTTTGCTGAAAGGTAAAGAACTGGCACGCCTGGCGGCTGGCGTTACCTGCCGGGAACACGGGTTGGTTCTCATTGATGACACCGTCATGCTTGAATCCATCCAGTTGAAAAAAGAAGATCCAGCCCGCGCCTGGGGTTTTAAATACCGGTTCGAGTTCGCAAGGAACGGTATTCCACGCAAAGGCGGCACCGTGTTAATCACACCCGGCCGTCGCCCCATCGTCATCATCCAGACTGATAATGGTCAATTGATAGATCAAGTCTGATTATTTAACGATTGTCAGATGGGGGCGTTTTGTGGGCTGGATGTCCGGATCGGAATCGGGGTCTGTTGGAGGTATGGTCTCTTCGTCTTGCGCAAACATCATGCCCTGGCCATTTTCCTTGGCGTAAATAGCCAGCACAGCATCAATGGGAACTGAAACGTGATGTTCATTTCCAGAAAATCGCGCCTTGAAAGTCAGCCATTCATTTCCCAGGTCCAGATCACGGACCGCCGAGTTATCAATATTCAGGATTACCTTTCCCTTCTGTACCGCCTGGTCAGGAACATCAACGCCTTCGGCGCCGGCTTCCACCAGGATGTGCGGGGTCATGTTGTTGTCGGCAATCCATTCAAACAGCGCCCTGAGCAAATAAGGCCTGTTGCTTGTCATCTCCGCACTCATGCGACAGTGCTGGTCAGGAGGCCAGCATCAGATCCCGTTCGGCCTGGGTCAGGCTGCTCTTGAAAGAGGCCCGGGAAAAAATCCGGTGGGCGTAGGCTTCCACCGACGCACCCGGCTTGCCAAGCTTGACGCCATAGTGCGCAAGACGCCACATTAGTGGCCCGAGGGTACAATCAACCAGGCTCAGTTCATCGCTCAGAATATAATCCGACACGCCGAATAACTCGTTCGCGGCAATAATACCCTCTTTCAATTGCCTGGCTGCCTGCTCTGCCTTCTTGCCGGTCGAGCTTTCTATTTCATAAACCAGGGAATACCAGTCTTGCAAAACCCGGTAATGCACCAGCCTCAACTGTGCGCGGGACACCGGATCAACCGGCATCAGGGGGGGATGTGGATATCTCTCATCCAGGTAATCATTGATCACGCCCGCTTCATACAGCACGAGGTCGCGGTCTACCAGGGTCGGCGCCTGGTTGTAAGGATTCAACTCAGCCAGGTCGGCGGCAGCAGATTCATCCACCGATACATTGACGATATCAACGTTAATGCCTTTTTCGGCAAGAACGAATCGTACCCGGTGACTATGTATGGAAGTGTCTGCTGAATACAATGCCATGGTCGAACGACCTCGAACTGAAACTGCCACATTATTCTCCTATTTTGATTGGTGCCCGCTGATCAATTGCACGAAGCCGTAAATTCCTGGTACTCAGTGCACGTCCCGCCAGTATTCTGCCTTCAGCGCATAAGCTATCAGTGTGAACAGTGCCAGGAACAGCAAGACCCAGACACCAATATTTTTCCTTTTGACTTTTGATGGTTCGCCCAGGTATTCCAGGAACGTAACCAGATCTCGAACTGAACCTTCGAATTCTTCGGGTGACTGCAGTCCCGGTTCAGCGAGCGTCAGATGATCGATCACCTCACGCCCGTCGTGCGTGGCATAAACCGGTTTTTGAATCCCCTGCATTTGCCACAACACGTTTGGCATGGAAGCATTGGGCAGAGCCAGGTTGTTCCAGCCCCCCGTTTCGTCCTGGTAAAAAGTCAGCAGGTAAGTGTACAGCCAATCCGCGCCGCGTGACCGTGAAATTACTGAAAGATCCGGCGGCGCCTTGCCGAGCCATTCCTCAGCATCTTCAGCCCGCATTGCCGCATCCATCGTGCTACCAATTTTAACATCGGCAAAAACCAGGTTTTCAATCACCAGATCTTCATCCAGGCCAAGGTCTTCGGCCAGGCGGTTGTAGCGCATGTAACTGGCGCTGTGGCAGGACAGGCAGTAATTGACGAACAACCGGGCCCCGCGTTGCGTGGCCACCGTGTCACGAATGTTTATATTGGCGTGCTCGAGCGCACCTCCACTCGATGCCAGGGCAGGAGCGGTGACAAGCAGCAGCATAAGCAGGCTGAATATGGCCGTGAAAGGTTTTCTATTCATCAGTGTGTCAACCTCTCTGGCAATGGCTTGGTCTTGCCGCCCGGACTCAGGAAATACAACAGGATGAAAAACGCAAAGTAAATGAAGGTCCAGACCCGCATTTCCACGGTCTGCGCCGGCGTACCTTCAGCCATGCCAAGCATACCAAGGCGCACAAAGGCGATTGCGAAAGCCGCCACCATGATCTTGTACCAGAGCCCCTTGTACCTGATTGACTTGACCGGCGAGCGATCCAGCCAGGGCAGGAAAAACAGGATGACAACCGACAGACCCATCAGAATGACGCCCATCAGCTTGTCAGGCACCGCCTTGAGAATCGCGTAGTAAGGCGTGAAATACCAGACCGGCTTGATGTGTTCCGGCGTGACCAGCGGATTGGCTGGAACGAAGTTATCGTGCTCCAGGAACAGGCCGCCGGCTTCTGGCCAGAAGAACAGAATAAATGCGAACAACATCAGGAACATACCGACGCCAAAAATATCCTTGACCGTGTAATAAGGGTGGAAGGGAATGCCGTCTTTCGGGATACCGTTCTCGTCCTTGTTTGCCTTAATTTCGATGCCGTCTGGGTTGTTCGAACCGTTCTCGCGGAGGGCGACAAGATGCATCAGTACCAGCCCAAAAATCGCGAGCGGCAAAGCAATCACATGCAATGCGAAGAAGCGGTTCAAAGTAGCGTCAGAGATGAAGAAATCGCCCCTGATCCACTCGGTCAGCGGTTCCCCGATACCCGGGATCGCTCCAAACAGGTTGATGATCACCTGCGCACCCCAGTACGACATCTGGCCCCAGGGCAGTATATAACCCATGAACGCCTCCGCCATCAGCGCGAGGTAAATCAACATGCCGAAAATCCATACCAGTTCACGGGGCGCCCGGTGCGATCCGTAAAGCAGGCTGCGGAACATGTGCAGGTAGACCAGAATGAAAAAGAACGAAGCTCCGGTGGAATGCAGGTAACGGATGAACCATCCCCATTCCACGTCGCGCATGATGTATTCCACAGACGCAAAAGCCAGTTCTGCAGAAGGCTTGTAGTGCATGGTCAGGAAGATGCCGGACAGGATCTGGATGACCAGAACCAACAGAGCCAGCGAGCCCATGTAATACCAGAAGTTGAAGTTCTTCGGGGCGTAGTAGCCGGTCATGGTGGCTTTCCAGAACGCCGAGACCGGCAAGCGCGTGTCTACCCAGTTCCAAAGTGCATCAGCACGCCTGGCGATATTACTGGCTGGCTTGGCCATCATATGGCTCCTTCGGGATTCACACCGATGACCAGGGTGCTGTCATCAATGAAGCTGTAGGGGGGAATTCTCAGGTTAGTCGGCGCTGGCACACCCTTGTACACCCGGCCGGCCATATCGAATTTCGACTTGTGGCAGGGACAGAAGAAACCACCTATCCAGTTTTCCTCAAAAGGCTGTGGACCAACCTGCGGCACAAACTGCGGCACGCAACCCAGGTGTGTGCAGTGCATATTGACGACCAGGTATTCGCCACGCAGCGCCCGGTCTTCATTCTGCGCAAACAGCGGCTGCTCTGATTCCAGAGACTCCGGGTCGCGCAGAGAGGTATCGACATCGGGCAGCAAATCGAGAGTTTCCTGGGTCCTTCGAAGCACACCAATGGTCTGTCCCCGCCACTGCACCTTGAGCAACTGGCCCGGATCGAGTCCGCGAAGAGAAACCTGAACCGGCTGCCCCACGGCATGAGCCCTGGCGCTGGGTTTCCATGACTGAATGAAGGGTACGGCGACAAAGCCAGCGCCTACCGCACCTACGACAGAGGTTGTGGCGACGAGAAACCGGCGCCGTTTTTTGTTTACGCCATCAGTTGGCATCTGGTTCTCCAGCTGGATAAGATCCCTGCGAGGTCATTCTGCTTTATACAAAAGAACCATTTTATCCGAAACGGACCCTGTGAAACAATGAATTTACCGATAGAATGGACAAATGTCACAAGGGGGCCGGTTACTTGACTTCGTAGCACGAGCGGCGATCGCCGGTCTTGCTCTCGCTTTCGTGCTCGTTTACCTGTGGCCATCACTGGCTGAACGGCTCGCTGGCGACGACGAACCGCTGCCTGAAGCAACTGCACCAGCACCTGTTTCTTATGCTGACGCCGTCAATCGGACTGCCCCGGCGGTCGTCAGCATTTATACCCGTTCACTGGAGCCACAACCGGTGGACGATGAAGCCCTACAGCGTCGAGGCTACAGGTACCTGATCCGTATGCGGCAGGATATGGCTTCCGGCGTCCTGCTCAGTGAAGACGGCTACATCCTGACCAACCACCACGTAATCAACCGGGCCCAAAACATCCGCATCGCACTTTGGGATGGAAGGATTGCACCGGTAAAAATCGTCGGTTCAGACCCGGCGACCGACCTGGCTGTACTCAAAGTCAAACTGACCGGATTGCCGGTTGCGCCTGTCGCCGAAAGCTCTGCAGTGCGTGTTGGTGACGTTGTTCTCGCCATTGGCAACGCGCTGGGGCTGAGCCACACGGTGACCATGGGCATTGTCAGCGCAACCGGCAGAAACGACCTCCGCTCATTGCTGTATGAAGATTTCATCCAGACCGACGCAGCCATCAATGCCGGCAACAGCGGTGGCGCGCTGATCAACGCAAACGGCGAACTGATCGGTATCAACACGCGAAACCTGGATTCCATACAGGGCGCCCAGAACATCGGCTTTGCCATACCCATTGGGCTGGCGCTCAATGTGATGAACCAGATTATTGACTACGGTACGGTACGGCGCGGCTGGCTGGGCGCTACATTCAGTGACATCCGACCCATGGCTCTGTCTGATGGCAGCACGATCCGCCGCGGAATCGGCGTACGTGACGTTACCAAAGATGGCCCTGCCTGGAACGCCGGCATCCGCCAGGGTGACGTTATCCTGGCGCTTGACGACGAACCCCTGGCCGATGCAAACCAGTTCCTGCTGGTGATCTCACAACGCGTTCCCGGCAGCCAGGTGGAGTTGAAAGTGAGCCGCGACTCCTCAACCTTCGAAACATACGCGACACTTTTGCAACAGCCTCCATTGTAGGAGCGATTTCAATCGCGAATAAATTCGCTCCTAC
>PVMS01129214.1_pt1 | contig 12133 bp, 13 predicted proteins | sample 1853461 | NCBI WGS metagenome assembly PVMS01 (sample SAMN08582032, study PRJNA380276) | Marine sediment metagenome, whole genome shotgun sequencing project. | isolation source: ocean sediment barecode stripped | collected 2017
CCCGGCAGTTTTGTTTTTAATGACACGTCGTCCTCCGAGGGCTACCCTCTGTCCCTACACGACGCTCTCCCGATCTGGATTGGTCCTGAAGCGACACAGGCAACACACACACGGCCCGGTACCCCCGGGCCGTGTTGCGTTGGCCAACACATTGTGTTGGCAGAATCTTGACTCAATGACTGTAGATGATACACTGTAGCACTAGCGGACAGGTGCTGCCCCTATGTGAGATCACTCGCAGGAGGACCAACATAACCACCTGTGGTCGCTGGGGGGCTTTTCCAATCAATGAGACGAACTAGCATACTTGGCGTCCTAAGGCTGGACGCCAAGTTCCTTATAGGCTTGCTGACTCTGGCACTCTTGCTGAGCGGCTGCAGATCCGATTTGAGCCGCGATGCGGCGGCCGAATCCGACGAAGACCCTGTGGCAGGATCTCCTGTGCCTACTTGGCGGCCCTCACCGGTGCCGGATACGCCTACGCCCGCCCTGGGAACGCAAGCCGATGGCTCGGGGGCTGGAGACCCCTCTGCTGCGCTGGCTCCGGATCCGACTTTCACGCCGACAGTAACGCCTACGCCGACATACTCGGTTTGCCCCTACCTTCACGGACGGACCGAGATCGCGACGATGGAGAGCTCAGCATTGGGGGAGCAGGTTCGTTACCTGGTCCATCTTCCGCCGTGCTATGATGTGTATCCCACCAAGGCTTTTCCCACCCTCTATCTCTTCCACGGGTGGCCCCTGGATGAGTGGCACTGGGACGACCTGGGCATCGACGAGTGGAGCGATGACTGGGTCAGTCGCGGCATCACCGGCCCTTATATCGTGATCCTGCCCGGCGTTTCTCAGGGTGGCCTCTACGTGTATTCCAGCGGCGGTGAGCAATCGTTTGAGGGATTTGTCGCCAATGAGCTGGTGCCCGCGATTGATGCCGCGTACCGGACCATCCCTTCGGCATCCGGTCGGGCGGTGGGGGGGATCTCGCGCGGCGGGGTCTGGGCGCTGGAGATCGCCCTACGGCATCAGGACATCTTCGGCAGCGTGGGGGCGCACAGCCCGGCCCTGGCACTCAACAGACCTCTACCTCAGTATGACCCGTACCGCCTTGTGCAGGAGGGCATCTCGGGCCTGCGTATCTACCTGGATGCCGGGGATGGCGACTGGGCGCGCGCCGCTGCGATCCAGCTACGGAATGATCTGCAGAAACTGGAAGCAGACGTGACTTATGAAGTTCATACAGGCCGCCACGTCGACGAGCTGTGGCGCGGCGCGATACCGGATTACATTGCGTTCTACACTGCGGTATGGCCCGGTTCCTACGATGAGCTGCCCGAATGGGCGCTCGCTGCTACGCAGTCTGGCGGGGAGTGAAACGCCCACGGGGCGCGGGGGACGCGCCAGGCGGTTGTCCGGCCGGCGCTGCCATAGCCACAGAAGTTTATGCATTGCTTGATCAGTTGCAGCAGGGCCTGCCATAGGATCGACAGGACGGTTGCGACGGGATCGAAGGCGGAGTACCCCGCAGCCGTCTTGGTCGGCACAACCAGGATCACACTCGCTCGCCGTGTGGGCAGTAGCGCGGAGTTCGCGGCGATTGAGGCTGTGCCCGCCCAAGTCCGCAGTCACGCTTAGCAGCGGCCCAGAGCTGGGCTGTGCGCTTCAACTGCACGATCTCGGCGATCTTCTCGGCGTTGGCCTTCATAATCTGGTGTGCGCCTGCCGGCGTCGTCGACCCACAGACTGACCTCTCCAGCCAACCCCTCCCAACGAGCCCTTTCCGTAGAACGGGTAGGCTGCATATCGATGCAGTTCTTGATGGCGCGCGAGAGCTGTCGGAACCCAGAGCAGCCAGGCTCATGCGCAAGGCGTACGACGGTTGCGGGATCCTGGCCCATCCGGCGTGTGAGTTCTGTTGCCTTCACACGGCCATATCCAGGGCGTTTCCCGACTGCGAGGTCGGCCAGAGTTCGGCAGCGGGAGGAAGGCGTTTCATGGCTGATGTGGATACGATATCGTGACACGCTAGGTCTTCCCTTCGCCAGCTGCTTGGGACTGTCGTGACCAAATCTGCGGTCAGCCTGCCCACAGTCCAGGGCGCCATTTGTTGCTGAAGGCGCCAACGATAGTTTCGGTCCGTAACACCTTTGCGGCGTGTCGCCCCTATTCTTGTGAGATGCTAGGAATGCTGCTATGGTCACGCTACGACGTCCCGTTGGCAGCCGGGCGGTGGTGGATTCTTGAGAAGAATGGTTGCCAAAACCCCCCATTCCGTGTATCATAGTCAGGTTATGAATACCGTACGCATCGCACCGTCCATACTGTCCGCCGATTTTGCGCGTCTCGGCGAGCAGGTCCGGGCAGCTGAGAATGCCGGCGCTGATGTCATCCACGTGGATGTTATGGATGGACACTTCGTGCCCAGTATCACGATTGGCCCATTAGTGGTGTCTGCTGTGAGGAGGGTGACCTCTCTGCCGCTGGATGTGCACCTGATGATCGAGAACCCTGAGCGCTACGTGTCTGCCTTCACCAAGGCCGGGGCCGATATTCTCACCGTGCATCCTGAGGCAACCCCGCATCTGCACAGAGTCCTGCAGCAGATCCACAGCTTGGGGGTGCGTGCCGGAGTAGCGTTGAACCCGGCCACGCCAGAATCGATCCTTCAGTACGTCCTATGTGATCTGGATCTGGTCTTGGTGATGACCGTCAACCCTGGGTTTGGGGGACAGCAGCTGATTCCGGAGGTCCTTGCCAAGATGCGTGCGGTCCGAGAGATGTTGGATCGAGGCCGTCCGTCCGCCTGGCTTTCGGTTGACGGGGGTATTGACACAGTGACGGCTCCGCAGGCGGTTGCACACGGGGCGGACACACTGGTGGCAGGTTCGGCGATCTACTCAGCGCCCGAGGGAGTCGCCGCAGCTATTCACGCGTTGCGTGGGGCGGTTGCAGGCGCATGAGGAATGCTGAAGAACGCAATAACAAAAGACTCCATTCGCCGGGAACTGCGCGAATGGAGTTTCATCTGACGGTGTGGACTTTGCGACGTCTACCGCTTCCCACGGGACAGCGTTCGAATACAGCGGGTGCAGACGTGAAGCCGACGGTATTCACCATTGATCAGCACGCGCTTGCGCTGGATATTCGGACGGAACATTCGGTTGGTTGCACGCTTCGAGTGACTCACGTTGTGCCCAAACATCGGGCTCTTGCCGCAGACTTCACACTTTGCCATAATCCACCTCTTGTTTTCGATGACTAAGCTATCATACCACAAAGGCTGTAAGAATCAACTGCGGGAGGGGTAGTAATGAGCGATACGCTAGAGGCCATGGGTAGGATCGACGTCGCGCAGGCTGCAATCGCCTCGATTGTCAGTGAGGCGGTTCAGACGTGCTACGGTGTAGTTGGGACCGTGCCCCGGAACTTCGCCACGGGTCTAGCGGACATACTGTCCACAGACAGAAAACGCGGTGTAGAAGTCATCGTACGCGATGGGGAGATCACGGTTGAACTCTATGTCGTGGTCGAATATGGGACACGCATTTCCAGTGTGGCGGAGAGCATCAAGGATGTGGTAAAGTACCAGGTCGAGCGAGCCCTTGAACTGCCTGTTGCCGAGGTGACCGTCCACGTTCAGGCGCTGCGAGTGAGTGATCTTGGTTAGGGAGGACTCTATTGTGGGCGTCCCAGAAGGTGATGCAATTCGAGCCCTGGATGGACACCGGTTGAAGCTGATGATGTCGGCTGCGCTGTCTTGGTTGCGTCAGCATCAGGACCATATCAATGCACTGAATGTGTTCCCGGTACCTGACGGCGATACCGGAACCAATATGATGCTCACGATGATGTCGGTGTGTGACGAGATTGTCGACATCGAGGAGGCGCATGTTGGGAAGCTGATGTCACGAGTGGCGCATGGGGCGTTGATGGGAGCGCGAGGTAACTCCGGCGTGATTCTGTCACAGATCTGGAGAGGCTTTGCCCACGGGCTGGATGGTAGTGGCACCCTGACGGCTGAAAGTATTGCGGTGGCGATGCGTGTGGCTGCCGAGACAGCGTACAAAGGCGTGGTGAAGCCCGTCGAGGGCACAATTCTCACAGTGGTGCGAGACGTCTCTGAGGAGATGGCCGTCGCCGCCCAGGAGACCGACGATATCGTCGAGATCTTTGAGCGCATGGTCGAGAGCTCGAAGGCGTCGGTTGCTCGAACGCCGTCGCTGCTCCCGGTGCTACGCCAAGCTGGTGTCGTGGACGCCGGTGGCCAGGGACTGTACGTAATCTTCGAAGGGATGCTGCGCGATCTTAAGGGCCTGCCGGTGGCTGAGCTGGCGGCTCATACGGGAGATCTCTCCCATCTTCGTCTGGATGTTCACCCGGAGGCTGGTGAAGCCCTGCAGTTTGACAGCGACTATCCCTATGATGTCCAGTTTATCGTTATGGGGAAGGACATTGATGTCGCCAAGATGCGCGCCGGCATCGAAGCTATGGGGGACTGTCCCCTGACGGTAGGGGATGAACTTGCCGTCAAGGTCCACGTTCACGTGGCGGACCCCGGCAAGCCGATCAGCTTAGGGGTGCAGTTTGGGTCGATCAGCGACGTCCTGGTCGAGGACATGCAGGCTCAGTACGAGGCCTACAGCGCTTCGCGGGCTGCAAGCCGCCAAGCGGAGCCAGCTCTGCGGATACCGGCAGAGTTACTTGCCTCGGAGACGCCGCCGGCCATCAGTGTCGTCGTGGTGGCAGCCGGCCAGGGGCTGATCAATGTCTTCCGCAGTCTGGGCGCTACTGCCGTGGTTGAGGGCGGACAGACGATGAACCCGAGTACGGCCCAGATCCTGGATGCTGTGGAGCAGACAGCCTCGGACCAGGTCATTATCCTGCCGAACAACAAGAATATCCTGATGTCGGCTCAGCAGGTAGTAGGGGTGAGCCAGAAGCGCGTGATGGTGGTGCCCACCCGCTCCATTCCTCAGGGCGTTTCGGCTTTGTTGGCGCTGGATCAGGGCGCCTCTCTGGAGTCAAACGCGGAGGCGATGCAGGAGTCCTCGCTCGAAGTGATCACGGGCGAGATCACGTGGGCGACGCGTGAAGTGCATATCAACGGAATTGACGTCCATGAAGGCGATGCGATCGGCCTGCTAGAGGACGAACTTGTGGTTGATGCAAAATCCTTTGATGAAGCCGCGCACTGGCTGCTTGCCGCGGCTGATCATGACGGCTGCGAACTGGTGACGCTCTATTACGGTGAACAAGTTGTTGCTTCTCAGGCTCAGGACCTTGCCGATCAGCTTGCGAAAGCCTATGCGGACCTGGAGTTCGAGGTCGTCGAAGGGGGCCAACCTCACTATCCTTACATCATCTCGATTGAGTGACGTTGGGGCCTAAGCGGCTGGCTCTGATGGGACGGCGCCGGCGCCATAGCTTCAGGGTGCCAATCTCAACCTGATCACGTGCTGACCGATGACGTTGGCTTGCACTACTTGCATTTATTCTTCGTTGACTCATAATCTAGGTCAGGAGCGTCTGCGTGGCTGGGAACTCTCAGATACAGATCATCACGGATGGCACGGCAATGTTGCCGATAGAGCAGCTGCGCGAGTTGAACATCACAGCACTGCCGATCGTGGCGCGCGTAGGCAACAAAAGCTTCATGTACGATCAGCAGACCCCTGGGCATATCGACCTTCTTGCTGAGTCGCGCCAAACGCGGGGGCTGATTGAGATCACCGGACCGTCTCCGGACGATTTTCGCGCAGTCTTCGAACGCTCGCTGTATCGGACCAACCGTATGTTGGTGATTCTTTCATCGGGGCGGCTGAGCCCCGTGCTGCAAAATGCGCGAACCGCAGCACGTGACTTCATGGGGCGCTGCGACATTACTATCCTTGACTCTCAGTCCGTATCTGTGGGACTGGGACTGCTGCTGGAACGGGCGGGCGAACTTCTACAGCGCGGGGATCTTCCGCTGTCGGAGGTCGTCAGGCTGATTCGGGGGATGATCCCTCGTACCTATGTGGTCATGATCTCGCACACGCTGGACTACATCTACCGCAGCGGGAAGATAACGTCGACGCAGGCGATCCTGGGCGCCATGCTCAAGATCCACCCTTTCATAGGGATGGAGGAGGGGGAAGTCATCCCAATGGAGAAGAGCCGGCGGCCGGAGCGCGCTTTGGACAAGCTGGTGGAGTTTGCCTCCGAGTTCTCGCGAATCCAGCGGTTGGTCATCTTCCACGGTTGTCGGGCGCCGGACAGCGAGGCGCTGGTTCTGAAGGGGCGACTGCAGCAAATCGCGCCAACGGTGGAGATACCGCTCATTGCCTACGACCCTATTGTCGCGTCCCACGTTGGCCCTGAGGGGCTGGGGCTGGTGATCTACGAGGGGGTGTGGCGGTAGGGATGGGACGGTATGTGCGTGTCCTGACCGCCAGCGCAGCCGACTTGTCCCAGGCCTACGTAGCGCGGTTCCAGATCGGCGTTGTTCCGATTCGCGTGTCGATCAATGGCGAGACGCGTCTGGACGATGGCACGCTCGATCTCGATTGGTTCTATGGAGAGCTTTCGCATGTGTGGGTGCCCGCTCACGACGGCCGCACCTGCGCCTTGTGAGTTCACCCGAGTCTTTGCGCAGCTGGCTTCTGAGGGGGCTGAAGAGATCATCGCGATCTCTACAGCCTCAACGTTGAGCAGTTTGCACGACCACGCGCTGATCGCGGCGCGGGACTTCAAGGAAGCACGGGTCCATGTGGTTGATGGAACACAGGTTTCGATGGGGCCGGCCTGGCTGGTGGTTCGCGTAGCGGAACAAGCGCCGACGGCACGCGTGTCCCGCAGATCATCCATCAGGTGATGTCGTTGCGGGCGCGGACGCGCATCTTGGGCGTGATTGATTCCATTGACCATCTGCGGAGCAGCGGGCGCGTCGGCTGGATCTCAACTGCCGTGGCGGATCTATTGAGCATCAAGCCATTGATCGTGCTTGAGCGCGGTGAAGTTCGGCGGCCAGGGCTCGTGGGGCGCGCCGGCGTGGGCTGCAGTCCGTGGTAATTCAGGCGAAGAGCGCTTTTTCGTTGGAGCGATTGGCCGTCCTCCATTCTGGTGCATCTGTTGTCTCGGTGGCGCGGCTAGAGGATGAGGTCTGTGCCTTGCTGGCCGCGCTGGAGATCTCGGTGGTCAATGTCGGCCCCGGGTTCGCCACGCACGTTGGGCCAGGCTGCGTGGGCGCAGCCTTCATAATGTCTGAGTGATGTTGATTAGTTGATTGCTACACGGCTTCGGCCGGTCCGGCGGCAGACGTTGTCTGGTTTCCTGCTCTATGTTGGACTGTAGCCGGCGGACCGACTGGTGCGCCTGTTTGAGGTTGGGAGAGACTATGGCTAGACCCCTGGAAACACTTGGCAAGATGTTGGATCTTGAGTTGCACGACTATCGCTACCAGGATCGTGCGGTGGCCGGCGGGCTGGCCGGTTACGCGGGCACCTGGCGCCGGCAGGCTGCAGAGATGTTCGGCGAAGACGCGCGAAGCTGGACCGAGAGTGTCGCAGACCTAATGGAAGGTTACAGTGCCTCGGCCAATGATGCGCGGCAGGACATAGTTGAGACGCTCCGCGAGATGCTCCGGGCGGGACCGGGACCCGGTGAGGCTGCTGCTTCAGCTGCTGGGGAGTCTCCTGCTGTTGTAGGCGCAGAGGTACCCGCGACGGTTGCTGCGGCCGCACAAGCTGCGGCCGCGGAAGCTCCTGCGGTGGCACGTTCCGTGGCAGAAGCTCCTACAGCGGCGTCCGAGAGTGAGTCGAGGGCTGATGTTGAACAAGTTCCGGCAGAGGCCCGGACCGCGGCTCAGACCGAGGCTGAGTTGCCTGTGGCGCTGCCGATCGAGACGCCGGAGCGCACGGGACTGGGGCTGGATGCGCAAGTGACTCTGATCTCAGGCATTGGCGAAAAACGCGGCGCGCTACTGGGGAACCTGGGAATCACGACTATTGAGAACTTCGTCACCCATATACCGCGCCGCTACGAGGACTACTCCCAGCTGAAGACCATCAACCGTCTGGTGTATGGAGAGCATGTGAGCGTGTTGGCCACGGTCTGGGAGGCGGGTGGCAAGACGACACACATGGGCAAGTACTTGTTCAGGGCGATTCTGTCGGATACAACGGGCACGATGGACGTGTCGTGGTTTGGTCCACAAGGGCGTGGCATGGCCAATCGCATCGAGCCCGGCGCACAGGTGCTGGTAAGCGGCAAGGTCAGTGAATACCTTGGCCGCCTGACAATGAATTCACCCGAGTGCGAGATACTGGGACGATCTGACGTCACCAACGCCAGGATTCAGCCGGTCTATCCACTCACGGAAGGGCTGACACAACGCTGGCTGCGAAGCACGATGCGGCGCGCATTGAGTGCGTGGGCTGATCGGGTTCCCGATGCGCTGCCCGGCGATGTGCGGTCACGCTACGGGCTGCTGTCGCAGTCTCGGGCGCTCTGGGGCATACATTTGCCAGACAGCCAGGAGCACTTAGCTGCATCGCGTCGTCGGTTGGCTTTTGAGCAGACACTGTATCTGCAGTTGGGGCTGGTGCGACAGAAACGGCAATGGAAGTCGCGGGCCGGTCGCCAGATCGTAGCTGATGCAACTCGTAAGGCAGCGCTGACGGCGGCGCTGCCCTACGAGCTGACCGAGGCTCAGCGTCGGTCGCTGGGGGAGCTGCTGCGCGACCTTGCGACTGGGGAGCCGATGAACCGCCTGCTCCAAGGAGATGTCGGATCGGGCAAGACTGTGGTTGCTGCGCTGCTGATGGCTGTGGTCGCAGATCAGGGCTGCCAGGCGGCGATGATGGCACCGACCGAGATTCTGGCCGAGCAGCACTTCAGGGGGCTTTCCCAGCTGTTCGAGTCTTTCCCTGAGCCTCGGCCTACGGTGGGACTGCTGACCGGCAGTGCCTCGGGTGCAGATCGAGATGCGATCACCCAGGGATTGGCCGACGGCAGCCTGCAGATCATCGTGGGGACCCATGCGCTGATCCAGGACGCCGTCGCGTTCAAGGATCTGGCTTTGGTGGTGATTGATGAGCAGCACCGGTTCGGAGTCGACCAGCGCCGGGCGCTGCGCGACAAGGGATACAACCCCCACCTGCTGGTGATGACGGCCACGCCGATCCCGCGTTCCTTGGAACTCACGGTGTGGGGTCACGTGGATGTTTCCATCCTCGACGAGATGCCACCCGGCCGGCTGCCCGTCCGCACCCGTGTCCTGCATCCTCGAGAGCGCGGTCGGGCGTATACGTTTATCCAGAGCCAGGTAGCCAAGGGCCGGCAGGCCTTTATCATTTACCCTTTGGTCGAGGCCTCGGACAAGATCGACGCACGTGCTGCAGTTGACGAGGCCGAGCGACTCCAGCGCGATGTCTTCCCCAAACTACGGGTGGGTCTGCTGCACGGGCGCGTGCTGCCCGCTGAGAAGGACGCGGTGATGGGCAAGTTCTTGGCCGGGGAGCTCGACGTCCTTGTGGCCACATCTGTTGTCGAGGTGGGCATCGACATTCCCAATGCCGCGGTCATGTTGATTGATGGTGCAGATCGGTTTGGTCTGGCGCAACTGCACCAGTTCCGCGGGCGTGTGGGACGGGGCAGTCACCAATCGTATTGCTTGTTGTTGGCGGAGAGCGCTTCAGCCGCGGCTGTTGAGCGATTACAGGCACTGGAGTCCAGCAACGACGGATTTGTGCTGGCTGAGAAGGACCTGGAAATGCGCGGACCCGGCGAATTCCTGGGCACACGGCAGAGCGGATTCCCCGAGCTTCCTATGGCGGCATTTGCCGACACGCGGCTACTTCACGAGGTCCGCGAGTTGGCGGAGAAGCTGCTGGAGGCAGATCCTGATCTGACCCAGCAAGCGCATCGGGCTCTGCGCGCCGGGGTCGCCAGCTTCTGGCAGGATTCCGGCGATCTCAGCTAGGGCTGAGAGGCGAGCGTACGATGCGCACAGCAGTCTATCCTGGCTCATTTGATCCGATCCACTGTGGGCATGTGGACATTGCCCAGCGTGCGGCGACGCTGTTTGATCGCCTCGTGGTAGGGATCTACACTCGGCCTGTTAAGCGGCTTCTCTTTACGGTGGATGAGCGCGTGGCATTGGCTCGTGCGGTACTGGAGCCCTTCGGCAACATCGATGTGCTTCCCTATGATGGGCTGACGGTTGAGTTTGCACGGTCCCTCGGGGCTCAGGCGCTGATCCGGGGACTGCGCGTCATCTCGGATTTCGAGCGCGAATACCAGATGGCTCTGATGAACCAACAACTCCAACCGCGCGTGGAGACGCTCTGTTTGATGACCCGGTACGAGTATGCGTTTGTGAGTGCCAGTTTGGTCAAAGAGGTTTTTGTTGCGGGTGGGGATGTGTCTGGAATAGTTCACCCCTTGGTCTTGGTTGCGCTGGAAGAGAAGCGCCAAGCGAGTTGATGGGGGCGTAGGATGTCGTGGGATGGGCTAGGGTATGAGGGATCGTCTTCATGAAGCTGAAAGAGGAGGGAGTATGGATGTTGACTTCCTGATCGATCGGTTGGAGCGTTATGTTGTCGAGGAGTGTCCGAGATTCCTGGGCAATCGTATGGTGAACGAAGACGAGGTGCGCGGTCAGCTGTCGCAACTGCGTCAGGCGGTACCCGAGCAGATCGAACAGGCCCGGCGCATTGTGCAGGAGCGCGATGCCGTTGTGGAATCCGCACGGCAGGAAGCTGACATAATCATCGCTAAGGCTCGTGAAGAAGGCCAACGGATGGCCTCCAGCCACCAGTTCGTGGTGGATGCACAGCGGCAGGCCAGGATGATCGTGCAAGAGGCCCGTCAGATGTCGGATCGCTTGAAGACGGATGCCGATGAATATGTGTTCAACTCTCTCAGCTTGCTCCAGGCCGAGCTCACCCGGCAGCTGAGGGTGGCGGAGAACGGACTGCATCGGCTGGAAGCGGCTCGCGAGGAGGGGCTTTCTGACGGGCAAGATTGACAGAATGCCGGTTTTCTGTATAATTGACTTCGCGCTCCAATGGGATCTGGTGACAGGTCCGGTTCGGGCGAGACTATTGATGACATAAGGGAGAGGAAGTAGATATGGCTGCAGTACCAAAGAGACGAACCCCGCCAGGCCGGCGTGATCGGCGGCGGGCCAACAGCTATCCCACGGCAAAGCTCCCCGCGCAAGTTCGGTGTGAGGAGTGCGGCGGACTGGTTCGGCCCTATTACGTATGTCCCAACTGCGGGTTCTACCGGGGACGTCAGGTCCTCCAGATTGCCGAGAGCTAATCTCAGTGTCATCTTGGGGTGCAATCTGGCGCGCTGGATGCATCGTCGTCCAGGCTCAGATCAGGCGCACCCGAGTTTGACTCCCGGCAGGTGATAGGGTACGGATGACTTATGAGCGGGCCTCTGCGGAGGCCCGTCCGTTTGTCTCTGACGCGGGGTTTGCGGTCGTTGCTGGGTAGGTGGACAGCAAACGAGATCGGTGAAGGGGTGTTTCATGGAACGCAAGACGATTCCTGGTGCAGTAACGGTGGAGCCCACGGTCTTGGAGACAATCGCTCGTCTGACGACTCTTGGGGTCCCCGGCGTTGCGGACATCGCAGAGCGTGATGTGGATCGTCTGCTGGGCATTTCCGGCAAGTCGGTGGCGATTCAGGTGAGGGAAGGGCGGGTCTTCGTGGATCTGCATATCGTTGCCGGTCCCGACCAGAGCTTGCTGCAGCTGGGACGCAAGGTCCAGTACGAAGTCACCCGGGCCGTTCAGCAGATGATTGGGATGCCTGTCGATGCCGTGAACGTCCACATTGAGGACGTAACGTACTCGCAGGTTGACGAATGGTCGACCGAGGAGTCGGCCTAGAACCGTGGTCAGTCGAGCGCGTACGGTGATGTTGTGCGCTCAAGGAGTTCTTTATGAAGGGTGAGCGCCGATTGTCGCGTGAGTTAGCCCTGCAAGCGCTATACGAGGTCGATCTCGTGGGCCACGCGCCGGCCACGGTTCTGTATGAGCGTTTTGGTATGGAATCGACGGCCAATGCCCGCGTGGCTGCCTACGCCCGACAATTGGTGGAGGGCGTTATGGCTGCGACATCACATCTGGATCTCTATATCC
>PVMS01123874.1_pt1 | contig 12130 bp, 8 predicted proteins | sample 1853461 | NCBI WGS metagenome assembly PVMS01 (sample SAMN08582032, study PRJNA380276) | Marine sediment metagenome, whole genome shotgun sequencing project. | isolation source: ocean sediment barecode stripped | collected 2017
ATTTATCCAAGAACTTATTCACCGCATAATTCGAATGAAGAAATTGCTAAAAAAATTAGCCTCTTTTTAACGGAACTATTGAAAGATGATCTGGCTGCCATGACAGAAGACCAACGAGAATTTCAATATGAAGAGGTGGATATGAATGATGATGGAATAAAAGAATATTTGGTTGGATTTAACAACTCTTATTTTTGCGGAAGCGGTGGATGTTCCTATTACCTGCTACACAATAATGGAACGGTCATCACAATATTCACTGTATCAGAGACTCCTTTTATTGTAATGGTGAGCTCAAAGACAAACGGTTGGCGTGATATCCTGGTAAAAAGTGATGATTGGTTGCGCCAATTAAAATTTGACGGAAAAACTTATCCTTCTAACCCGGGTATACTTAGAGAATTTAATGAAATTCCCAGTGATGATGCCTATAGATTATTATGGGATGAATTTCCAATACCCTATTTTGTTTTTTAACTTAAAAAAATATGAATTATGCATAAATACATTTTAACATTAGGTTTTTTAATTTTACTGTATAGCTGCGTAAAAAACCCTTCAGACAAACCGGAAGTTGAAGAATCAAAAGTAGAGACTACAGTCGTTGAAGAAAGTCCTAAAAGAGTAGCGATCGTATCCAAAGAATTCAAAACAAAAACTGGTAAAACGTTTATTGTATCCGAAGAAAAACCTAGTGCCAGTATCAGTAAAGTTTCCGTTGTTACAAAAGGCTTTGCTGAAGTCAATGAAACGCTTCAACTGGAAGAATCAGATCCAATATCCAAAATTTCAATTGTAGACCTGAACAAGGATGGTTTTGATGAAATATTCATCATTACCAGATCAGCAGGTTCGGGATCGTACGGAACAATTTATGGATTTAGCTCCAATAAAGACAAATCGGTAAGTAGTATAATCATTCCCGAAATTTCTCAATCTGACCTGGCGGAAGGAGCTATTTTCAATGGCTATCAGGGGCATGATTCCATTTATGTTTCCAAGAATAAATTATTTAGAAAATTTCCAATCTATAAGGAGGGAGATGAAAACTGTTGTCCGTCCGGGGGAAATAAAACTATACAATATGTGATAAAACCGGGAGAAAACTATTGGAGATTAGAAGTAAAGTAAACCATAATGAATTTATGAAGTGACGTACACCTTTTCCCTTTTCTCTTTTCTTTCTTCTCTTCTCTTTTCCCTTAAAGCTCCAAAGCCTTTTTAGGATTATTATCCATCAATATTTCTACCGGGTTTTCTAATGCCTCTTTGACCGTCACCAAGAATCCGACCGATTCTTTTCCGTCAATAATTCGATGATCGTAAGAGAGAGCTACATACATTATTGGTCGGATCACCACCTTACCTTCAATTGCCACAGGGCGTTCTACTATATTATGCATCCCCAAAATAGCACTTTGTGGTGGATTGAGAATAGGTGTTGAAAGCATAGACCCAAAAACACCTCCATTGGTAATTGTAAATGTTCCTCCCGTCATTTCATCAACAGTAATCTGACCGTCTCGAGCGCGAATGGCCAAACGTTTCACTTCATTTTCGACACCTCTAAAGGTAAGTTTATTTGCATTTCTAATTACAGGAACCATCAATCCTTTAGGTCCGGAAACCGCAATTGAAATATCAACAAAATCGTAAGACACTTTAAAATCACCATCCAGCATAGAATTAACATCAGGAAACATTTCTAAGGCTCTGACCACTGCCAAAGTAAAGAAACTCATAAAACCCAGACTTACATCATATTTCTCTTTAAAATTCTCTTTATATTTTTTTCGCAGATCAAAAATTGCTTGCATATCTACCTCATTGAAAGTAGTTAACATGGCCGTTTCATTTTTTACAGAGACCAATCTCTCTGCAACTTTTCTACGTAACATGGATAATTTCTTACGATCACTTTTTCTGTCTTTTTCATTGATCGCTTCCCCCATGGATGGAACAGCCTTTATTGCATCTTCCTTGGTTATTCTACCATCTTTTCCGGTTCCTGTAATTTCACTGGCATTGATCCCTTTTTCAGATAATATTTTTTTGGCTGCAGGTGAGGCTGTTCCGGTTGCATAGGTTGTACTTGAAATTTCACTTTTTGGCCTTTCTGCCTTTTCAACAATTGGATCAATACTACTGACTGCCGTACCACTACCTTCTGGTTTGGTGGCATCCATATCGATCAAACAAACCACTGCCCCAACATCAACTGCGTCACCTTCTTCTGCTTTAAAAGTAATTATTCCACTTTCTTCAGCAGGAAGTTCTAAAGTGGCCTTATCAGAATCTACCTCTGCAATTGCCTGGTCCTTTTCTACGTATGAACCATCTTCAACTAACCAAGATGCAATTTCAACTTCTGTAATGGATTCTCCCGGTGAGGGGACCTTCATCTCTAAAATCATTTTAATTTCTTTTTTGAACTATTTTTAATCCTGGTTATCAAAAACTCCATCAATAACCTTTTGTTGTCTCTTTTTAAATCGTGCTAATGAACCCGCTGCCGGTACTGAATAATATGTTCTCGATCGAACCTTTAAATTTATCATCTCACCCAAATCGTTTTCTACATGAAACCGTTGCAACATAAAACTCCAGGCACCCATATTTTTCGGTTCTTCCTGAGTCCAGATATAATCTTCAACATTCTTGTATTTATTGATTACATTTTGAATTTTTTCTCTATGTAAAGGAAAAAGCTGCTCTATACGAACAAAAGCTATATCATCTCTTTGCAGTTTCTCTCTTTCGGCAATTAATTCATAATAAAACTTTCCGCTACAAAATACTAACCGTTTGATCTTATCTCTTTCAACGGTATCATCAATTATTTCGTGAAATTCTCCCTCAGAAAAATCTTCCAAAGAGGATGAGGCCATCGGATGTCTTAGTAAACTTTTTGGTGTAAATACAACCAATGGTTTCCTAAAGTTTCGCTTCATTTGTCGGCGTAACAAATGGAAAAAATTAGCAGGAGTAGTGCAATTGGCAACGGTCATGTTATCATTAGAACATAATTGTAAATAACGTTCTATTCTTGCAGATGAATGTTCAGAGCCCTGACCTTCATACCCATGTGGTAATAATATTACAATACCATTTTGTTGCTTCCATTTATCTTCGGCAGCGGAAATGTATTGGTCAAATATTATTTGAGCTCCGTTGCTAAAATCACCAAATTGGGCTTCCCAGATAGTTAAAGTATTTGGTGCAGCCATGGAATATCCATAATCAAAACCTAAGACGCCATATTCTGATAAGGAAGAATTGAAAATATTCATTTTTCCTTTATTTTTTGGGTTGGTATTCAACAGGTTATACTTTGTCGTAGATATTTCATCTCTTAAGATCGCATGTCGATGTGAGAAAGTTCCCCTTTCCACATCCTGACCCGATAATCTGACGTTATATCCCTCTTCTAATAAACTTCCAAAGGCAAATATCTCTGCCATGCTCCAATCTAACTTATCCGTTTCGAATACCATTTTAGCTCGATCGCGAAGAATTCTCTCTGCTTTTCGTAAAAATTTCACACCTTCCGGAACGGTGGAAATAATTCTGGCGATATTCTCCAAATGGCTCTTTGGATATTTTGTGCCAACACTTAATAATAGCCCTTCTAGATCCTGATGCATAAACCCACTCCAGACATTGTCCATAAAAGGTCTGATCTTAGTAGCAACATCGAGTTTAGATTTTTCATATTCCTTCTCCAACAAACCTTTAAAACTGCTAATTAAATTTGGGACATAATCTTTGTCAATTGCACCTTCAGCAAGAAGTTTTTCAGTATAAATATCTCTTGGATTTGGTTGTTTGGAAATTGCCTTATACAATTTAGGTTGTGTAAATCTTGGTTCATCACCCTCATTATGTCCGTACTTTCTGTATCCCAAAAGATCAATAAAAACATCACGCTTAAATTTCATTCTAAAATCTAAGGCTACCAGGACCGCATGGGTTACGGCTTCAACATCATCCGCATTGACATGCAGAACCGGTGATAGTGTTACTTTTGCAACATCCGTACAATAGGTACTGGATCGGGCATCCAGATAATTTGTCGTAAAGCCAATTTGATTATTAACTACAATATGAATTGTACCTCCTGTAGAATATCCTTTCAATTTACTCATTTGAATCACTTCGTACACAATCCCCTGCCCTGCAATAGCGGCATCTCCATGTACAACAATAGGTATTATTTTTGATGCATCTCCTTTATACTCCTCATCTATTTTTGCCCTTGTAATTCCTTCAGCTATAGATCCCACAGTCTCCAAATGAGATGGGTTAGGAACCAAATTCATGGTTATTTCTTTATTGCTTTTTAGGGTTTTTTTAATAGTGGATCCCAAATGATATTTCACATCACCATCAAAATCACTTTCTTCATCGTAATCCTTACCTTCAAATTCATTAAAGAGTTCTCTAATTGGTTTCCTGAAAATATTTACTAACGTATTTAATCTACCACGATGTGCCATTCCCAAAACAAATTCATCGACGTCGTATTTTTCAGCCGCTGTTCTCACAAGGCCTCCAAGTGCAGGGATCAAAGTCTCCCCTCCCTCTAAGGAGAATCGCTTTTGTCCAACATACTTAGTTTGTAAAAATTGCTCAAAGGTAACTGCCTGATTTAACTTTGTAAGTATATATTTCTTCGTGTCTACGTCATAATTAGGATGATTATCATTTTCGTTCAAAACATTCTGAAGCCATTGTATCTCCTGGGGATTACGAATATACATGTATTCAACACCAATGGAATCACAATAAATGCGTTCCAAATGATTGATTATGTCCTCTAAAGAGGTTGGTTGTAAACCTAAAATACTTCCCGCGTTGAATACCGTTTGAAGATCGTCTTTGGTCAGATCAAAATTTTCAAGGTCTAAAGTCGGAGTATAAACTCTTCTATTTCGAACCGGGTTTGTTTTAGTGAACAAATGTCCCCTTGTTCTATAGCCATTGATCAGCTCAATAACCTTAAACTCCTTAAATACCTGTTCAGGAATCTCAACCTCAACAGATTGGTCATTTTTCAATGAATAATCAGTGTTCGCCAAATCATAACCCTGAAAAAAACTTCTCCAACTTGGCTCTACTGCATCAGGATTTTCTTGATATTGCTCGTATAGATCAGCAATAAATTCCGTATGTACTGTATTCAAAAATGAAAATTGATCCATTATTTATTAAACTATTCCCTTTTGTTAGAAATGATTGACAAAAATAAGGGGTTTTGCGAGAATAGCTATATAAAAAATGAGAAATGTCTGTTTCTGATGTGTATTCCGAAATTCGATTTATCCTTCTATAATGTGGGCGAACGGGAGAGAACCTAGGGAGTAATCAAGATAAAAATATTAAGAAAATTAGAGAAATAACTCCTCCTTTCAAGTAATATAAAAAGGTAAAAATGAGAGTCATTATTTGAAAAATTAGGCCTAATTGTAAAAAAAAATGACAAATATTGTTATAAATTCGACCTAATCCTGTCTAATAGTAAACGACGAACCGATAATAATAAAATTAACCCCCTAAAATATAATAAAATGAAAACACTTAGCCCCCATGTTTTCTTCGTTTTATTGATTGTTACTTTTTTTGGCCAAATCAAGGCCCAAAATCAGGATTATATAGCTTTATTAAATGAAAATATTTTTGCACCTTCCAACAAAATAACAGTCTTGAATATATGGAATACAAAGTTTCCGGATGAAATAAAAATATTAAACACTTTGGTTGAAAAGTATAAAAATGAAAATGTGGTTTTCGTTGCTATTACTGATGAAGATGAAGATATTGTCGAATTATTTTTAAAAAAGCAACCCTTCAATTACCAGCATCTGAACGGAGTAGAAGGAGAGAAAATATTTAACAGCTTCCAGACCGGAGTATATAAGGTATATCCAATGCATATTATTATAGACCAAGATGGTAAGATCAGCTATAAAAGAAAGAATGCTGTTAAAAATATTGACGCAAAGTTGGTTAATAGAATTGATCTGTTATTAGCGAATAATTACAAAAAGGATCTGCCAAAATCTACAGAGGTATATACTTTTACTAAAAATACCGATGTAGGCGCTAATCCTTAAGGCATCTTTGGTGAGTGAATAATTTTAATGCATCCACTACGCAAAATCTCCCGACTTTGAGTTAAAACTATTTGCCAGGCAACCCAATCATAATTCACACCTCTTTTTATACCAGATGTTTGATATATCAGTAGCTAAAGAAATATCTACAAGTGTAACATAACACCCTGCAAACAATTATAAAGCAAATATTGACTGAATACTTTTGATTGATACTATAGAACAAAGTCAGGAGAGTTTGCGCAGCGGTGAAATCCAAAAAAGAAGTAAGAAAATTAACCGGTCAACGCTATTTAGGGATTGTCAATTGACAAACTCAGAACTCAGAACTCAGAACCCGGAACCCGGAACCCGGAACTCAGAACTCAGAACCCGGAACTCAGAACTCAGAACCCAGAACTCAAAACTCAAAACCCAAAACTCTCCAGTATTCCGAATTAGGAAATTATCTCTTCATGATAAATAATCCTGTTCTCTTTTTCATTCTTGTTCAGGTAACTTCTTAAAATTCTTTGTATGTCACTATTATCTTGTTTTGATTCAATTAACTCCTCATAGGTATCTAAAGAGAAATTGGAACCCAGCTTTGAAAAGAAACCAAATCCACAATAGACACCATTTTTGACCAAGATAACCACTTCCTCATCAGTAGTTCTTCCTGTCTCCTTAATTATATAGGTCTCCTTATTTAATAATTTTTTTAAGGCTTTATTTACTCTTTCATTATACTGTTGAACCTCTTCTTTCCCTCTGCATATTCCTTTGCATTTTTTTATTTGATAATGAAAACAACCTCCCGAAATATTTTGCAAACTACAATATTTCGGACATAGCTCATATTCTTCACAAAGGTGTTCCAAAAATGCTCTGCACTGAGATTGGTTATAAAATTTCAAAATTGGAGATTGAACCAAATTGGTTCGATTATAAATGATGTGGTTGATACCTTTTCTATCATAATAGGTACTAATGCCATAGCTATGACTATTCCTTTTCTGTGAACGATTATATTTGGGGAAATATCTTTTTATCTCATCCGATTCCAAGAGTAGCGCCGTTAACTCGTTACCGGTTAATACGTAAGTAATATCGGCCGTTTCTCTACAGAGTTTTATTTCTTTAGAGGTTTTATCATAAATATGACTTAATACCCTGCTTTTAATATTATTTGCCTTTCCTACATATATTATTTTATCATTATTATCTTTAAAATAATAAACCCCCGTTTTGTCTGGTAAATTGTCGATTACCTCTTTAGGAAGTAGGGGTGGTAGTGTTGCCTGTCTCGATCTATTATTTAAAAAGGTATCGAAGGTTCCATTATCATCTAGAGCCAGTAATTTTTCAAACAGAATTACCGTGGCTTCCGCATCACCTCTTGCCCTATGTCGTCCATTAATTTTAATACCTAAATTTGTGCATAAACTACCCAGACTATAGGAACGCTGACCCGGAATTAATTTTCTTGACAAGCGAACAGTACAAAGTTTTTTTCTTTTAAACTCTGCACCGAGTTCCTGCAACTCGTACTTGATCACGCTAAAATCAAAATTGACACTGTGTGCTACAAATATGCAATCCTGTGTATATTCAATTACATCTTTTGCAATTTCATAGAACTTAGGAGCTTCTTGCACCATATTGTTTGTAATTCCTGTCAAACCTGAAATTCTATAACTAAGAGACATCTCAGGATTTACCAATGAAGTAAACTCTTTAATAACCTTTTTACCGTCGTGTACAAAAATGGAAATTTCAGTAATTTTATTTCCTTTCCCTCCAAATCCGGTAGTTTCTATATCTACAATTGCGTACACTATAAACTATGCGTTAACTCTTTTATCAATTGCTTTTAGCTCTACTTTCAATTCTTGAAACATATTGATGATGCTACTCAATTTCAATTCATGCTCATCGTATTCCTGGGTATTGATACAACAAGTAAATTCCCATAATTCCAGTATCTCATTAACCGGCACATGGTAAGGGTCATATCGCTTATTATCAGAAGCCAATAGCAATGTACCATGTTCTTCTATGTTATCGTAAATTCTTTTATAAACAATACCGTCATTTAAAGTTAGAACAATATATGTCCTCCCGTTTTTTATATCTTCTACACCTTCAACAAATTTGGCAACAATATAAGATCCACTCTTTACAGGAATCATAGAATCTCCTTTTATTGGAAATGCTCTATGCTTACCCGTTGGTAAAAAAGGCAACTTTATTTTGTTTAAATGTTCAATATATTCCGGATCTGAATAACCTCGTAAATAACCGGCAGATGCTTCTGTGGGAATGATCTCGATCAGATCTTCATTTTCCTCACTAACTGTGATGGGGAATAACACTCTTTTATTTCCAATTTCAATAAATGAAGTATCCTTTGCTTTTCTTAAATCATTTTTGATCAATATATCTATAGGGAGTTTAAAATAGTCAGACAGATCTATTATCCTGTCAATAGGCGGTTCCGATCTCCCCTCTTCATAAGAGCTCACCATAGACCTGGTCCAGCCTAGTTCTTCTGCAAAATTTTCCTGAGAATGCTTTTTTAAATTTCTCAAATGGCGGATGTTCGTTTGTATGTATTTCATTTTACAATAACTAAAGGATTAAAAGATTGAAAGATTTATTAAACTCAAAACTCATCCCGATAACCATCGGAACTCAAAACTCAGCACTCAAAACTCAGCATTAATTTCATAATGCTACAAACATAAGCAATAAATGTTTCAAATTGTAGCTAATTTTGTATAAAATTTATATACCTCTGTTTTGTACATCAATTGTCACACCTATTACAGCCTGAGATATGGCACCATAAAACCGGAAGACCTGCTCGCTTTAGCCGCTGAAAAGGGATTAAAAACCCTTGCATTAACAGATATTAACAGTACTTCAGCTTGTTTGGACTTCGTTCGTTTGTCTAAAAAATATAGTATCAAACCTGTATTGGGAATAGATTTTAGAAATGGAGCCCAGCAACAATTTATAGCATTGGCACAAAACAATCATGGGTTCCAATCACTCAATAAATACTTATCCACTTTCAGGCACGATAGTACTTTAAAAATTCCGGATCACGCCATGCAAATGGAGCATACCTTTATTATTTATCCTTATACACCTAAAAAAAAATACATTTTAAAAGCCAATGAATACATCGGTGTAAAACCAAAAGACCTCAACAAATTAAAATTCTCCAAATGGAATTTGCAACACAGCAAATTGGTAATTCTGCAAACGGTTTCTTTTAGAAATAAAAAGGATTTCAACACACACCGTCTCTTGCGAGCCATTGATAACAATACCCTGTTAAGTAAATTACCCCTCGAAGAACAAGCTGAGATAACGGATAAAATGTTTTCTCCCGAAGAATTATGTGTCCTCTATAAAGATTACCCTGAACTGATCAAAAATACAGAACAGCTCTTAAAAAAATGTGGTATCCATTTTGATTTTTCTAAAAGCACACCTAACAACCAAAAAACCTATACCAATAGTGAAGTACTCGATTTTAAATTATTAGAAAAGTTGACTTATAACGGACTGTCTTACAGGTATCAAACCCCTGACGAAATAGTCTATTCGCGCATAAAAAAAGAATTGGGAATCATCAAAGAAAAAGGCTTTGTTTCTTATTTTTTAATCAATTGGAAGATTTTAAAATACGCGCGCAGCAAAGACTATTTTTATGTTGGAAGAGGAAGCGGTGCCAACAGCATCGTTGCCTATTTATTACGTATTACCGATGTTGACCCTGTAGAATTGGATCTGTACTTTGAACGTTTTATCAACTTATACAGAAAAAATCCACCGGATTTTGATATTGATTTTTCATGGACAGATCGTGATGATATTACCCAATTCATTTTTTAAGCGATTTAAAAACACCTCTCTTATTGCAGTATATAATACCTTTAAATTTAAAGCTTCTGTTCGTGAACTGGGAAAAGTTTTTGGCTTGCCAAAATCAGAAATGGATATGCTTACCCGCAGGAGGTATAATTTCAACCAACTGGATAAATTGTCTCAATTGGTATTGCAATACAGCAAATACATACAAGGTTTTCCTAATTATTTAGGAATTCATGCAGGAGGGATATTAATTTCAGAAAAACCCATTCATTATTATACCGCTACCTTTTTACCTCCTAAAGGTTTTGCAACCACACAATTTGATATGCTGGTAGCCGAAGATATCGGATTGTATAAATTTGATATTTTAAGTCAGCGTGGATTAGGAAAGATCAAAGACGCTGTTGAAATTATTAAAACCACTCATCCAAATAAAACACCCATTGACATTCACGATATCAAGCGATTTAAAGAAGACGAACGAATTAAATATCTGTTAAAAAATGCCAAAGCTATCGGTTGCTTTTATGTAGAATCTCCCGCCATGCGGATGTTACTTAAAAAACTGCAGGTAGACAATTATTTGGGACTGGTGGCAGCAAGTTCTGTTATACGCCCGGGAGTAGCAAAATCCGGAATGATGCGTGAATATATTTTGCGGTACAGAAATCCCGAACGCAGAAAAGATGCTCATCCAACCTTATTGGATCTTATGCCGGAAACTTATGGCGTTATGGTATATCAGGAAGATGTTATTAAGGTTGCACATCATTTTGGGGGACTGACCTTAGGAGAAGCCGATATGCTGCGCCGAGGGATGTCCGGTAAATTTCGATCGCGTGAAGAGTTTTTAAAAGTAAAACAACTATTCTTTGATAACTGTAAACAACAAGGAAAACCCGAAGCTCTGATTGAAGATATCTGGCGACAAATTGAAAGTTTCGCCGGCTATGCCTTTGCCAAAGGACACTCGGCTTCTTATGCAGTGGAGAGCTACCAGAGCTTATTTCTTAAAGCCTACTATCCTATAGAACATATGGTTGCTACCATCAATAATTTTGGCGGATTTTATACTACAGAACTCTATATCCACGAAGCCAAAATGCATGGCGCCATTATAGCAGCACCATGTATAAATAATAGTTTTAAAAAAGCCATCATACAAGGAAAGGTCCTCTTTATAGGATTTATGTTTTTGCGTTCTCTGGAATCAAAAACCATCAAGCGATTGCTACAGGAACGATCAAAGTATGGCGCTTATAAAAGTCTGGATGATTTTATTGACCGGGTTCCTATTTCCATAGAACAAATAACCATTTTAATAAAAATCAATGCCTTTCGGTTTACCCAAATCAATAAACGGGAATTACTATGGGAGGCACATATGAAAATTAGCAAAATTACTTTTGAAGAATATATAAACACCTTATTTAAAACCGAAAAAATAAGTTATAAGATCCCCTCTCTGTTGTGCAGCGCATTAGAAAATTCTTTTGATGAAATCGAATTATTAGGCTTTGCGCTGTGCAACCCTTTTGAATTATTATTAAAATCTCCAAGAAATTTATTGAAAGCTAAAGATTTAACACGCTACAAAAATAAGATCATCACCATAGAAGGCTATTTGATAACCACTAAAAACACAAGAACATCCTCTGGTAAGTCCATGTATTTTGGCACTTTTATAGATCGTGCGGGTGATTTTATAGATACCGTACACTTCCCTCCTGTTGCTGCTAAATATCCCTTTCGGGGAAAAGGAATTTATACCCTTACCGGTAAAGTATTAGAAGAGTTTGATTGTATTAATATCGAAGTTATTTCTATGCATCGTTTGGCCATTGTGGAAGACCCGAGATATGCCGATAAACCCAAAAATATTGCCCTATGATATTAGAGAACAGAGCCATCGTGCATATGGATCTGGACACTTTTTTTGTGTCTTGTGAAAGATTGATAGACAGTAGGTTAAATGGAAAACCGGTATTAATTGGCGGCACATCCGACAGAGGCGTGGTAGCGTCTTGCAGCTATGAGGCCAGAGAGTTTGGCATCCACTCCGCCATGCCTATGCGTATGGCAAAACAACTCTGTCCGGAAGCCATTATATTACGGGGAAATTCAGGCAGGAAGAGACATTAGCAGGTCGGAAG
>PVMS01049989.1_pt1 | contig 12129 bp, 10 predicted proteins | sample 1853461 | NCBI WGS metagenome assembly PVMS01 (sample SAMN08582032, study PRJNA380276) | Marine sediment metagenome, whole genome shotgun sequencing project. | isolation source: ocean sediment barecode stripped | collected 2017
CTGATCATCGTGTTCGCCGCCATCGTTCGCAAGGCGTTGAGCCTGGAGCGGCAGATCACCATGCGGGTGTTCTCGTGGCTGGGGACGTTCCTCATGGTGCTGCTGCTCGTCTACCTCTATTTCCTGGTCGTCGAAATGCTCACCCTGCTGTACGCGACCCCCGAGGTGGAGAAGCGGCTATCGGATGCCCTGCTCTTCGGCGACTACGCACCGCTGTACTCGGCCTGCGTAGCGGCCCTCGTGATCTCGGTCGTGGCCCTCATCGTCATGGCACTGCGCAGCTCGTGGAATCTGGGATGGCTCGTGGCCGCAGGCGTCCTGGTGAACCTGGCCGCGATCGGAAAGCGGCTCCTCATCGTGGTTCCCTCCCAGACCCACGGCATGTTGCTGCCCTACGAGGTCGGCTCGTACACGCCGACGTTGGAGGAGGTCGGGGTGGTGGTCGGGATGCTCGCCTTTGGAGCGTTGCTGCTCGCCGGGTTCCTGAAGACCTTCCCCGGCGTCCCGCTCGAGGTCGAGATCGAAACCGAGGCCGAACCCAAGGAGGTGGCTCATGCGTAAGACCATCACGCTGGCGATGATCATCGTGGGTGTCGGCCTCATGCTGGCGGGCTACTTCCTGGCGGCCCCGTGGGGAGCGGACAGCGTGGCCAACTCGAACCCACGGCTGCCGTTCTCGCCGGCGATCTTCGTCCTCGGCGTGATCACCGTCTTCTCTTCGGCACTCGTATACGAGCTCATCCCGAACCGATACGAGTGATGCAGGAAACGCCGGAGTGGGCAGCGATCGCCGCCACGCGGCAAGGGCTCTACCGCACGTTCGGGAGAGCCCTTCTCCCTCCCGAGGAAGGGCTGACCGTGACCCTGCAGGCGGCAGCCGACTACCTCGAGGCGCAAGACCTCACCCACTTCGCCTTCTACCCCTACTGGCTGTCTTTTCGTAGCGCCCTCGCCGACCCTCCAGCGGTCGATGAGCTGGCTACCACCTATGTGCGCCTCTTCGCCTCCGGGGTCGATGGTGCGCTGTGCCCGCCGATCGAGTCGTGGTACAAGACCGAGGCCCGATTTGGCGGCACGGCGAAGCTGGTGGCCGCCCTCGAAGCCGATTACCGGGGATTGGGCCTGGCCGTTGTCGGCACGGCGGAGCCACCAGACCACGCCTCGACACAGCTGGAGGCGATGTCGGCGCTGTGTGCCCGGGAAGCCGAAGCGTGGCGCGGCAGCCGAGACCCTGACGCCGCCGACGCCCTGGGATGCCAGGATCGCTTCCTACGAGCCCACCTCGCCACCTGGTTCGGCGATTTCGCCGCCCGCGTCCGGAGTGCCGACCCGGATGGCTGGTACCACGCCGTGACTAAGGCTGTCGATGCCTTCGTCATCCAGGAGGCGGATCTGGTGCGGGCGATGCGGCGTCAGATGGGAGCGGCATGACGGTCGCAGTGATGATGTGCGGCGATGACCTCACCCCCGACCACCGAGCCGTGCTCGCCGGCTCATCGATCCGGATCGTCGACGACCTGTGTCGTCACCCCGAGGCGGTGACGACCCTCGAGGAGGACGTAGACGGGCTCGTGCTGGTGTTGCACGCAGATCACGTCGCTTCGACCGACGTCCAGGCTCAGATCCGGGCGGCCGGTCTCGACCCGCTCGGCGTTCCGGTGCTGGATGTGCGTGAGTATGCCGGAGACCCGGTGCGGCTCGGCGTGGCCGTTGCCGGGGCGACGGCGCGGGCCACGGCCTTTCCCGGCTCGACCCCTGCACACGCCAAACCGGTGTTTCCGGAGCGCTTCACACGGCGATCGCTGTTCACCGTTCCCGAACCCTCCTATATCGCGGCGCCGGCGATCGACTCGATGCTCTGTGCCGCCGGAGACGGCTGCACGCTATGTGTGCAGGCCTGCCCGCAACAGGCATACACCTGGGTGGAGGGCAGGATCTTGTACGACAAGGACGTGTGTGAGCCTTGCGGAAGGTGCGTCACGACCTGCCCGACCGGCGCAGTGAGCAATCCCGGCGCAACGCCCGAGGCGCTCGCCGCCCAGATCGAGGCGATGACCGTCGCCAGTGCGCGACCCGTCGGCGTGATGTTCCGGTGCAGCCGGGGGACTACCGATCCGGCGCCATCAGACTGGCAGGTCGTCGAGGTGCCTTGCACCGGGATGGTGACTGCACCATGGGTGGTCGCACCGCTGCTACTCGGTGCAGCCCAGGTGGCCGTCCTCCCCTGCTCGATGACCGGCTGCGACCGGGGTCTGGACGCAGCGGCCGAGTCGGCGGTGGACTTCGCGTCCGAGCTCCTCATCGCCATGAGCGTTGCGGCAGATCGAGTGGCGATCAAGCCCACGTCCATCATCGCCGCCCCTGTTCTCGCATTTCCGGTCGACGATCCGTTTGGACCGCGAGCGGCTGCCGGCGTGTACGCCGGTCTGCGGGCGGCTGCGCAATCTGCCGTGGCCGAGGTCGCCGGCCCGGCCGCCATGCTCGGCATCGTTTCCATCGACCCTGGGGCGTGCACGATGTGCACTATGTGCGTGCAGCGGTGCCCGACCGGGGCGCTGGCGGGCGGCTACTCGACCGAGGGGCATCTGGCCATCTCCTTCGACCCTGTGGATTGCACCGCATGTGACCAGTGCGTCGAGGTGTGTCCTGAGGCCCAGCGCGGGGCGATCGCCGTGGACCATCGCGTCGATTTTGCGGCACTGGCCACGGGACGAGTGGAGCTGAACCGCTCGGCGACCCACACCTGCGAACGGTGCGGACAGCCGGTGGCGCCGACAGCGATGATGGATCGAATCTCGGACATCCTGGATGACGATCCGGCCCTGATGGGCCACCTCACCCGGCGCTGTTTGGCCTGCCGCGGCACCTCCTGAGCGCCACGGTTTCACGACCACGATCCCTCCAATCCCTGGGAGAAGTGTCCAGGGATCGACCAGATAATCTTGGGCCCCCTCGCGGCCCTTCGTGGACAGGTGCTACGGCATTCCCGCCACCGAGTACAGCCGCCATTTGCCGGGGACGCCCTTGAGGTCATGGGATCCGCGCTCTTCGAACTCGATCCCCGAGCCGACGACCAGGTCCTTCACCGTGCTCGACACCATGACCCCGCTCCCCGGCTCGGCGTCGATGACCCTGGCGGCGATGTGGACCGCAAGCCCGCCGATGTCGTCACCGGTGAGCTCGACCTCTCCGGTATGTAGCCCGGCGCGGATGTCGATCCCCAGCTCGGGCATTTTCCGCTGCAGGTCGGCGGCACAGGTCACGGCCCTGGTGGGCCCATCGAAGGTGGCGAGGAAGCCGTCACCAGAGGTATGGCGCTCGGTGCCACGGTATCGCTGTAGATAGTCTCGCGTCAGACGGTCGTGGCGAGCAAGCAGACTCAGCCAGTGCTGGTCGCCGAGCCGGGCCAGATGGTCGGTCGACCCGACGATGTCGGTGAACATCACCGTGGCCAGCGTTCGGTCCGAGACCGGCCGCGGGCGAACACCGGTGACGAACTCCTCGATCTCATCGAGCACCGGCGCAGGGTCGATGAAGTAGGGGGAAGTGTCGGCGCCGGGCAGTTCGACGAGCCTGGCGCCCGGGATATGGGCGGCGAGATACTCGCCATGCGCCGGGCGGTGATAGATCGCATCCTTGCGGGTGATGATCAGCGTGGGGACGTTGATGCTGCCAAGGATCGATCGAACATCGACTTCGGCATACCACTTGGCCATGTTGGTGGCCCAGCTCGGCGGTGCAGAGAGCCTCTGGTATCGGGCCAGCCACTCCATCATCTGAGGGTCATTGCCGGTGCTTGGCGCCGGCAGAACGAAGAAGCCCGGTTTGCCCCAGCCCCGGCGGACCGCTTCGACAAGCGTGTCCAGCGCCTCCTGCGGCATTCCGATCGGGTAGTTCTCGGCTCGGGTCCAGCGGGCAAAACTGCTGCTGAGCACGAGTGCCGAAACACGATCCGGGTGGGCGGCGGTGAACATCATGGCCCCCGGCCCGCCTTCGGTATCTCCAATCAGGGTCGCCTGCTCGATCCCGGCGTCATCCATCACAAAGCGGATGTCGTCGACCCAGTGATCGACCACGACATTGGGCACCGTGTCCGAGATACCGCTGCCTCGGTTGTCGAAGTAGGTGACCCTGGCGAATGAAGACAAGCGCTCGAAGAACTCGGCGATGAGCGGCTGCTCCCACATCACCTCCACGTTGGAATGCACGTCGTTGAGGTAGAGGAGATCGGGTCCCTCGCCGAAGGTCTGGTAGGCGACAAAGCCCTCGCCGGTGTCGGCGTACCTGGTCTCTGGTGGGTTCCGCAGCAGGCTCATGCGGGGTCAAAGGTATCAGGCGGCTCCAGCATGCGGCGAGCTGGGTCGTGTTCCAGATACTCCCATGGCGGCCTGCCGTTGCGCTCTGTAGGTTTGACCGGGTGGCGAGAGCGGGGCCCCGGCACGCCGGGGCCCGAACACGAAGAGGGAAACCATGACAACCAGCGAATCTGACGCGCCAAGCCCAGAAGACGAATCGCCCGATCTTGGGCCACTGCCGTTGTGGATGAAACCTGCGGTCGACTGGGTGGCGCGAAGAGATGCGACCGTGCATATCAAGTTGCTCTTCGGCTTCCTGTCGATCGCCGTCCTGCTCCTGGCCTTGGGCGTCTTCAGCATCGGGGTGCTCAACCGGGTGGACGATCAGGTGGGGCGAATCACCACCCTGCACGATCAGAGCGACGGCGCACGAGAGATGATCTACAAGGTCACCGCCCAGAGCCACTTCCGGGCGATGGCTCTCCTCACCCAGATCGACAAATGGGACGACAAGATCTATACCGCCAAGGACAGCTTCGCTGAGGGTCTCAGTGCGGTGCGGGCAATGAGCGCGACCTCGGACGAGACATTGTTTGATGAAGTGGCGGCCGTCAACAGTCGATTCGAAGCCGAGAGCATGAGCGTCTCTGAGGTGTACTACGCGGGCGAGTTCGACCGCGCCGAAGATCTGCACCTTCAGGTCGAGCACGAGACCTCTCACGAACTCGAGGATCAACTCAATGAGCTCATCTCCACGTCGGATGTGCTCGCCAGCGACGAGGTGGAGAAGTTCAAGAACGATCGTCGCCTGTTGACCTTTGCGGTTGCCGCGTTCTCGGCAGCCTCCCTCGCCGTGGCGTTGCTGATGGGAGCGGTGCTGTCGTGGTCGCTGATCCGCCCGGTGCGCCGGGTCGATCGTGCGCTCGAGCGCATCGCCGACGGCGACTTCGAACAATACGTCGAGGTGCCGAATCGTGATGAGTTCGGCAGCCTCACCGCCAACCTCAACAAGACCTCGGCTCAGCTCGGTGCTTTGTACACCGACCTCAAAACGCTGAACACCGGGCTCCAGGAGACGGTAGAGCGGAAGGTGAAAGAGCTGAGCCGCGCCGACCGCCTCCGCCGCTATGTGTCGCCCCAGCTCGCCGAATCGATCCTGGCCGGTGATACCGAGGTGGTGCTGGGATCGAGCAGGAAGCTCCTCACCGTGTTCCTCTCGGACATTCGGGGATTCACCGAGATGACCGAGCGCATGGAGCCGGAGCATCTCGTCAACGAGCTGAACGAGTATCTCACCGAGATGACCGAGATCGTCTTTCGCCACGGCGGGACGCTCGACAAATACATCGGTGACGCGATCCTCGTCTTCTTCGGCGACCCCGTTCCCCAAGACGACCACGCGCAGCGAGCCCTGAAGATGGCCCTCGAGATGCAAGATCGCGTCGAGGAGCTCGCCGACCGCTGGACGGCGACCTACGGCGAGTCGTTCCAGATCGGAATCGGCATCACCACGGGTTGGGTCACCGTCGGCAACATCGGTTCCCCGGCTCGCACCGACTACACCGTCCTCGGCAATGAGGTGAACCTGGCTGCCCGCCTCACCGATCGGGCCGCACCCGGGGAGATCCTCGTAACGGAGCGCACGATGATGGAGGGCCGGGATCTGGTCTCGGGTGAGGTCGTCGACGAGGTCACCCTCAAAGGGGTATCGCGTCCCATCAAGATCTACTCGCTGACCAGGCCGGCGAGGGGCGCAGCCGAGGGGACTGAGGGAGTCCCTGCCGGTTCCCAGGAGGAGGAATCCATAGACGACGACTGACAGCAGGGCCCTGCTCGAGGCCTCCAGATCTCGTCGTTGGCGGCGGTCAGGGCCCCTGAGCACCGCCTCCCCCACGTTCCAGGCGATCGTGGCCTACGGAGGTGGAGGGCACGCCGCGGCAGCCGGTCGCGGTCGGCAGAAGCCGCTCCGGCGTTCATGGGGTTGTCCAGGGAATCGTCGGAATTCCGACAATTCGCCGGGCCTGCCCCCAGGCGGCTGGTTGGACGCCGCGGAGGTAAACCATGCAACGCATCATCCCGACCTGGGTCATCGCCGGCGCCGCCGCCCTCGTGCTCGTCGCCGGCATCGTCGACTCGATCGTCAGCGAGGAGTGGGATCTCCTGGTCGTCTTCGTTCTTGCCTTTGCTCTCGTAGCCTTCCTCTCCATGCGCTCCAAGAGCGGCCGCAGTGTGGTCACCCTGCGCTCCGATCTGGCGCGGTGGGCTTCAGATCACGCGTATCGGACCGGCGAGACCGTCGAGACCGTCCTCGACCGTGCTGTCGCCGGCCACCGACGCCGCGTGGACCCTGCAGAGGGTCATACCGCGGTGTTCGTCGCCCCCCCGGCTGAGGTGGAGGCGTGATCGCAGCCCGTCTCAACGGCTCAGGGGTTCCGACGTCGGTCGCCGGGGGCAAGGGCTCCGCCCTCGACCGGCTGATCGCCATCGACGCCCCGGTCCCGGCCACCGGAATCGTGAGCACCGACGCCTACCGCGCCTTTGTCGATGCCTCCGACCTCGGCCGGCGTCTCGACGCCCTCGCCGATGCCGGGACGCCCAGCCCCGAACGTTTCGCCGATCATGCCGCCGACGTCGATCAGGCCTTTCTCGACGCCCCCATGCCGGTGGAGATCGAGAGTGCCATCCTCGAACTGGCAGCCGAGATACGCGGCGACGGTGCCCGTCTCGCCGTGCGTTCCTCGGCAACGGCAGAGGACACGGACACGGCGTCGTTCGCCGGCCAGTACCGCAGCTTCCTCGAACTGGTCTACGACGACGAGGTGCTGCGAGCGGTTCGGCTCGTCTGGGCATCGCTGTGGCACGCCGCCCCGATGGCGTATCGGGAACATCGCGGCATCGGCCACGATGCCCCCATGGCGGTGGTCGTGATGCGCCTCGTCGAGCCCAAGACCGCAGGCGTTGTCTTCACTATCGACCCCGGAGGAGCTCCGGATCACATGCGCATCGAGTTCGTCCACGGGCTCGCCGAGGGCCTGGTCTCGGGGACGGAGACGCCGGAGGCGGTCGTGATGGAGCGCACCGCGGTGCCTCCGCCGTCGGATGCGCCGCTCTCCGAGCTCGTGCCGCTGACGTTGCAGATCGAGGAGGCCTTCGGTGCCCCTCAGGACATCGAGTGGGCCTACGACGGCACCACGCTTTTCCTGGTTCAGGCCCGTCCGATCACCACCACCGTCGATCGCGCCCCCGACGACGATGGCTTCGATACGGTCCCCGTCGAGGAGTGTGCCTACACACCGGCCGGCATCGGAGAGATGCTGCCGGGAGTGCTGCCCCCCCTGCTCTGGTCGATCGATGGGCCGCTCATCGAGGAGGGGTTTCGCCACCTCTTCGGTCAGCTCGGAGTCGTCCCCGACCTCGATGAGTCGGGTGCGGTAGTCGGCCGCTTCCGCGGCAGAGCCGCCCTCAACCTCGACCTGCTCAAGGCTGCGGCCGGGGCCATGCCGGGAGGTACCGCCGCGGAGATGGAACGCCAGTACTTCGGAGAGGTGGTCTCGCCCGAACTGGAAGAAGAAGACACCTCCAGCGGCGGCAAGTTGAGCCGGCTGAAGGAGATCCCGGGCACCGTGCGGGCCCTGTCGATGCGGCGCCATCTGGCCTCAGAGGCCAACGTCATCATCGAGGCAGTGGAAGAGATCATGGAGCGACGGTTGGACTCGGCGAGCCTCAACGATGCTCACCTGCTCGCCTACTGGCGCCGGATCAGAGTCCTTGCCGAACGGGTCGTCGCCACCCAGGTAGCCGTTGCCGCCTCGGCGGCCGCTGCCTACCGCGGGCTCGAGATGTTCCTGGAGCCGCACTGTGGCGACGAGTCGGCGTTCCTCACCCAACAGCTCACTGCGGGTGGCATCGAGGCGTGCGGGCTTCGCACGTCGCTCGACGTCTGCGACCTGGTGCAGACGGGCCTCGATGACGATGACATCAGGGAGGCGCTCGCTTCGATCGAGGATCCGGAGCGGATGCGCCGACTGCTCGAGGACACCGAGTCGGGGCGCGAGTTTCTCGCCGCCTTCCGCGCCCGCCTCGACAACGCCGGGTCGGCTGCCGTTTTTGGTGGCCCCACGTGGGGCGAGGACGAGGCCGCCGCCTGGAACGTTCTCCGACAGGCGGTGCTCGTCGAGACCGAGACCGGGCGGCCGGTCGCCGAGACAAACCGGGAAGACGCCCTCGAGGAGGTCGTCGGCCGGCTCACCGCACAGACGAAGTGGAAGGTCACCAGGGTGATGACCGGCCAGGTCGTCGACATGCGCATTCGCATGCTGCGACAGCTGGTCTCCGAGGCCGTGAACTTCCTGGCGCTGCGCGAGTCGACCAAGGTCTCGGTACTCCGCCTCGGTGGGGAAGCACGGCGCGCCACCAAAGAAATCGCCGAGCGTCTCGTCGCCTCGGGAGCGCTTGCCGACTTGCCAAGCGCCGAGCTGCTCAGCATCGACGAGTTGGAGGCGGCGCTTGCCGGTGCCGACATCAACCGGTCGGTCCTGCACCGGCGCCGCCGGGCCCTGGATACGGCCGAGGCGATCGGCCCCCTCCCTCGCATCTTCAAGGGACGTCCCGAGCGCGTCGAGGGCGTCGCTCCCGGGCCGGGAGGCTCGATCGACGGCTGGGCCGCCTCGCCCGGCCTGTACCGGGGCACGGCCCGGGTGGTCACCAACGTCGCCGACGCCCGTCTCGAGCCGGGCGACATCCTCGTGGCTCACGCCACCGACGCCTCGTGGACGCCGCTCTTCCTGACCGCGGGCGCGCTCATCGTCGAAGAGGGGGGGACCGCTGTCTCACGCCGCCATCGTCGCCAGGGAGCTGGGACTGCCTGCGGTCCTCAACGTTGCCGGCGCGACCGGATTGATCATCGACGGCGAGGAGGTCACCGTCGACGGCTCCACCGGGCGAATTCTCCTTCACCGCGACGAGACCGAAAGCGAGGTAGCAGCATGATTCCCCTTCCCAGACACACCACCTGGATCGACGATACCGAGAAGGGCACCAACGTCTTCGTCCCTTCGATCATGGGCGTCGGGGGGCTGCTGTCGCTCGGCATCCGCGTCGCCGACGGAGTCAACAAGGTCCGCGGCGACCGGGGCAAGGTGCGCGAGCGCCAGCTGATTTCCGGGTATATCGCCGGTGACGTTTTGAGCTCGGTGCACGACGAAGATTCGAGCGAGGTCGGTGCCCGCGGGCTGCGCAGCCGGAAGACCTACATCCTCACCGCGCTGGTGTTCATCGGTATCGGCGTCTACGGCTTGTTCGGATCGTTCTGGAACTACATCAACCCGGTCGACGACGGGTGGGTCGAGGACATCGCCTGGGTGTGGGCAGTGTCGCTGCTGGCGGTAGGCGGCATGCTGGCCCTGGGCCTCCTCCTCGGCTACATCGCCGTGGTGTACCCCACGGTGCCTCCCTGGCTGCGCCGCTTCCTGGCCCGCACCCCTATCGGTGTGGCACCGAAGGGACGCGAGTCATCGGTCATCAGTCGTTAGTCGTCGGCCAGAACGCGGACGCGTAGCCGGTCACTGGTCACTGGTCGCGCTATCGGGCGGGTGCAGGCCACACTCGCCGCACCGATCGCAGGCCCAGTCGGACGCCAGCACGTATTCGGCGAACAGCAGTATCGCGGCGCCGATCAGGACGCTGGCGAGGACATCCGACGGCCAGTGGGCGCCCAGGTTGACCCGGCTCAACCCAACCAGCCCGACGCCTCCTACCAGCAGTCCGACCGAGCCCCAGAAGACGGCCTTGTTGGTGGTCATGATCCACAGCGTCGGCACGAGGAGCCCGAGCACGACCACGGCCGTGATCACGTGCCCGCTGGGAAACGACCCCAGATTGGTGTCGACGAGCGTGCCGATGGGCCGCTCCCGGTCGATGATGAGCTTGAGCGTCAGGTCCAGCGCGGCCGCGGTGATGACGACGGCGGGGAACGCCAGCGCCATCGGACGGCACCGCCGCCACAACAGCGCCGCGGCCGCCAGGCTCAGCGGTAGTGCGATGACTATCGATCCGACATTGGTGATCGCGCGGAAGAAGCCGTGCTCGCCCCAGCCGCGGACCCAATCGGAGAGTGATTCGTCGATGCCGACCAGCCAGGCCGGTTCGGTGGCCGCTCCGATGGTGAGCAGAGCCGCGGCCACGACCGCCACCGCGATAGCCGCCTTGCTGTGCAGCAGCATCGTCGACGGCCTCGGGATCTCGTTCGTCAACCGGTCCGGTCGCTGGATGAGGGACATCCTTTTGCAAACTGCGGCGAGGCCAACGATACGGGCCGATTGACGCCGAGCCGACGATGTCGGTGACCCAGCCGACTGTCAATCTAGAGCGGAAGCGAGCTCGCCGCTCGTCACGGCCCCTTCGAAGCGGGCGGTGACCGTGCCGGTTTCGTCGATGACGAACACCCACGGCTCCGACGGCAGGTTCCAGTAAGTGGGTCCGGCGGCCGGGGCGAGGTGCGCCGGATCGGGGGCGAAGCCCGGCTCGTTGAGATCGGTGTAGACCTCGATGTGGATGAAGTTGACCTCCGGGTATCCGGGCGCCAGTTCCTTGACGGTGTCGAGCAGCGGACCGCACGTCGCCGTCAGGCAGTAGGCCGGGGTGCTGAAGACGAGGACGGTCGGCCGTCCCGAGTCCAGCGCCTCTCCCAGCGTTATCTGATAGAACCTCGCATCCGGCCGACGATCCGTGGTCAAGTCCTCGATGGCGTGATCGCGCAGGGTCGGGGTGGGGGCATCGGGCGCCGCCTCACCGACGTTGGGCGCGTGGGTCTCTTCGAGGACCGTGAACGGCGCCGGTGGCAGCGGATCGCCGCGCTCGGGCATGACGGTGATGGCCCAGGTCCCGGCCCGGTCGAAGTCGAGCTCGGCCCGGTACAACCCGATGGCGTCCTCGATGATCCAGGCGTATTCGGCAGGCACCTGCTGGGACCGGTCGGGATCGTCCAAGAGGGCTGCCTGCACCTGGATTGGACGGTCGGGGGATCCGAGGCGGGTGCCGTCCTCGGCGACGACACCGATGAGCAGGCGGGTGGGGCCGGTCCCGATGTCGGCGTTGGCGATGACGGTGAAGGAGTCATCGGGGAAGGTCGGCGCCGCGGTGGAGTCGCCCGACTCGCCCGAGCTGCACCCGGCGGCCAGCGCCACGACGACGACCAATGCCGCAATGCCGCCGAGCCCGCGGGGGGTCGTCGCCGGGGTCTCGGTCATGCGTCCCCGGCGCTCAGCGCCAGGTTGGAGCCGTCATCGAGCATCACGTAGTCGACCCGGATGGGCGTGCCGCTGGTGAGGTGGTCCCGGATATGGCTGAACGGCCCGCTATCGAAGAGCGCCCCGTCTTCGGGCACGAAGGTGACGTCGGTGCCGTCGTCGACGCGGATGGTGAATGAGTCGATGCCGCTCAGGCTCCCGTCGACGGCGATGACCACGCCGACCACCGACAGGACCTCAGCCGCAGCGTTGTCACTGTCGCCGCCGGAGCAGGCAGCGAGCAAGAACGCGGCTCCGAGGGACAGGGCTACAAAAAGGGTCTTCATTCCACAGGCGACTGACGACTGACGACTCATGACGGCTGGTTGACTGATGACACTGATTGACTCGCTCGGTGGCGAGTTCGAGTACGAATAGGACTCGACAGTAGCGGTGAACGGTCGCGCTGCGCTGCGACACTCGTTGGTGTGCGTTCGTTTCCTCCCCCGTTGGGGGAGGTGCCGAGCGCAGCGAGGCGGAGGGGGCTACCAGGCTTTGCGGCGACGGAGGGACAGCCCCCCCTCCCCGCCTGCGGCGGTACTCCCCCC
>PVMS01118334.1_pt1 | contig 12127 bp, 12 predicted proteins | sample 1853461 | NCBI WGS metagenome assembly PVMS01 (sample SAMN08582032, study PRJNA380276) | Marine sediment metagenome, whole genome shotgun sequencing project. | isolation source: ocean sediment barecode stripped | collected 2017
GTAGGCGATACCACCGCCGGACCCGCCCATCGTGAAGGATGGGCGGATGATGGTCGGATAGCCGATAGATGGCTGCTGTTGCAAGGCCTCTTCCATGCTGTGGGCAATGGTCGCCGCGGGGGTTTCCAGCCCAATGTCCGCCATCGCGTTACGGAACTGCTCCCGGTCTTCAGCCATGTCGATGGCTTCGCGGGAAGCGCCGATCATTTCGACACCGTACTTTTCCAGTACGCCTTCACGCACCAGATCCAGCGCGCAGTTCAGGGCGGTCTGCCCGCCCATGGTCGGCAGCAGCACGTCCGGACGCTCGCTGGCGATGATCTGCTCCACGATGCGCCACTCGATCGGCTCGATATAAATGGCGTCAGCCGTTTCCGGATCGGTCATGATCGTGGCTGGATTCGAGTTGACCAGGATCACGCGATAGCCTTCTTCACGCAGCGCTTTGCAGGCCTGGGCGCCTGAATAATCGAATTCACAAGCCTGCCCAATCACGATCGGGCCGGCGCCAATGATCAAAACACTCTGGATATCTGTTCTTTTCGGCATGCGTATCAGGCCTCGCGTAACACGGTCACGTTGCCGTCGGCCCGTGCCTGGTCAATGTTCACGATAAACCGGTCGAATATTCCTGCAATGTCGTGCGGGCCCGGACTCGCCTCGGGGTGCCCCTGAAAACCGAAAGCCGGGGCGCCGTTTAGCTCGATGCCCTGCAGGGAATCGTCGAACAGGGACCGGTGTGTGGCCCTGGCCGTTTCGGGCAAGCTGGCCTCATCCACGGCGAACCCGTGGTTCTGGCTGGTGATCATGACCTGGCCGGTCGCCAGGTCCTGAACCGGGTGGTTGGCGCCGTGGTGGCCGAATTTCATTTTTGTCGTGCTGGCGCCCGCGGCAAGCCCGAGCAACTGGTGTCCCAGGCAGATACCGAATACTGGCACTTTGAGGGCAATAAACTCCCGGATCGCGGTAATCGCGTAATCGCAGGGCTCAGGATCGCCGGGCCCATTGGAAAGGAAAATCCCATCGGGTTGCAGCGCCAGCGCCTCGTCGGCCGACGTGGTAGCCGGCACCACCGTCACGTGGCAACCACGATCCACCAGCATCCGCAGGATGTTGCGCTTGACTCCAAAATCATAGGCCACGACGTGGCGTTCGGGCTCAACCTCGTTCCATTGGCAGCTGTCGAGATCCCAGCTTCCTTCGCTCCATTCATGAGGTTCCAGGGTGGTGACTTCGCGGGCCAGGTCCATGCCCTTCATGCCGGGAAAAGACTGGGCCAGTTCGATTGCAGCTTCGCGACTGGCGGACTTGCCAGTGATTATGGCGCCGCCCTGGGCGCCCTTTTCCCTGAGAATCCGGGTCAGCCGGCGAGTGTCGATGTCGGAGATGGCGACAATTCCGTTCCGAACCAGGTACTCCGGCAGACTTTCAGTTGCCCGCCAGTTACTGTGCCGCCGCGGGCAATCGCGCACGATCAGGCCCGCCGCGACGGATTTCACCGACTCTTCATCTTCAGGATTGCAGCCGGTGTTCCCGATGTGGGGGTAAGTCAGGGTGATGAGTTGGCGCGCGTAAGACGGGTCGGTGAGAATCTCCTGGTATCCGGTCATGGCCGTGTTAAACACGACCTCGCCCACGGTTTCCCCGTCAACTCCAATACTACGGCCGAGAAAAACGTTGCCGTCTTCCAAAGCCAGCACTGCCTGATCAGTCAAATTACTTACTCCAGATACGCAAAACGGGAAAGCTTGTGCAGCTTGTCCCGCTTAGAAATTCAGTCCGCTTGTGTTCTAAGCATTCAGATTTTAACGGAGCATCAGGCCCCTTGTCTATTGCCCAGACAGTCAGTCCCGCGCTGAGTACAGGCCAGGCGCCCTGGTGCCATGGATCACGATACGGATTATGAAATCAGGAAGTCATCCGGTCGAAAAACTCACGCACACCCTTTAGCCACGACTGCGAACGTGGATCATGCAAACAGTTTTCTTTCGGGAAGGTGTTTTCGAATTGCCTCAACAGGTCTTTTTGTTCCCGGGTCAGTTTGACCGGGGTTTCAATAACTACCCGGCACATCAGATCACCCGTGCGGTGGCTACGCACTGATTTTACGCCCTTGCCCTTCAATCGAAACATACGGCCGGTCTGGGTTTCTGAAGGCACTTTCAACATCACCTGACCGTTCAGTGTCGGTATTTCCAGTTCCCCACCCATGGCGGCCAGGGTGAAACACACCGGCACTTCACAGTAAAGATCATCGCCGTCACGCTCAAAAATCCGATGCGGCCTGACCCGGACCTCTACGTAGAGGTCACCCGAAGGCGCGCCGATTGCGCCGGCTTCGCCTTCACCGGCCAACCTGATCCGGTCCCCGCTATCGACCCCGGCCGGAATCTTGACCGAAAGAGTCCGTGTTTCACGCAGTCTGCCCTGGCCGTTACAATCCGGACAGGGGTTACTGATCTGCTGACCCGTACCCTGGCAGGCCGGACAAGTTTGTTGAACTGAGAAAATCCCCTGTTGCATACGCACCTGGCCGGCGCCCCCGCAAGTGGAGCAGGTTTGCTTGTGACCATCCCTGGCACCGCTTCCATGGCAGGTCTTGCACTCGCCAAGCGTAGGCACTCTGATTTCCCGGTCGATACCACTTACCGCTTCTTCCAGGTCCAGGTCCAGGGAAAAACGCAAATCGGACCCTCGCTGGCGCGCCTGCCTGCGACGGCCGCTGCCACCGAAAATATCGCCGAAAATATCACCGAAGATGTCACCGACATCACCGTGAAAACCGCCCGGACCACCCGGGCCGCCGCCTGGGGAGTTCACTCCGGCATGACCGAACTGGTTATAAGCAGCCCGCTTTTGAGGATCTTTCAGAACCTCATACGCTTCCTTGGCTTCCTTGAAGTGTTCCTGCGCCGATTCATCATCCAGATTGCGGTCCGGGTGATGCTTCATAGCCAGGCGGCGATAGGCTTTTTTCAGCTCATCGTCGCTGGCGGTTTTCTGGACGCCAAGGGTTTCGTAGTAGTCCCGTTTTGCCATGCCTGCTCTATGCCTGTGGTTCTACGAAAAAACTCAGTCTTCCTTCTTGTCCTCATCGACTTCTTCGAACTCGGCATCGACAACATCGTCATCGCCGGCTGCGGCATCAGCAGGCGCCTGTTCCTGCTCCTGTTCGGCCGCCTTCTGGTGAATCACCTGGCCAGCTTCGGAAAGCTTCTCTACCGCAGATTCGATGGCGTCCTTGTCGTCGCCCTTCATCGCTTCCTCGACATTCTCAATCGCGCTTTCGACGTTCTTGCGTTCATCCTCGCTGATCTTGTCACCCATTTCCTTCAGGCTGGAACGGGTGGCGTGGACAATGGCATCAGCACTGTTGCGGGCCGTGACCAGTTGATGGAACTTGCGGTCTTCCTCGGCATGCGCTTCGGCATCCTGCACCATCCGATCGATCTCGTCATCGGACAGGCCGGAACCCGCCTTGATCTCGATCTTCTGCTCCTTGCCGGTTGCCTTGTCGGTAGCGCTGACATGCATGATGCCGTTTGCATCGATATCGAAGGTCACTTCGATCTGGGGCATCCCGCGCGGGGCGGCGCCAATTCCGGCCAGGTCGAAACGGGCCAGGGATTTATTGGCCGAAGCCATCTCGCGCTCGCCCTGCAATACGTGCATGGTGACCGCCGTCTGGTTGTCTTCCGCCGTTGAAAACACCTGCGTCGCCTTGGTCGGAACCGTCGTATTTTTCTCAATCAGCTTGGTCATCACGCCACCCAGGGTCTCGATACCCAGCGACAGCGGCGTCACGTCCAGCAGCAGCACATCTTTTACGTCGCCTGCCAGAACACCACCCTGGATCGCTGCGCCTGCGGCGACTGCTTCATCGGGGTTGACGTCCCTGCGCGGCTCGCGGCTGAAGAAATCAGCAACTGCTGCCTGGACCTGTGGCATGCGGGTCTGGCCGCCAACCAGGATCACGTCATCGACATCGCTGACTTTCAGGCCGGCATCATCCAGTGCGGTGCGGCACGGACCAATGGTGCGTGCTACCAGGTCTTCCACCAGTGCTTCGAGCTTGGCGCGCGTCAACTTGATATTGAGATGCTTGGGACCGTTAGCATCCGCTGTGATGTACGGCAGGTTCACATCGGTCTGCTGACTGGTAGACAGCTCGATCTTGGCGCGCTCGGCTGCTTCCTTGAGACGCTGAAGCGCCAGCGGGTCGTTGCGCAAATCGAAACCCTGCTCCTTCTTGAACTCGGCAACCAGGTAATCGATGACGCGTTTGTCAAAATCCTCGCCGCCAAGGAACGTATCGCCGTTGGTGGCCAGCACTTCGAACTGGTGCTCGCCGTCTACATCGGCAATTTCGATGATTGAGATATCAAACGTTCCGCCACCCAGGTCGTAAACCGCGATTTTACGATCGCCTTCCTTCTTGTCCATGCCGTACGCCAGCGCGGCGGCAGTCGGCTCGTTGATGATTCTTTTAACCGTCAGACCCGCGATTTTGCCGGCGTCCTTGGTTGCCTGGCGTTGCGAATCGTTGAAGTAAGCCGGCACGGTGATGACTGCCTCAGTGACTTCCTCACCCAGGTAGTCTTCGGCGGTCTTCTTCATTTTCATCAGCACGCGGGCAGAGATTTCCGGCGGCGCCATTTTCTTGCCGCCGGCTTCAACCCATGCGTCGCCGTTTTTGGCTTCCACGATGTTGTACGGAACCAGGTCCTGGTCTTTCTGAACCACGTCTTCTTTGTACTTGCGTCCGATCAGGCGCTTGACGGCGAACAGGGTGTTGGTTGGATTCGTCACTGCCTGGCGTTTTGCCGGTTGTCCCACCAGTACCTCATCGTCCTTGGTAAAGGCGACGATCGAGGGCGTAGTGCGATCTCCTTCGGCATTTTCAATAATCTTGGGCTGACCGCCTTCCATCACTGCGACGCAGGAGTTGGTGGTGCCCAGATCAATACCTATAATTTTACCCATCTGCTAATTCTCCGAAATATATTAAATTAAATTGATGCTCCTGAAATGGGGCTGTTTGGGATATTTTCAACGATCCCGGTGGCTATCATTCAGGGCTTGCGTGAGACGATGACCATCGCTGGACGGATCAGGCGCTCGTGCAGCCTGAAGCCTTTTTGCAACACTTCAATCACCGTGTTTTCCTCGACATCAGCTGCAGGCAGCACCGTCACGGCCTCGTGAAAATCGGGGTTAAAGGGTTGTCCGAGCGGGTCAATGAGTTCCAGGTTGTGATCCTGCATAACCTTTTCGAACATCTTCAGCGTCATCTTCTGACCTTCCACCAGCGACTCCACCGTCAGGGTCTCGTCGGTGACTCCCAGACCACGCTCCAGGCTGTCCCAGACTTGCAGCAGGTCTTTCATGATGGTTTCCAGAGCCAGCTTGCGGGATCTTTCCAGGTCACGCATCAGGCGCTTCCTGAGGTTGTCCATCTCGGCTTGCATCCGCAACATGGCTTCCCGGTGCTTCGCCAGCTCTTCCTCGGCCCTGGCAAGCGCTGAACCATTGTTTTCCGGTTGTTCGACCTGATCCGCTGATTCCACTTCGAACTCCACCGGTTCCTCGAACGGGTTCTCCTTCATGTCAGTCACGATTTCCGTCTCCACTATTTCAATGCAATTAATTATCTCCTCGCAATATGGGGTTCCGGCAATACGATTCAAGCGAATTACCTACCTTGCACGCATTGCCCGATCCCTTTCTGCGTGCTAGTTTGATAAACGGTTCGCGTGCAATCCTGAGATGCTCAATTTTCTGCAGATTCGTAATTACGCCATTGTTGAATCCCTCGATCTGGAATTCTCGGGCGGCTTTACCTGCGTAACCGGTGAAACGGGCGCCGGCAAGTCCATCCTGGTGGATGCCCTTGGATTGCTGTGCGGGAATCGTGCAGATACCACCACCATCAAGAGCGGAGCCCGCAAGGCTGAACTGAGCGCTGAATTCGAGTTACTGCCCGACAGCCCAGCCCTGCTTTGGCTAAAAGAAGCTGAAATGAACGACGGCAATACCTGCCTGTTGCGGCGCACGATCAGTGAAAACGGCCGCTCCCGCGCCTGGATCAATGGGACGGCAGTCACTCTCCAGCAACTGGCCGGACTCGGTAAGCACCTGGTCGAGATTCACGGTCAAAACGAGCATATCCTGCTGGTGCAAAGTGCTGAGCAGTTTCGATTGCTCGATGGAAGCGGAAGCTACCAGAGCGACCTCGTTCAGGTCAGAAACTGCTTTGAGACATGGTCTGCGCTGGCGCTGGAAAAACAGGCCCTGCTGAGCGAGACACCGCTTGATGCAGGGGACATGGACCTGATGCAGTACCAGATCCGCGAACTGGAGGGATCCATGATTTCGGCTGATGAGTTTTCCGCGATTGAAGCTGAACACCGGATCCTGGCACACGGCGGGGAAATTCTGGAAGCGCTGGATTACTCGATCGAGACTCTGCAGGCGGAGCAGTCCGGCGCCGGACCGGCCATTCACAAAGTTGCTGAGCGGCTTGAACGCCATGCTTCACTGGACAGCGACATCGCCACTGCCGTTGAATTACTACGCGATGCAGCCATCAACTGCGATGAGGCGCACCACAGCATCCAGTCCGCCAGGACCCGCCTGGACCTGGGTCCGGAACGGCTTGACGAACTGGAACGGCAACTTGGAACACAGCACGACCTGGCGCGCAAACACCGGGTCGAGCCGGAAAACCTCCAGCAGGTCCTGGACCAGATGAAACACCGCTATCAACGTGCCGGTTCGCTGGAAGCCAGGCTCGCCGAGCTGGAAGCAGAGCTGGAGTCTGCCTTGCTTGGATACCACGCCGCTGCCAGGGAGCTTCATGCCAGGCGCAAAACCCGGGCAGAGGAATTGGCAATCACCGTAACGACTCTGATGCAGGAACTGGGCATGGAAGGAGGACAATTCGAATTTCATGTCCACTATGACGATGACGGTACACCCTCGCCCAGTGGCAGTGACCAATTGGAACTGCGGGTCAGCGCCAACCCGGGGGTGCCACCGGGGCTGCTACGAAAAGTAGCTTCGGGTGGCGAGCTTTCCCGCATCAGCCTGGCCATCAAGGTGGCGTCAAAATCCGGCTCCGCGGCTGCAACCCAGGTTTTTGATGAAGTTGATGCAGGTATCGGCGGTGATACAGCGAATGCTGTGGGCGCCCTGCTGAAAAGCCTGTCCGCCAATGCGCAGGCGCTTTGTGTCACTCACCTGGCGCAGGTCGCGGCCTTTGCAGACCACCAGCTTCAGGTGCAGAAGTGGTCAGAGAACCGGGAAACCCGGGTCGTGACCAGCATGCTGGCCGACCAGGAACGTGTTGATGAAATTGCCCGGATGCTGGGCGGGCGTCTTTCTGAGCAGAGCCGCGCTCACGCCGCCGAATTACTGTCTATGGCTTCTACCCACCACTAGCCCCTTTTGGGGCGAACGTAAATCACCAGGCTGTGGTCCTCAATTTCGTAACCGTGTTCTGCAGCGATTTTTTTCTGCGCAGCCTCGATTTCCTCGCTGATGAATTCGATGACTTTTCCAGTGTCCACACAGACCATGTGATCGTGGTGCACGCCGGAATCCAGTTCATAGTAGGCCTGGCCGCTTTCGAAATTGTGTTTTTCAACCAGGCCGGCAGATTCAAACTGGTTCAGCACACGGTAAACCGTCGCGAGCCCGATTTCTTCCCTGGCTTCCAGCAGGCACCGGTAAATGTTGTCCGCCGTCAGGTGCCGGTCATGCTGGTTCTCCAGAATTTCCAGAATCCGCTTGCGCGGATGCGTAACTTTAAGGCCAGCCTGTTTGAGATTACTGCTTTTCACTTAAATACCACTATTTGATGAAGCGTCAGATATTGTATCATTCACGCACTTCGCACCAAGCGTTAAATCCAGCCCGGAACTGTAATGATCATTCGATTTCTGTTTTTACTGATTTTGGCCACTCTGACATGCAGCGGCTGCAACCTGATTTATAAGCAAAACATCCAGCAAGGCAATGCGATTGAGCAGGATGATCTGGACGAATTGTATATCGGCATGAATCAGCGCCAGGTACTGTTCGTGCTCGGCACGCCTTCAGTGAAGGATCCTTTCCATGACGACCGTTGGGACTATGTGCAAACATTCAGCCGACGCGGCAATCCAATGGTCCAGAGAACGATCACCCTGAGATTCGAGGATGACCTGCTTACAGAAATTGGCGGAAGCGACAGTGCTTACCACTCCGGTGCAGGTGGTGTCAGCGGCGATATGACCGAAGTGGCTTCATTCGTCAAGAAACCAGGCAAAAGTTCGCGCACCAGTTCAGCACAGGACGCGCAGGACTCACAGGGCCCGCAGGCTGCGCCTCTCGGTGCTGCTGAAAAAGATGAGGCGCCAGGCGCGGACCTGGACATCGATACCATCCAGGAACGCACCTCGGAAGACACCGAATACGAACAAGGGCGGGACTCGCCGGACCAACCCCCGGAGCCCTACCTGGATGAAGATGTGGACGAGGAACTGGAAGACGAGCTAACTGAGCGTGAAATCGACGGCTGAATCGGCCCGGGCGCGCTGTTTGCGCAATTCCTTTGGATCAGCGACCAGCGGGCGGTATATTTCCACGCGGTCACCCTCCTTTAATTCGCGATCCATGGAGACTTTCCGGCTGAAAATACCAACCGCTTTGGGGTCCAGTTCCATACCCGGAAATTCCTCCCGGATGCCGGATAAACTAATCGCCTCCGCCACAGTACAACCCACCGGCACGTCGATGCTCAACAGGATTTGCTTGTCCGGAGTTGCGTAAGCGACTTCAATTTCCATAAACAACATCCGCCCGCTTGCAGAATTCATTGACCATGTGGTCCGCGATGTGTGCAAATCCACGCCGGAATGCCGAGGAAAGCATCCTGCTTGAGAAATCGAAACTCAGCACCAGTGTAATCTTGCTGCCCATGCTGCCCAGTGGTTCGAACAACCACTCGCCAGACAGTTGTTTAAAAGGCCCCTCCACCAGCGACAAGGTAAGGCGCTCACCGGGCACAAAGCGATTGCGCGTGGTGAACGTCTGCGAAATCCCGCTGATTTTCACCATCAGGGAAGCCAACTGTTGCTCTGGCGTTTGTTCATGGACTTCGGCTTGCACGCACCAGGACAGAAATTCCGGGTAAGCTGGCACATCCTGGACCAGGCGAAACATGTCCATTGCCGAGTGAAGAACGAGAGCTGTCCGCTTGATTTCCATGCTGTATCGTCTTGTACAGGGTGATGCAGGGCGCGGCAAGCATAGCATGAGCACCCCTGCTGAACGTAGAATAGATGGCAATATGAATAGCACTAAAACAACTGGCAAGAAGACCATTGCGCTCAACAAGCGGGCCCGCTTCGAGTATTTCATCGAAGACCGCCTGGAAGCCGGCGTTTCGCTCGAGGGCTGGGAAGTGAAATCTCTCCGTGAAGGCCGGGTCCAGTTTGCAGACAGTTATGTCCTGCTCAAAGACAACGAGGCCTTCCTGTTCGGCTGCCAGATCAACCCGCTGCCCACCGCGTCAACCCATATCACGCCGGACCCTGTGCGCACGCGAAAACTACTGCTGCACCGCCGGGAGATAGACCGCCTGGCCGGCGCCGTCGACCGCCGTGGCTACACGGTCATTCCCACGGCCATGTACTGGTCACAAGGGCGAGTCAAAGTTGAGATCGGACTCGCCAAGGGCAAGCGCCAGCATGACAAGCGTAAAACAGAAAAGGACCGCGACTGGGAGCGGCAGAAAGGCCGCATCATGAAGCGGGGGTAAGCAGTTGATTGAAGAGGGTTTCCTGGAAAGTCGCGAACGCAGCGGTATTTTTGTCAACAAGCATGTCCTTGACGGGCGAGTGGGTTTCCATGCTCATCCAGTCGCCGAACCAAAGGCGGACACGAGGTGGCGCGAGGCGGGCCCGTGTACAGGACCGGAGCAATACCTGATATTGCTTAAGCTGATAGCATAACGGCTTAGATGAACGAACCGCGAAACTCACTCATACGCGTTGGGCTGGCGGACAAGAATCCGCTGATCCAGGCCGCGCTCAAACAACTGCTGTCCGAAGACGGCCGGTTCGAACTCACGCACGTGGCTTCGGGCTGTGAAGACTTTCTGCACAACGTTGAGCAGACACCTATCGATGTCGGCGTCATTGGCTGGGTAATTGGCCCCTGCGACGGGCGTTTCATCCTCGATCACCTCAATTCGCAGGAAAACCCACCCAGGATCATTGTGTACACCGGCGATGGCAGCAAAATCGTGCCCTCGCAAGTAATGACCCATGGTGGTGCGGCCTTTGTTTCCAAGAGCGAACAACCCATTGTCCTGCTGGATACCATCGCCGCTGTTGCCGCCGGCCGCATGGTTTTTCCATACATCGATGTCCGCTCCATCTACGACAACCCGCTTTCGACCCTGACGCGAAGGGAAATGGAAGTGCTTGCAGACCTCGCCTCCGGCCGGACCAACAAGCAAATTGCACGGGACCTGGGCGTATCTCTGAATACGATCAAGTTTCATGTCCGGAACCTGTTTCAAAAATTGGGTGTAAACAGCCGCGGCCAGGCTATTGCGATGTACTTGCGTTCCTGACAACACCCAAACGGGTAGTTTTTTCCCTACCCGAATGATCCAATCCCCCCCTCCCAAAGGATGTTCCCGCGGCATGCCCTGCTGACTAAACTGTTTGTAGACGCGCACACCGGGAGGGCCAGGGGAAATGACAGAACACGAGACCTTGAAACAACATCTTCAGAACTGGGTAAATGGCGACGAGTTACGTGAAGCCGTGGCTACAACCATGATCGCCATTGCCGATTCCTGCTGCGCTATCGCGGAAATCATCGCGCTGGGGCCTCTTGCGGGAACTCTCGGCGCCAAACATGGCGAGAACGCGGACGGCGATACGCAGAGCGAACTGGACATGCGGGCCAACGAATTGATCATCGATGAAATGATCGATGCGCCGGTCGCCTACCTGGCGTCCGAAGAACTGGAACTGCCCATACCGATCAACCAGGGCGCGCCCCTGTACGTGGCGGTCGACCCACTGGACGGTTCTTCAAATATTGATACCAATGTGTCGGTTGGCACCATTTTCTCAATCATGCCGATGAAATGTGACAAGGGTGACGCTGAAACCGATTGCTTTCTGCAGCAAGGCATCCACCAACTGGCTGCGGGCTACGTCATCTACGGTCCGCAAACAGCTATGGTTCTAACGCTTGGCGAAGGCACCCATATCTTTACACTCAACCCCGACACGGATGAGTTCTGCCTGACAGCACCGGAAATCCAGATTCCAGCAGACACCAACGAGTTCGCAATCAACACCTCCAATTTTCGTCGCTGGGACGGCCACATCAAGGCCTATATCGATGACTGTTTTGAAGGCGCCGAAGGACCACACGGCAAAAACTACAACACCCGTTGGATCGCCTCGCTGGTCGCCGAATGCCACCGCATCATGGCCCGCGGCGGCATTTTCCTGTACCCGGTCGATCGACGCCCGGCCTACCGTAGCGGCCGTTTGCGCCTCGCCTATGAGTGCAACCCCATCGCTTTCCTGGTCGAACAGGCCGGTGGCGCCGCATCGACCGGTGAACAGAGGATCCTGCAGATTGATCCCACCGACATCCACCAGCGCGCCCCCCTGATCTTTGGCTCGCGCAACGAAGTCGAATTGCTTAGCCACTACTACGAAGAAGTCCACCCACTGCACGAACGCTCGCAACTGTTCGGCAACCGCGGCCTGTTCCAGACCCGCTAAAGGAGCTACACCATGTCAGTTAAACACCCCATTATTTCTGTTACCGGCTCTTCGGGTGCGGGCACGACTTCGGTCAAAAGGACCTTTCAGCGGATCTTTGAGCGTGATGGTGTCAATGCTTCCTTTATCGACGGTGACGCGTTCCACAGCTATGACCGGGTCAACATGAAGCGGGCAATGACTGAGGAATCAGAGAAAGGCAACGATCATTTCAGCCACTTCGGCCCGGACGCCAACCTGCTCGAGAAACTGGAAGGCGTTTTTCGTGATTTCGGCGAAACCGGCACCGGTAAAACCCGGCACTACGTACATGACGAGGACGAAGAAAA
>PVMS01126896.1_pt1 | contig 12127 bp, 9 predicted proteins | sample 1853461 | NCBI WGS metagenome assembly PVMS01 (sample SAMN08582032, study PRJNA380276) | Marine sediment metagenome, whole genome shotgun sequencing project. | isolation source: ocean sediment barecode stripped | collected 2017
CGGCCAGCGCAGAGATGGGCACGCCATACACAGGAGCGCCGCAATTATCACAGGCCAGCGGCATCGAACCGGCGGATTCATTGCTCATCTCCGCAATCAGTTCCCTGGTCAACAATTGCTCCGGCAAGCATGCCGGCTTCATGTCCACGGCCGTTCACCTGGGACATCCGGTGAACGATTACACGTCGCCGGACCATCCTGTGCAAGTGATGACCAGGGAACTGATTGCGGAGATGAGCAATGAATCCGCCGGTTCGATGCCGCTGGCCTGTGATAATTGCGGCGCTCCTGTGTATGGCGTGCCCATCTCTGCGCTGGCCGTTGCTGCAGCGAAAATGGCCAGCCCCGAAGAGATTGATGACAGGCGTTCGGCTTCGATAAAGCGGGTGGTTAGCGCAATGCGCAAGCATCCCTTCCTGGTAGCGGGGACGGGCAGGGCGGATACCGTGCTGATGGAGGATGATGGCTTCACCGGTGCAATTAAGTGTGGTGCTGAGGGGATCTTCATGGTTATCCTGCCGGATCAGGCCCTGGGTGTGGCCATAAAGGTTGACGACGGCGCTAACCGCGCGGCCAATGCGGTGCTGCTTGAGTTACTCCACCACCTCGGTGCGCTGGACGGGGATGCAAGGCAGCGGCTTGCGGCCAGGCTCAAGCTCACGATCCACAATCCCCGTGGCGAATTGATCAGCGCTATCCGGGTCGTGGATGGTGTGTTATCGCGCTAGAAAATCCCACAATACGGAAACGAAAAGCAGCGATAGGGCTGAGCCTGTCAGCAAAACCCAGTGAACGGCAGCCAGGCGGCCGGGACTCCAGCCGCTATCCGGATTGCGCAACAGTTTCTGGCGCAGCGGCGTGATCACCGCGGCCAGCATGAGCCCAAGACCGGCATAGCGGACTGATAGCCACAGGGCTGGCGCGATTTCATGGTTATTGATCACGGTCAGCCAGGTAGCGAATTCCATTTCCAGGTACAGGCTGAGCAACAGCAGCAAGCATCCGACCAGCACCGCAGCTGCTGATTTCCTGGCTCTTCCCGCGTGCCTGGGCAGCATATAGATGATACTGGTCAGCAGAACCAGAAGGCAGCCCAGGAACAGCGGAATGGTCCAGGGCGATGCCCTGTACCAGGGTTCGTTGACGAAGTTTGCCGGGCTCAACCGGAAAGTCAGTACATTTTGCACACCCTTTTCAGAAAGGGCCACCCGGATATCGTGCTCACCCTGGTAGAGGGCTGGCCCGATTTCGTGAAAAAGCCCGGCCTGCTCCAGGCCCATGCCGCGCAGGTGGAAAGACTTCCCATCGACTGCGTTCAGTTGAATTGACTGCGTGAGCCTGAGCAATCGTCTTAGCAATGCACCGGAGCTTAACGGTGAAAAGTAGCTGCCGTCGAAATCACGCACATCGTCGATGGCTGCGATAGAGGAATAATCTCCGGACGGGAGTTCGCCGGATTGATCACCGGACCGGGCGACAAACTGATCAGAGAAGGATTCCGCGAATTGATTCAGGCTGTTCAGGGCAGCCGCTGCCTCGGGCGTTTCAGGGCTGTTGGAGAGAAACCAGCTCAGCAGTCGAGACGGAATCGCATCGAATGAAGGAGGCTGGCCGCCCATGAAACTGAAGAAAATTCCGACACCCGCGTCCGGGAATATCTTCATGATGCTGGAAAAACCGGGCACGCTGCCACCTGATACGAATTCCGGCCGGTCCGTGTGATTCAGCTCAATAAACGATCGGGCCAGACCTGGCAGGGCCGGATGAGCCCGGTAGGCATCAAAGTCGGTTAGAGCATCGAATGCGTGGGGTGAAAGTATCCGCTTCCCATCCAGTTCACCACGGTTGAGCAGCATCATCATGTAGCGGGCCATGCTGTCCGCACTGGCGGCAATGCCGCCGGCGCCGCGCAGCGAGGCCCGGTAGACCGGGTAATAATCGCAGGGCAGCATTTTATTCGGCCCCAGTGGCACGGTGCAGGCTGCCAGGTCTGCCCGGTCGCTGTCCGGGTACACGTAGATTGCATTTTGCATACCTAGCGGTTCGAAAATTCTTTCCCGCACCAGTTGTCCGTATGTCTTGCCCGTCACCGCTTCCAGCAGCAGGCCAATCAGGCCGTAAGCGGCATTGTCGTATGCAGTGATTTCGCCGGGACGGTGCTGCAAACGCAGACGCCTGCCGATCTCATCCGGACTCATCGATGCATCTTCACCAAGATCAACGAACAGGTGAGTCAGGTCCGGGTCGAACCCGGCCTGGTGGCCGAGGAGGTCGTGCAGCTCAAGCCTGTAATTTCTTATCTCAAATTGATCCAGGTAACGATTGACATTCTCCTTTGGGTCCAGCAACCCTTCATCGATCAACTGGGAGGCCAGCACGGCGGTGAAAGACTTCCCGATGGAGGCAACATTGAACATCGTCGTTCGGCTGTTGGCCGGTTTACCGGCCGCCGGATCGGCTTGCCCCCAAGCCCTGGACAAAAGAATGTCGTCGCGGGAAACGACAGTGAGGATCGCTGCGGGTACACCGGATTTCGCAAGCGCCGGCTCAATCAACTGATCTGCAAAAGTCCCGAGCGATGTGGGATCCAGATCTGCGTCTGCAGCCAATAGAGTGCAGGGTGCAATCAGCACCAGAAAACAAATAAATATTGCCCGGCTGCTATGGTATTTCAGGCGGTACCTCCTTTCCCGTCCTGTCTCGGCTGACGGATCGCGCTATGGAATTCTGACGATATATTGCCATGATCAGGAGCTCGAGTCCCCGCTAAATTTTTGTTTCGTTGAGAATTTCCAGCCAGAACCACTATACTTTCAGCATGGTCAGGCCAATGCTCGGGATACAGTTTTCCAGATGACGTCGAACTCCTCCAGGGTTCCAAACCTTGCGAGACCCGGTGAAAATGGCATTCACTCGGTAACTGCACTGACCATCTCAGATCATTGGCGCTCTGCCACCCGGTTACCACTGGACTGCGATCAACCCTACGATGCAGGTGTGGGTTACCGGGTTCGGGCCGACCGGGAAAATGAGTACGGCGAGAAATTCGGCACCGGCTACTCAGACCTGGTCAAACTGGCTGATGATCTGATGGTGCGCATCACCAATGCAGTTGCAGACCATGCCATTACCGCCACTCACCCGGGTGAGAACTGGCTTAAACTGGAATTCTGGATTGCCGGGAAAGTATCGCTGTTAATCGAGGGTCTTGGTCAGATTGATTTTGAAGGCCGCTGGTGTTTCCTGCATTGGCACCCCCGGGGCGTGAGCAAGGAAGAATGGGTGGGGGAAGGTGAAGGAATGGCGGTCACCATTTATTGCCGTCCTTCATTTTTACACAGGGTTCTGGGCGCACAATCCGCTCTGCTGCCGCTCGGCCTGCGGCAACTGGCCGACAGCGAAAGGGCAGATTCACTGTGTGAAATCCTGCCGCTGACTCAATCCATGGGCAAAGCTGTCAGTGATATGGTCAATGCCGGTGGAACCGGCAATCTCCGCGCCATTTATATCGAAGCCAAAACCATGGAGCTTTTTGCGTCTGCTATTGAGATGTTGTTCAGGCGAGACGAAGAACAGGAACTGTCTGCCATCAACCGGCTGTCCAATTCGGAAATAGACCGCCTGCACGAGGTGCGTGAACATATACTGCAAAACCTGTCACAGCCGCCCAGAATTGTGGAACTGGCCGGCAAGGCATGTATGAATCAACAAAAATTGCAGCAGGGCTTCAAGGCTTTGTTTGACGAGACCATTTCACAATATTCCATCACCAGACGCATGGAAAAGGCCCGGGAGTTACTCGAACATAATGACTTGACGGTCTCGCAAATCGCCCTGAGTGTCGGCTATGAATTTGCGAACAATTTTTCAACGGCATTCAAGCGCCATTTCGGGATTCTTCCCAAAACCTACCAAATGAAATTCCGCGCCAGGATCAATCTGAAGCCCTGATCTTTTTAACTAAAGACCATTTACTCGCAACAGAATAGGTTCTGGAGGGAATAGGGCGCTAGGCTGTTCAGGGTCAATAAGGAATTTCGGCAATGGATGCCCTGAAGCAGCTAACCAGCGAAGTCATGAGCGGCACCGATGGTCCCTCCGCCATCAGGGATTCCTATGCCAGGCGATGCCCACAGTCTGCAGCCGAATACGCTGAGGCGCTCCGCCTGCACCCTGGCGGAGTGTCCCGCAACGTGTGCTACTGGAAACCCTTCCCTCTCACCATGGAGCGAGGGCAGGGGTCGTTTTTGTGGGATATTGATGGTCACCGCTACATCGACCTGCTGGGAAACTTCACCACCCTGATTCACGGTAACGCCTATCCCCCGATTCTGCGGGCGGTTGAAAAACAACTGCCTCTCGGCTCGGCCTGGGCTTCGAACAATCGTGCGCAATTGTCACTCGCAGCACAGCTGATCGACCGTGTTCAGGGTGTTGAACAACTGCGATTTACTAATTCCGGTACAGAAGCGGCCAACCTGGCGCTCCTTATCGCACGGGGAATTACCGGGCGACACAAGGTGCTCATGGCGCGCTTTGGTTATCACGGAGGCCTGCACGAATTCGAAGTGGGATCATTTAATGTTGGCGGTCCGGACACCTACCTCGGCCGCTACGGTGACGCAGCATCATTCGAACAGTTGCTGGACCAGCATGGCGATCAAATTGCGGCAGTGTTTCTCGAAGGAGTGCTTGGGGCGGGGGGAATGCAGCCCGCTCCAGCCGATTTTTTCAATCGTGTGCGGGCCGCTGCCGGGCAGGCGGGAGCACTTTTTGTAATCGACGAAGTCATTTCATTCCGGCTGGGATTCGGCGGCCAGCAGGGTAATCTCGGCGTTGGCGCGGACATGACCATGTTCGGCAAACTGATCGGTGGAGGTTTTCCGGTGGGGGCAGTTGGTGGCAGCGTGGAAGTCATGCGTGCACTCGACCCGGAACACATCAAGGCCTGGCACTCAGGGACGTTCAACGCCAATCCAATCACCATGGTGGCCGGCGATGTGGCGCTGCGTGAATTGACAGCTGAAAGAATCGAGCAGATGAACCAGCTGGGTAAGCGCCTGAAACAGGGACTCATCGATCAGGCTCAGCGCCTGGGTCTGCCTTTTTCGGTCAATCACGCGGGATCACTGCTCAATGTTTTCTTCACTAGCAAAGTTCCTGCTGACATCACGCAAAGGGACGACCACGCCTTGATCACGCAATTTCATCTCGCTTGTCTGAATCAAGGTCTGATGATCGCAGGCAGGGGCATGTTCGTGATTTCCACTGTCATGGATGCCGAACTGATCGACGAGGTGATCGACAGAGCAGCGATGGCAATGGCAGACCTTGCAAGGGAAATGATCGGGTCGGGAAGCACTCCGCCATGAAACTCGTCACCTTCATACATAATGATGGAGATAGTCGCCTGGGGGCCTTGATTGCGGATGGCCGCGAGCTGCTGGACCTGACCGGCATACACGATATTTCCCCAAGCAGGGCCAGCGAATGCCTGTTGAACATGCAGTCCTTTATCGAGGCAGGGGCTGACGCGATGGTGTTGGCACTGCGACATCTTGAGCAGGCGCCCGCAAAGATGGTGCGGGCACTATCTGAGGTGGAACTGCTGGCTCCATTGCCACGGCCGGCGCAAATCCGCTGTTTCAGCGTTTTCGAAAAGCATGCGAAGCAGAGCGCCAGGGTCATGATGAAAATCATGGCCGCCAACAGCCCTGACCCGGAGCGGACGCTGGCAGAGTTTGAATCCAGTGGCAGGTTTGATATCCCGCCGGTGTTTTATGAACGCCCCCTGTACTACAAGGGCAATCGATTTTCAGTCACCGGTCCGGGCAGCGAAGTCCGGTGGCCGGCCTATTCCGATGTGATTGACTACGAACTCGAACTGGCCGCAGTGATCGGAAAAAAAGCCAGGGACGTCCCTGCTTCCGAGGCCCGGGAGCATATCTTTGGGTACAGCATATTCAACGATCTGACCGCCCGTGACGAACAATCCCGTGAAATGGTGGCTCCGCTGGGACCAGCCAAAGGAAAGGATTTCGATGGCGGGAATGTACTCGGGCCCTGCATTGTCACGGCAGACGAATTGCCGGATCCCTATGCGCTTTCCATGCAGGCCCGGGTCAATGGATCGCTTTGGAGCGAAGGTCGGTCTGATGATATGACGCACAGCTTTGAGCAGATGCTGGCTTATGTCAGCCGCAGCGAAACCGTTTATCCGGGCGAACTCTTCATGTCTGGATGCGTTGGAGGTGGCAGCGGGATGGAACAGGAACGGTATCTTTCGCGCGGCGACCGGGTTGAATTGGAAATTGAGCGGATCGGCACCCTGGCAACACGAATTATCTGAGGAAAAACCGTGTCTGAATTTAGTGGGAAAGTGTTTGTCGTAACCGGCGCTGCAGGCGGCATTGGAAGCGCAACCGTTGAACAGTTGGCCGGGCGGGGCGCCAGCGTCCTGCTGGTCGACCTGGACCAGCAAGGTCTGGAACGCGCCTGCAGCAAAATGGATGATCAAAGCGTGGCCTGGCTGGCCGCCGATATCTCGGAACCGAAGGCCAACCAGCAGATGGTGCGGGCGGCGCTCGAACGTTTCGGCAGGATCGACGGCGCGGTATTGAATGTCGGCATTCCTGGTGGATTTGCTTCCATTGTCGATGGTGATGTTGAAAATTTTGACCGGGTGATGAAAGTGAATGTTCGCGGGACCTGGCTGGGTTTGAAGTACCTGATTCCGGAGATTGCAAATTGCGGTGAAGGTTCGATCGTTCTGACCGGCTCGACGGCCGGGTTCAGGGCCGGTGCGCCTGGCCGATCTCACTACGTGGCGAGCAAACACGCCGTAATCGGACTGATGCGGGCGGCAGCAGCGGAATGCGCCCCGCTCGGTATTCGGGTCAACGCCGTCAGCCCGGGTGGGGTTAAAACAGCCATGACGGAATCGGTCAAGGATTTGGTCGGAGAGGAACAGGGCAGGAAAATCCTGCAGGATTTCGAACAGACCATACCCCTGAAACGAATGGCGGATCCCAATGAAATAGCCTCTGTCATCCTGTTTTTACTTGGATCTGACAGTCAATACTGTACGGCCAGCAACGTGATGGCCGACGGCGGCCTGTTGGGCTGAGTGAATTTCAATGTCTCCTGAAAAACTTTTCTCGGATGGTTATGCAAGTGCTCGAAGGCGTTTTACTTCCGCCTGCGAGAAAAACGGCGCTCAAATTTTTTCCTATGAAAATGTGGGGGTTATCGGCGCCGATGGCGAGCGATTGTTTACCGACGTAGCGAGATTTGGTTCATCTGCGGCCTCACGACTGCTGGTGATTGGATCCGGCACACATGGCGTTGAAGGATTCTGTGGCTCTGCCTGTCAGTTGGGTTTTGCAAAATCTGGTGCGTGGCGCAACTTGCACCCGGACACTGGAATACTGCTGGTTCATGCCCTTAATCCTTACGGATTCTCGCATTGCCGCCGCGTCGACGAGAACAATGTTGATCTCAACCGCAATTTTGTCAATTTCGCGTCGCCTCTGCCGCGCAATGATGCCTACGATGAACTGCATGATTCGATCTGTCCCGAAGACTGGTTTGGCCCTGAGCCATCAGATTCAAACTCCTTCATTGAGGCATATATCGAACAAAACGGAAGACGTGCCTACCAGGCTGCGATCAGTCAGGGACAGTACCGGCATGCAGACGGTTTGTTTTACGGTGGACAGGAAGAATCCTGGTCGAATCGAAACTGGCAATCCATTGTTGAACAGCACATGTCATCGGCGCAGTCCGTGCTGTTCATCGATGTGCATTCCGGCCTGGGGCCGTTTGGCCATGGCGAACTGATACTCGCAGAGGGCTCGGGCAGCCGCGAATGCGAACAGGCTAAACACTGGTTTGGGCCTGAACTGACCAGGCTGGAGGAGGACGAATCCATATCGGCTTCTGTCAGTGGTCCGGTATCCTGCGCCATTCGCTGGCGAGCCCCCCACTCACGTTTCCTGGCGCTGGCCCTGGAGTATGGGACACATCCCCTGGCTTGTGTTGTCAATGCGCTGCGGGCCGATAACTGGTTGTACTCCGGTCACCAGGCATCCCAATGGCAACGTGATTGCATCAAGGCAGAAATTCGGGATGCGTTCGACATTGAGGAAACCCGTTGGCGGCGTAAAGTTTGGGAGCGATTCAGCGATGTGACCAGCCAGGCGCTTGAAGGGCTGGCCAGCATTGCTTCTAAATCGCCTGACATGCAAGCCGGGTGAATCAGAGACAGTCGCCAGCAAAAGCCGTCAGCAGGTCCAGCAGAATTTCGTGCGGCGGGATACTGCTGTTGATCTGGATGGCCAAAGCTTTCTCATGCAATGGAAACCAGGCCATGACGGAACGGTATCCCGGCGCCTCCCCGGTATGGCCAAGGGCCGGCCCAAACGGTGTTATCCACCGGTAGCAACCCAGGCCATAGGAGACCGCGGGGTCGTCCCCCATCGGCTTGAAGTTGAGCAGGTCGTCCAGATAGGGTTTTGCCAGGGCTGCTCCGCTGAACAGCAATGCCGCCCACCGCGCCAAGTCCCGCGGGGTACTGGCGAACCCTCCGCCGGTCCATTCAGTGGCCGGATTGAAAGACAGTCGCCCATTCACGAGGGTGCGTTCCGGCAGCCCGAGATCATTGGCTGCACTGTAGCCTTGTGCCATGTTTTTAATCTCACGATTGATGGCGGGACGGGTTTGATCGAGGCTGAACCGCGCCAGAAAAAGCTCATTGACCAGCTCGTAGTAGGGCTTTTTACTGGCCTTCTCGATGACCAGGCCGGCAATGATGAAAGCCGTCTCAGAATATGCCACTCCGTTGCCGGGCGGGAATTTCGGTGATTGATCAAGAACGAATTCAATCAGATCACTGGGTTTGAAATAAAGATCGTGGTTGACAGGCTCCTCCAGCAGTTCTTTTTTCAGCGCCGCTGCGAATGCCGGGCTCTGACGATGGTCGCGGACTCCACTGGTATGGCTGAGCAGCATTCGAAGCGTAATTCGCTGAGAATGTGGCAATGAAGAAAACCACTCTTCCCCATCCAGCCAGTGCCCAATGGGCTTATCCAGGTCAATCAGGCCCTGCTGGACCAACGCAATGGCTGTGGCAGCGGTGAAAGTCTTTCCGACACTTCCCGTGCTCATCCGGTGTTGCGCTGTGAGTTCTTCCGCCAATGCCCGGTCTGACCAACCGAGTGCAAACAGGGTTTCGGAGCCTGAAAGGCTGCGCTCCGCGGCAGACAGCCCCGGAAGTTCATGACACAGGAACGCCTTCTGCAGGTTTTCAGTCGTGGCGGTCTGGCCGCTGTGCCCACTCATAATCAATTCATACTAAAGGCAGAAACACTGCAAAAGCTATCGACAGAGAAAAAACTTGTAGCAAAATATCATTTTTGCCAACTTATCGGTTAGCCTTGGCTGTCTTCGCCAGGGATCGAAATGAATTTGCACAGCAAGAAATTTGCAGGCGCCTCGATTTCCTCGCCGCTACTACTGGTGTTTTGCCTGCCCAACATAGTGGTGGGGGTCATCATTACCGCCCTGTCGGTGGTTATTCCTGCCTTTTATGCAAAGTACACGGCGACAAGTCTGGTTGCTGTGGGCACTGTTTTGTTTTCCGTACGCATCATCGAGGCCGCGGTGGATCCGCTTGCGGGATACCTGTCGGACATTACACGCTCTCGCCTTGGCGCCCGCAAGCCCTGGTTGTTGGCGGGGGCTGTACTCGCACCCATTGGAGTCTATTTGCTTTTCAATCCTTCTGCGGAATCCGGTGTGTTTTACTTTTTCTTCAGTTACCTGTTGCTGGTCATGACCTCATGGACAGCAGTAATCATCCCATACCGGGCGTGGGCCGTTGAGCTCAGTCGCGACTACGACACGCGTTCAAAAATTTTTACTTCTCTTGGTATCGCATATGGCATAGGCGCCGTCACCTTCGCAATTTTTCCATTTCTTCCGTTCCTGGAAACTTCCGAAATGTCGCCGCAGAACATCAGTTTGCTGGGCTGGGGAATCATCGTCTCATTCCCCCTGATGATTCTGCTCACATGCTCGATCGTGCCGGCAGGCACGGACTCCGGATCAGAGCCATCAAACCTGGCAGACCTTCTGACAGCTATTACCGGAAACAAACCGCTGATCTGGTTTTTGATTGCTTTCATGGTAGGGGGAATAGGGCAGGGGCTTATCCTGGCCTGCTTTTTCTTTTATGTGGATGTGTACCTGGGGATCGGGGATAAATTTACCCTGTCCCTGCTGGTGATTTACCTGACCGGAATCGCCGGCATGCCGATCTGGTTCAAACTGATGGAAAAAATAGGGAAACACCGTGTCTGGGCGCTTGGATGGGGTGGCGCCTCCCTGCTTGGGCTGGCCATGGCTCTGGTACCCCGTGGAATGGAGGGTCTGCCGATATTACTGATCATTGTCGGTTTGTATGGTTTCTGCAGTTCTGTTGAATCATTTGCGCCATACGCCGTTTTGGGGGATGTGATCGACTACGATAAATTACGCACCGGCGTAAACCGGTCAGGCAACTACAGTGCGCTGGCCGTTTTTGGCTCCAAGGTCAATCTGGCAATTGGTGGGGGGATCGGATTCTTTTTGCTGGACCTGTTTCAATACGATGTTTCGGGCCAAGCCAATTCACGCTCCGCCGAATTGGGTTTTCTGTTCACATACATCCTGTTGCCGTCTTTGCTTTATGCCCTTTCGTTTTTCCTCATCTGGAAGTTTCCACTGAATCGCCGCCGTCACGATATCGTCCGCCGGCGCCTTGAACAGCTCGAAACGCGATGAACGCAAGCCCTTCGGCAGTCCGCTCAAGTCGATCTTCTGCTTGAGCCCTCTTCGCCCAGGACCATCAGCAGGAATCTCAGTTGTTCGCACAGACTGGTGACGATGGTCGGCCAGGGCCATGCCGTGTGACCTTCGCCTGCAATCGTTCTTAACAGAACCATTTGATCCGGTCCTCTGCTGGCCTGCATGGCTGCCACGTACTGATATGAGAAATGGGGCAGTGCTCTTTCGTCTTCTGCACCGACAACCACCAGCACCGGTGGTCTGAGCGGGTGTGCATTTACGTTCTGAAGTGGAGAGTAGGAATGGATGTACTGAAAGGTCGATTGATCAGCCGTGGGATCGCCCAGTTCCATGGCGACAGGCCCGCCAACCGCTGTGTCCATCAGGTGCACGACATCCACCAGAGGAACCTCTGCAATCGCCGCATCGAACAAATCCGGGCGCTGATTCACACAAGCGGTGGTCAGCAGCCCGCCGTTGCTCAGACCCCGAATGGCCAGTTTGCCAGGCGCCGCGATCCCTTCTTCGCGCAGGTATTCGGCGACACTGCAAAAATCATCGAATACATTCTGTTTGTTGAGCAGTTTGCCAGCCTGGTGCCACGATTGTCCGTATTCCCCGCCACCTCGGATATTGGCGACGACATAGACGCCACCCTGGCGGATCCAGGCCACCAGGTCGGGAAAAAAGGCCGGCGAGGTAGCCTGGCCCCAACCGCCGTAGCCATAGAGCAAAACCGCTGGCTCTGCCGTCTCCGGTGGTTCAACCGGACGGATGATGAAAAGGGGGATCCGGGTGCCATCCCGGGATTCGCAAAACACCTGGCTTACCTGATAACGGCCCTTTTCCAGGCCCGCGTCCAGTTGCCGAGTGAGATCAGTTTTTTCCGGGGCGATATCGAAACGCATCTGTGTAACGGCACGAGAAAAGAGGACAGCGCGATGTTTACGGATTTTCCGTGAGCGGTTGGCTGTAGCTGGAGTACGCTACTGTAATCGGGGATATCGACCAGCCGGCAACCATCCAGGCTTTGTTTCCCCGGGTCGAGCCGGAACACTTCGATACGGTGACAGACGTCTTCCAGGTAGGTGACGAACAGCTGCCCGCCCGAAACGCAACACGTATCCGATGTCACGCTATGCGTGGTTCTGGCGATGGGCACGTCCCGCTCCGCTACGATTTCGTGCCAGGCATCCCGGCCGGGCGTGGCCAGGCACAGTCCGAGAATTCTGGAATTGGGGGATTTCCAATTGGTTTCCAGGAACATATGCCCCTGATCGATGCCGGCAATATTGACCATCGC
>PVMS01173284.1_pt1 | contig 12126 bp, 12 predicted proteins | sample 1853461 | NCBI WGS metagenome assembly PVMS01 (sample SAMN08582032, study PRJNA380276) | Marine sediment metagenome, whole genome shotgun sequencing project. | isolation source: ocean sediment barecode stripped | collected 2017
CACAGCATTTCATCCAGTCGCGTAGCTTCCGCCTGCGTCGCCATATGTGCGTAGATTCGATTGCTAAGACCGTAGGCCTTTTCGGTTAGTCGGCACGCAAAACTCAGCCGTTTGGCGGGTTCGGCGGTTTCTAGTATATAAAAGTCTACCCGGGTCGCAGCTTGCACAGCCTGCTCCTATCACTGATCAAGCGTTCGTTGTTAAGCGATAAATTAACGATTCAGCAGGAATTCTAACAGCAACGGCACAGGTCGGCCGGTACTTCCCTTAGCGCTGCCACCGCGATAAGCCGTGCCGGCAATATCCAGATGGGCCCAGTTCAGGTCTTCGGTAAACTTGGCGAGGAAGGCAGCAGCGGTGATGGTGCCAGCATCCCTGCCGCCTATGTTGGCAAAGTCCGCAAAGTTGCTCTTCAGTTGTGCGCTGTACTCTTCCGTCAGTGGCAGGCGCCATGCACGGTCATCCGCCTGTACACCGGCTGCCAGCAGTGTGTTGGCCAGGGTATCTGAAGTCGACAGCAGGCCTGAGTGATGTTTGCCCAGTGCGATAACGCAGGCTCCGGTCAGCGTCGCGATATCTATAAGTGCCTCGGGCTTGAAACGTCTGGCGTAAGTTAGCGCATCGCAGAGTATGAGTCGCCCCTCGGCATCGGTGTTGAGTACCTCGATGGTTTTGCCCGACATGGATGTCACGATGTCGCCGGGTTTTGTGGCTGAACTGCCCGGCATGTTCTCGCAGGTGGGAATCAGGCCGACGACATTGAGCGTCGGTTGTAGTTCCGCAAGGGCTCTGAAAGTGCCCATGACAGAAGCTGCGCCGCACATATCGAATTTCATCTCATCCATGGTGGAGGGCGGCTTGAGTGAGATTCCGCCGGTGTCGAAGGTGATGCCTTTGCCCACCAGTACAACCGGATTCTTGCTGGCAGCCGCACCCTTGTATTGCAGGATGATGAATCGGGCTGGCTCGTCAGAACCTGCGGTGACCGATAACAGCGAGCCCATACCCAGCTTTTGCATATCGGATTCGTTCAGCACCTTGCAGCTCAGATTTTTGGATTTGCGAGCCAGCGTCTGAGCTTGTTTAACGAGATAGGTTGGAGTACAGACGTTGCCAGGCAGATTGGCGAGGTCGCGACTGAAGTCCATGCCCAAACCGAGCGCGTTGCCCTGCCTTACGCCTTTGCGGGCAGCGGTAGCCGCCTTGGCATTACGAACCGCCAGCCCCATTGATTTAAGGACTACGGGTGGCGCTGAGTCGGTCGATTTCATTTCGGTGAAACGATAGCTGGCGTCGTGCCAGCACTCGGCGCTAATACGGGCCGTGCGGAATGTATCGGCACCCTTGATGCTTTCCTCGGCAAGGTAGGACACGGCATTGTTATAGGGTTTACTGGCGAGCCAGCCAAATGCACTGCGCACCGCTTTGCGAAAGGTTTTGCGGTCAAGGGTTTTCCGATTACCGCAACCTACCAGCAAAATGCGCTGGCAGGGCAGACTGCCGGTGTTGGTAAGAAGTAGCAATTCGCCGGTTTTGCCGTTGATATCACCGTTTTGGAGTACATCTGCGATCAGGCCGTCACCGGCTTTGTCCAGGGCGCGGGCGGCGGCCCCAAGCTGGTTGTCCGTAAACACTGCGACAATCGCGAGTTCCGTCTTGAGTTGGTGTGCTTTGGCCGTTTTTACCTCAAACCGCATGTATTACTCCTGCCGGCAAAATGTGACTGCTTCGATTTGATAGTCAAAGCTACTTGACCCGTTGCGCGGAGAGGCCTGAAGATAACCGTAACCACTGTGAGCAGTCTGTATATATATATATATATAAGTGTTTCGTAGTGTACTTGAATTTATGTGCAGGTGGTGAGGCTGGTTACAGGCTTGGCAAGTTTGTTTAAGTTGCGCAAAGATCTGCTGGATTGACGGGCAAAGAGCTTAGGGGACATGGGCAGTATTTTAAACCGGTATATTTTCAAGGAAACTGCGCAAACCTGGTTCGCGGTGACGGGCGTACTGCTGCTCATACTATTGACGGATCAGTTTGCCCGCGTTCTGGATGATGCGGCGGGCGCGCAGCTGCCGAAGAGCGCCATCTTTGCAGTCATGGGCCTGTCGTCGATTCAGTATCTGACTATATTGATTCCGGTCGGAGTGTTCATGGCCATCCTGCTTGCGCTTGCTCGTATGTACCGCGACAGTGAGATGGCGGCATTGACGGCTTGCGGTATTGGTAACATCTCACTATATCGGCCTGTCAGTTTGCTGGCGATAGTGCTTGCGGCTTTAGTCGGCTGGCTGGCACTTGAAGCCGGGCCCGCGGCACAACGGAAAGTTCAGATTATTGCGGATGAGGCAAAAAAGAGTGCCGATCTTGCAGTGCTGAAGCCCGGGCGTTTTATTTCCTTTGGGCGTGAACAGGCTATTGTTTATGCAGAAGACGTAGCTGAAGACGGGACGTTGTCCAACGTTTTCGTGCAGCGTCGCCGTGGGGATCGAGTCATTGTTATCGTTGCTGCGCGAGCGGGTCAGCGCAATGATGAAGTATCCGGACGTAAAGTGCTGACCTTTTTTGATGGCGAGCGCTATGAAGGGGTCCCTGGGAGCCGTGAATTTCGTGTGATGAAGTTCGCTGAGCATGGAATTCCGTTTGAGCTTAGCAAAACGACAGAGGGTGAAGTCAGCAAGGAAGCTCAGTCTGTAAGCGAATTGCTGGAAGTGCTGGATAGCGCCTCAATCGCCGAGCTTCAATGGCGTGTGTCTGTGCCGATAACCGTGCTGGTGCTAACGCTGATAGCGGTGCCTCTTAGCCGTTCGCCGCCGCGCACGGGGCGCTATAACAACCTGGCTGCAGGCATTCTGCTCTACATTATCTATTCAAATTTGCTGGCCGCATCCAAGGTTTGGGTAGAGCAGGAAACGATTTCGCCCTGGATCGGTTTATGGTGGGTGCATGGTCTTTTTTGCCTGTTCGCTATAACGCTTCTGCTAAACCATAACCGCATGTTCCAGCGCATGTTGGCATGGCGTTCGGGAGGCAAGGCGGCGTGAGAATAATCAATCGTTACTTGTTTAAAACGATTGCCAGCACGACCGCACTCGTTCTGGCGATATTTTTATCGTTGGGTGGTTTTGTTGAATTTATTTCCCAACTCGATGATATAGGGCAGGGTGACTACGATCTAATTCAGGCAATTCAGTATGTATTGTTGAAAATGCCGCGACTAGCTATCGGATTGCTCCCTGTCTGTGTGCTGTTGGGGGCGCTGTTGGGTTTGGGTGCGTTGGCAGGCAACAGCGAGTTGATTGTTATGCAAGCCGCAGGTGTGTCATTCAATCGACTGGCCCGATCTGTTGCGCTTACGGGGCTATTTATTGCTGTAGTCGGGGGCGTGGTTGGTGAATTCCTCGCGCCGCAGATGGATTTATACGCGCGACAGATGCGGGCTGTTGCCAAGAGTGGCGGTGCCGATATGGCTGGTTCCAGTGCCTGGCTGCGCAACGGCGATTCTATTTTCAATGTGCGTCCATCAATCGATGGCATTGACTATGGTGGTGTTTATGTTTTCCGTATGGGTAAAAGCGGTCGATTGAGTGCCATTGGGCGAGCGGATTCGGTGCAGGCAGGCAGCGATGAATGGTCGCTGAGCAACTATCGGGAATCATTGCTGGAAGGCGGTGAAATTACCATCGGTACTGACTTTGATGTTGGGCAAATTGCGGAGTTAAGTGATCTGCTTGCTATTACGGCGGTCCGTGAGAGCAGTCTGACTGGTGCAGAGTTATGGGCTTATGTGCAGCACCTTAAGCGCAACGATCTGGATGCAAATCGTTATGAAATTGCCTTTTGGACTCGGGTAGCAACGCTTGCCGGTATCGCAGTTATGTGCATGCTGGCGTTACCTTTTGTTTTCGGATCTTTGCGCAGTACCGGTGCCGGCGCACGTATGCTCATTGGCATTCTGATTGGTGTTGGTTATTTCCTGCTGAGCCGGACGCTGGCGGATAGTAGCGCTGTGTTTAACCTGAGTCCGATTCTGGTCGCATGGTTGCCTACAGCGTTGTTGGCAACTGGTACGCTCATCGCTTTGAACCGCATGCGCTGATTCCACGACCCGTCACTGATCTTTGGGAAGCAAGTGAATTCGGGTGCCGGACCATTTGTCGTGCCAACTCAAGCGTTCGCGGCCGATTGATACCCATAAAAAACCGCAGCCTAAAGCCAGCGCGGAGATACATGCGCAGGTGAAGCGTAATGTAGCCTGCGTAAAGCTGACGGTAGAACCATCTGTCGTAGTTAACTTGAGCCGCCAGGCTCGCATACCCAGAGTCTGGCCATCATGGCGCCAGAAACCGACAAAAAATGTGGCTGCGATCGCGACTAACATCGCGCGATACAGGGGATTGCCCGGGCTGATTGCATCATTAGAGGGCGCTACCAGTGGCACGGAGGCAACCATCATAATTGCCAGTATCAGGAACCAGTCATATAGCGAGGCCATGAGTCGTCGCAGAAATCCAGCAGCTTGCACGTTATGTAATCCGGGCTGTTGCATGTATTAATGATTACACGGCACTAATCGTCTGTTCGGGCGTTGTCGGGTAAGGTAAGTCATCTCTGTTTGTGGTGAATTATATAAACAGGGTCAAATCAGAATAGAGCGAAATATAACAATTATTAGAAGAGTTCATTCTGATTTTCTTTCGAAGAGATGATGTGCCGTGACGTATGCTTGCGGAGCATCCATCAAACATCGTTCAAATAATAAGGAGAATGACGATGCTGCCTGATGGAAAGGAAATCCTGAAAAGACCAACCTCAAAGCTGATCATGCAGTGCCGCAAATATATGATCCCTATATCGTCTCGCTCGTAACTGCGACCAAAGACCGGGACCGGCAGGCAGTTCAGCCTACGGAAAACATCTCTGTCGTTGTTGATGAGTTGATGGGTACGGCTCTGCGCCGCCGCACCCAGTTACTGAATTCCGGTAGCTAGGCACTTTTCACGGCCCTGACGGTTCGCGCTCATTCTGTCGCGGGACTGTAGTCTTGTGGCAGCGTTTGCCATACTACCCCTAAGTTCTTCTAATCCCGGCCGGGGGTGATGTTATGAGTGCGAATAATAGTCCGCGTGTTTGCATCCGTTATTGCACAGGCTGTCGTTGGCTGATGCGTGCGGCCTGGCTTGCGCAGGAGTTGCTCAGTACCTTTGAGCAGGAGCTCGGCGAGGTGGCGCTGATTCCTGACGCTGCGGGTGGCGTTTTTGATGTGCATATAGATGGCCAGCTTGTATGGTCGCGAGCAGAGCAGCATCGGTTTCCCGAACCCAAGGAAATAAAGCAGCTGGTGCGGGATATAGTTGCGCCGGACAGGGACCTGGGCCACATTGACCAATGAGGCCTGAAAAATTTCAGGCGTACACTAAACAACAACCATCGGAAGTATCTACTGATTCGCAGGAAGTAGCGCGTGACCGGAGGATGAATCGCTGGTTAATGCGATTCAAAGTTGATAGCCACTTGATCGATCCACGTTTCTCCGGGAATTGGCAGCAGTATGTGTTTCAGTGCCTGTTTGTCACGGGTGCCATGGCAGTGGTGTTGGTGCTGCTTGACTCGGTCTATCAGACGGTATTGATCGCCGCACTGGGTTCCAGTTCGGTGGTGGCCTTTGCCGCCCCGAGTCTTCGTGCATCCCGGCCGCGCTGTTTGATCGGTGGTTACTTAGTTGGGGTGATCGTGGGTTGTGGTATGTCTTTACTGGCTGCAGCGACGGGTGGATGGGTATCGCTGGACGAGCATTCCGCCCGTATATTGTATGGCGCAATCGCCGTGGGTCTGGCGATGTTTATCATGGTGACTACGGACATGGAACATCCACCGGCCGCCGCAATTGCACTCGGTTTCGTTTTAAACGAGTGGGATCTGATGACCATTGTTGTGGTGCTGGCAGGCATCAGTGCCATTTCTCTTATCAAAGAGGCGGCGCGTGGCCGCTTGATAGATCTGCGTTAAAGCGTATCGCCAGCGCGCATCCTGGATCCTTTAACTCTCAGTTTGCCGCTTGTCCTCGCCGATGAACCGTTTGTCGGTTTGTGTACTGACAATTCAGTTTTGTGAGCTGCATCACAAGCCCGATTTTATGTCGCGTTGTAAACCGCTTTGCTTTTAGCCCATGCAGCCGCGAAAAAATCTTATATAAGTCCTTTAATAACAATGATATAAGCCGCTTCTGATGACGGCTGAAAATGCCCATGTGCAGGTAACCGGGCAGGTATTCGAAGCAGGCTGCAGAGCCTATTAATCCTCAAACTCGTGATTCTGTTCAATGTATTGGGTCGCGCCTCTCCTTAGTATCCATCGCATGTGTACCGGCTCTGCAATGGTTTGAAGAGTTGGGCAGAGTCTTCGCCGCCGCTCGAAAAGTTTGGGCCGTGGTAATAAACGGAATTTTAAGAGTCTGGATTCATGTTGCAAATTCGTCGAAACAGGTCAGTACAGAAGGGCTTCAGCCTCATTGAATTGATGGTTGTGCTGTTCGTCGGTTCGATACTGATGGGTATTGGCCTGCCGGCCATGAGCGACTTTATGAACAATAACCGCATGTCAGCGTCAGCCAATGAGCTGAATGCCTCGTTGCATCTGGCGCGCACCGAGGCGATCAAGCGACGGGCAAATGTAGCGATCTGTGCCAGCGCCGATTGGGACACGACGACACCAGTATGTGATGCCGGTGGCGAGATTAGGGACGGCTGGATTGTATTTATCGATGCCGATGCTGATCTTGATCCCGATGATGACGATGCAGTGTTTTACGCGCATGGTCCGATGAACGACCAGATTGTACTCACTGTCGCTGATACAACCAATGTAATCGCTGGCCTTCAGTTTGTTTCATTTGCCCGCACCGGTTTTCCGGTGTCTGACGATGGCGGCGGCAACGAAGCTATTTTCAATTTTCAATTATGCGATGGGCGCGGCGACGTTAATACGGGCGGTGGAATTGCCGCGGGTCGCTGGATTCAGCTAACCACTACGGGGCGTCCCCAGATACATCGTACCCAGGAGGCAGTCGAAGGGGCTGCTAATCCGACGAACGGCTGTGGGTAAAGCGAGGAATAGATTGATGAGTCACAGAAATTACATTTTCAGGCAACAGGGCTTCACTTTACTGGAGTCGCTGATCGCATTGGTTGTTTTGTCGGTCGGTATGCTCGGCATTACGGCGCTGTATGTGGAAGGACTTAAGGCAAGTCGAACCGCAATTTATCGTACCACGGCTGTCGCGCTGGCGTCTGACATGATGGATCGCATCCGCGCAAATCCGGCTGGACGTGATGATTACGAATTGGCAGCCGCAGAATCGGGCTGCGTCAACGGCGGCGTTAATTGCTCATCGACCCAAATCGCTCAGGAAGATCTCCTGGTCTGGGAGGCTGAGGTTGCTGAGCGTATGCCTTCAGGTACAGACGCTGCTGTGGTCGTGACTCTGGCGGGTGGCAACCCCTTCGATACCTATTCCATCAGCGTCACCTGGCCGGAACCGGGTTATGCAGCCGACTTGTTTTATACGCTGACGGCGCAAATGTAAGGACTATAGCTATGCGCAAATTTTCAATACAGCAAGGCATGACACTCATCGAGTTAATGGTTTCGATGGTCATCGGTATGTTCCTAATACTGGGTGCTATTAGTGTCTACTCGCAGGGGCGCACGAATTACCAATCGAACGAAGGCATTGCTCGCCTGCAAGAGAATATGCGCTTTGCCCTGAATATCATGGAGCCGGATATACGCCTGGCTGGTTACTGGGGGATGCACAATCGCGGTGGAGACGTATTTTCTACCGGTATAGTGGCGACCTGCGATGGCAATAACATCAGTACCTGGGCGCTTAATACCTCAGACGGTGTGGTCGCTGTAAATAACGTGCAGACCGCTGATGCTGATGAGGTGGCCACGAACTGTTCTACATTTGGCGACGGCATTGTTGTAGACACTGACTTCCTGGTAGTCAGGCATGCAAGCGGCTCAAGAAAGCCCTTCGATGCCGGAACTATTCAGGTGCAGAGCGCGCTGGCAGAAGCGCATATGTTTGATGACGGCAGTCTGCATACAAAATACACCGAATTTGATGCTGAGGAGACGGGCACGCATAACGTGATCGTTAATGCCTGGTATATCTCCCGCGACTCGAACAGCATGACAGGCGTTCCGTCACTTCGTCGCCGCACCCTGAAGGGTAGCGATATGGTTGACGAGGAAGTGATAGCGGGCGTCGAGAATTTACAGATTCAGTTTGGTATCGACACCGATTTAGGTGGTGGAGATGGCAGCATTGATCGTTATGTCGACGCCGAGGATGCGGCGCTCGCCGGCAATAAAATTCTAGCGGTAAGAATCTGGTTATTGATCCGTTCTACTGAAGAGGAGCATGGTTTCGTCGATGGCAGAACCTATACGCCTCTGGATGCAACTCTGGATCCAATCGTACCCGATGATCAATTCCGTCGTATACAGGCTTCAAAAACTATTTTTGTGCGTAATTTTCAGCGTGAAGAGACATTTTAAATCATGAGCACTCGTATAAATAAATGTATTTTTAATCCTCATCACCAGTCTGGTGCGGCATTAATCGTGTCCATGGTTTTACTGATGGTGTTGACGCTGTTAGCTATCTCTACCATGCGTACCGCAAGCCTGGAAATCGCGATGGCGGGTAACAATCAGTACACGGAGAACGCTTTTCAACTGGCCGAGACGGGTGTCGAGCGACATATCGCCGATGCGTTGGCAAATCCCAATAAGTGCGATACCCCCAATGATGTGGGTGCCGATGGCTGCGATCTGGACGACATCGATATTTACGACATGAAGGGTAGTTTTACAACCCGAGGTAGTTACATGGGCGAGACGGATTGCAAGCAGAAACTGGTTTCGATGGGCTTGTTCCAGAGTTTCAATTATGAGGTGCAGGCTGTCGGGACGACCGATAACGATGGCGCCACCGCTCAACATACGTTGGGTTGGAACCTTTGCCGCTAACGGCATGGAGTACGACATCATGGCTAATTTACGACTCACAATTTTTACGTTTGGATTGCTGCTCTCCGGGGTTGCCTTCGGTGGTCTTCATGAGGTCGAAAAAGTGATGGAGCTGGAGCTTAGTGATGTCCAGTTGCCTGCACATGAGGCGGATATCGTAAGAGTTAAGCAGTGTGACAAATGCAATGCGCTGGAATTCGCGGTGAACCGCGCCACGGTATACCGCATCGGCAGCCTCCGGGCACCGTCAGTGACATTGCAGGAATTTTCGGTAGCTGCACGCAAAGCCCTTCAAGATGATGAGGCGGCAGTGTTAGTCGGATACCGGCCTGACAGCAATACGGTAACGCGCATCGTGCTGATAAGCGGCACGAAATAACCGGTTGCCCCGAGCAGGATAGAGCTGAGGATAAGATCATGAAAATACTAAACAGACAATTAGGCTGGATGCTTGCAGTGATGAGCCTGGTGCTGTGCAGTGGCGGTACCGCCCTGGCCGACGATACCGAATTGTTTATCGCGGGTGAAGACACCGCCGCAGAGGACAGCGAGGCCCGTCCCAATATCCTGTTTATTATTGATACTTCGGGTTCTATGGACGGTGAGGTAATAACGCAGGTCGCTTGGGATCCGGAGGTCACCTACGAAGGTGATAACCGCGCCGGATCTATTTATTGGAGTACTACTTCCAATGGTTTTAACAGTAATAACTGGTTCGATAAGCAATACAACTTGTGTCAGGCCTCCCAGAGTGCTTTGGATGGATTAGGTGTGTACGAAGGCGACCTGCTGGCCTACCGATCGAGCCATGAAAGATGGATTCAATTTAATTCCAACTCGAACACCCGCGATGTGGAGTGTGAGGAGGATGCGGGAGTGCATGGCTCTACCTCCGGGACTTACTATGCCGCCGATGGCGACAATGGTCCGTGGGACTCTGATAACTCGAACGAGCCTTCGTGGACTCGCCACTATTATTTATTTGACGGTAACTACCTGAACTGGCAGCAGGGTGCTTCTGAAATTACCCAGACGCGCCTGGAAGTTGTGCAGGATGTAACCAATAACCTGCTGGAAAACCTGACAGGCGTGAATGTTGGTTTGATGCGTTTCAATGTTCAAGACGGTGGCCCAATCGTTCGTGCGATTGAAAACATCGACACATCACGTGCGGCCATGATTGCCGCAGTCAGTGATCTGGATTTTGACCTCTACACACCGCTGTCCGAAACGCTTTATGAGGCGCATCAGTACTATACGGGTGGTTCGGTGGTCTATGGTGAAGGCTATACCCGCGACAGTGTGGATGCCTCACGCACCGGAAATACCTATGACTCGCCGATCGAGTTTGGTTGTCAGAAAAATTACATTATCCTGTTAACTGATGGTAATCCTACCCGTGACACGGGTGCCGATAATCTCATCGAAGGCTTGCCCAATTTTGACGCGAATGTCGACCCCGATAACACTGGTTCGCAGTGTGAGGCCGGCGAACCCTACACAGGTGAGTATGCGAATCCTGATGATGGCATTTGTCTGGATGAGCTTGCCGAGTACATGCAGAATAAGGATCTGTCTGACCTGTATGGTGCGCAGAATGTAACGACCTATACCATTGGGTTTACGATCGATCTTGATCTGCTGGCAACGACCGCCGAGAAGGGCGGTGGCGAATATTACCTGGCGAATGATACGGCCACTCTTTCGGGTGCATTGACCAAGATCGCGGTGTCTATACTTGAGGAATCATCAAGTTTCGCGGCGCCTTCTGTGCCGGTTAATGCGTTTAACCGTACCCAAAGTCTGAATGATATTTTTGTGTCGGTGTTTAACCCGTCATCGTCGGTGCACTGGCCGGGTAATCTAAAAAAATACAAATTGATTGGCGGCGAGATTCTTGACGCCAGGCCCGATGTCGCTGTTGATCCGGAAACCGGGTTTTTCAGTGAAGAGTCGAAAAGTTACTGGTCAGCTGATGTGGATGGCGATAGCGCTACAGATGGTGGTGCCGCAGAAAATTTACCTGCGACCAGCAATCGGAAGTTGTTCACCAATATTTCTGGGGGCGATTTGAACTCCAGCTCTAACCGCGTGGAAGTGAGTAACAGCGGTATTTCTGCTAACGCTCTCGGTGCGCCCGATGAAGATCGCGACTCGCTTATTAACTGGATGAACGGTCTGGACGTATTCGACGCCAACGACAACGACGACTACACAGATACTCGTCGCCAAATGGGCGACCCATTGCACGTTCGACCCGTGCCGGTTATCTATGGCGGCACAGCGGAAGAGCCCGACATGGTGGTCTATTTATCGACTAATGATGGCTATCTGCACGCAATAGATCCTGATGACGGGTCCGAGCTTTGGGCCTGGGTGCCAGCGAGTCTATGGGCTTGATGGTGAAATTACGGCCACAATCGTTAATGACGATAACCTGGGTGGCATCAGCGGTGACGAACGTGTGATCCTGGTGTTCGGTATGCGTCGCGGTGGTGGGGGAATATTTGCCCTGGATGTAACCGATCGCAATGATCCGCAGCTATTGTGGGAAATCGATTTCGATAGCGTTAATGGTTCTGATAGTGATGACTATAAAAATATCGGGCAGACCTGGTCGACACCGCAAATCGCCAGGGTCAAAGTTGATGATGATATTGTTGATGTTGCCCTGTTTGGTGGTGGTTATGACCCCGGCCAGGATGATGACTCCAAAAGTACTGACGGCCAGGGTAATGCGGTTTATATCGTAGACCTGTTAACAGGCGAAAAAATCTGGAGTGCGGGTAAAGACAGCATTAATGACCTTGAGCTTTCTGATATGGAGCATTCCATACCGGCGCCACTGAAGGTGATTGATATAAATAGCGATGGTTTGGCCGATCGTTTCTACGTGGGAGACATGGGCGGACGAGTATGGCGTTTTGATATCTTCAACGGCAACTCAGGCGATGAGCTTGCTCAGCGCGGCATGATTGCAAGCATTGGCGCCACGGACATAGGCTCGCCGACCGCTGCGGATGTACGTCGGTTTTACAATCAGGTTGATGTCGTCAGCGTGCCTCAGTCGGGCGCACCCTTCTTCGC
>PVMS01146980.1_pt1 | contig 12123 bp, 11 predicted proteins | sample 1853461 | NCBI WGS metagenome assembly PVMS01 (sample SAMN08582032, study PRJNA380276) | Marine sediment metagenome, whole genome shotgun sequencing project. | isolation source: ocean sediment barecode stripped | collected 2017
GCGGCTCTTGCAGCCGCGCGAGAAGGTGTGGATACCATACTTGTGGAAAGGTACGGTTGTTTCGGCGGAGTGATTACGCAGTCCATGATTGGAACTATCGCCTGGTACCGATCCAATGAAGAAGTGGTGGACGCGGGAGGCATCGGCGTGGAGTTTGAACAACGGGCGAAAAGTATGGACGCGAGCTTGAGCATAGGCTTTCATGAAATACTGGATACAGAAATTTTCAAATTTATTGCCGACCGGATGATACATGAGGCCGGTATTATTCCTCTGCTGCACTGCCCGACTGTCAATGTAATCATGGAGAGAAACACCATCAAGGGTGTCATTACGGAGAGCAAATCTGGAAGGCAGGCCATCTTAGCTAAACGGATCATAGATGCTACCGGTGATGCAGATATTGCATGCCATGCCGGTGTTCTCTATCGCAAAGACCCAAAGGATGAACTGGAGGGTGTATCGGTAAACTTTGGCTGCAGCAGGGTTGATATTCAAAAATTTATGGAATACACGATGAACAATCCTAGCACCATAGCGGATTGGGGATATGCGTCCGGCAAGAAAGAGGAAAAAGAATTCAGTACCTATCTGGTAGAACCGTTTACCAGGGCCAAGGAAGCCGGTGAGATACCTAACGATGCATGTATAGAAAGTTATTGGAGCAATTTTTCAGATGCAGGAGAGATTACGTCTCTTAACGCAATTCATATGTCCAATATAGATTCTACAGACGTATGGGATCTCACTAGTGCTGAAATAGAAGGGAGGCAGCAGGTCATGTGGGCCGTGAAAGCGTTGAAAAAATACACGCCCGGTTTCGAAAGTGCACGTCTCAGAACCTTTGGGGCATCATTGGGTACGAGGGAATCGAGAAAAATCATTGGTGAGTACAACATGACCGAATATGATGTATTAAACGAGGCCCGTTTTGAAGACTCGATTGGAATTTTCCCGGAATTTTTAGACGGCAATCACATTGCCATCATGCCATCAACCGGCAGATATTTTCATGTTCCATACGGAATCATCCTCCCCCAAAAGGTAGATAACCTTCTGGTAGCCGGGCGCTGTGTTGCCGGAGACAAAATATCCCACGCCGCCATCAGACAGATGATGTGTTGTACAGTAACCGGCCAAGGTGCTGGCGTGGCCGCCGCTGTTTCTCTCAAAAACGCTGTGACATGCCGTGCAGTGGATATTAAAAAAGTACAGAAATCGCTCGAGAAACAGGGGGTTCGAATTTTTTAGTCTACGTGTTTAAACAGGTGCAGGATCGTGCTCGGCGCCAATCAGATGAAACACAACCATCCGGATAACGATAAATAATCGATGTGACAGGGAAGCGAAAAAAACAACCAGCTTGTTCTAATTGCTCAAATTTCGCACCGGATATTACGAAAGAAACCAGACGATCGCGTGCCTGTGCACGGTGATTACTTTATGGATACCGGTTCAAACTGAGCCTCATTGGGGTGCGAAACTTTTCCTTCCTAACGGTGGGTCGATCAGTATCGAACGCCTCCTTTGCTTTTTCTTATAACGGATTTTTCTATCGTTAAAGCTTTTTCAACTGTGGTGTTTGATGCGTCAATTTCATTATTGAATGCATCTTTTTTTCTTTCATAATTTATAATTTTTTTGTTGAGTTTTCCTGTCCTTTTGTTCAGCTCGATCGTTTTTCTTCTTCTGAGCCATCTTGGTTTGTTGGCCAGACTTTCTTTCTCTGCTTCCAGCGCTTCCTTTTCTTTCATTAGCATTTCAAACTCTTCGTTCAGAACCGCTTTTCTTTGGACAATCTGCTTTTGTTTTTTTAAAATATCGGTTTGTTCTCTCTGACTTTTTCTACTTTCTTGTACATTTTCAGGCTGAAACCGGGTGTCGCTTTCATATTCTTTATACTTCCGAATGCCAGGCAGCTGATCTTCGGGAATTTTATTGAGGTCATCCGTATAGTGTATGGTGCCGTCTTTATCAACAAAACGGTAAAATTCGGCTGAAACAGTTGCAGAAAATAAAAACAGGATTATGCTGATAACATATTTCCATTGTGGCATGATTTCACCATATCGATGTGTTACTAATGAAGCCATATATATTTAGACCAGAGCGCCGAGCAGGATATTGAATCGGTCGGCGGCTCACACTCAGGTCAAAGCGGGTGTAAAACCGGTTAAAAACCCTGCCCGGCTTTGCAGATAAATCCATAGGTAAATGGCAACGGATGTCTAAATAATAACGCACTCATTAGTAATGTTCAACCCTTCAGTTCTAATTCATTTTTTTTGTGCAAATGGTATAACAGGTGATCATCGCTTTCCCCACGGTCTTTCACGAAGCGGTTCTAAAAAAGGAGACTTTATGGAGATTTCCTCAAGTTTCTCCCGGGCTTCAAAGGCAAGTTTATCCATCAGTTTTTGTGATTCGGGGGTTGTTTGAAATGGTTTCAATTTGACCGCATTGCATATGATATCTATGGCCCCTTCCACCGTAATTTGTTCTATGCCAACGACCAGGTCGTACAGGCGACAATCCCACGTATCGATTCCATAAAGCTTCATGCTCCATTTTCTTCTCTCCTCATCGACCTGCTCCACCATCCTGAGTGCTTCTTCTTCGCTTGCTACATGCTCACGTTCCATCATGTACCTTATCCGGTCATCCATATCCGCAATAATTCGAACTTTAAGTACATGGGGAATATCTTTGACAAAGAAATGACTTGCAAAACCGTGATAGACAACATTATCTTTTGATAGATGTTCCAAAATAGCTGTGCGGATATAGGCAATATATTTCTCCCGTGCAAAGGTATATCGTTCGAAATAAGAAGGCGAGCTGCGAATGGCGCGGGTAAGTTTTATTTCCGGTATGTTGAATTCTTTGGAGATCTTGATAAGTACATCTCTGGAAATACACTCATATCCGACTTTTTAGCCAATTTCTCAGCCACAATACTACCGTGGCTGAAGGATCCCCTTGAAATGGTAATGATAGACATAAACCACCTTCCTTTCCAGCCTCAAAGCGTCAATGGTTTTAACTTATTAAGGGAAAAAAAAGATATGTACTTGCCATAAGATCATCCTTTAAAAAGTCGGTCTAGTATCATAAGAAATGCAGAATGAGATGTCAGATCAGGCTCAACTTTGAAAATGAAACGAGCATCCGGTCCGATGTAAAAAGAAATGCAGAAAATTTGGAGATAGATATATACCACATCGTCTCAAGATAGGTCAAACTCTAATTTATGTTCATCCACGACTTTAAATAAATAATACCCTAATCGAGTCAAAACTCGATTAGATGTTAATCGTTATCAGTTATTGGTTTTGGCAAAATTTAAATCAAAACCGTATCTCATCTATACAAGGAATAGAGTTTAGTGAAAGGGGTTAAAGCAAATAACCATTAACATTTAACTAATAACTCCCCGGTTGAGCCTTCTTTCCCTCAATTGAGGTAATAAGAGGTGTCCAATTCAGATTTTGGACACCCTGATCTCGCTTTGATGTTCTTTATATAGATCATTGCTCCTATTGTATTTGAAAAGATATTCTGATAACATAATCTATTTAAAATACGTCAAATACAGGTTTAACATCTAATAAATAAATGTTAAAATGTACCGTTATCCTAATGTATCCTTTTTACTTTAAATAATTTTATAGGACTGAAAATCATGAATGAAAGCGATTTTTTAGAAAAAGTTTCTATTTTTAGCTACATGAAAAAAAGAGATTTGCGCCGAATAGCAAAAATGGCCCGGCATCATACATACCGAAAAGGAGACGTGATCATCAAAGAGGGTGACCGCGATGGGCGGCTCTTCATTATTCTCTGCGGTAAAGTGGAGGTCATCAAGAATTTAGGGGCCAAAAACAAAAGTTGCCTTCGAACCCTTCGCCCCCGAAAATTATTTCGGTGAAATGGCCCTGATAGATGATTTTGTTCGGTCAGCAAGTGTGGTGGCAATTGAAGAAACAGACGTTCTGTCTCTGGATCAGTGGAATCTGCGTCAGGAGTTTGAAAAATATCCTGTTTTAGCCATCGAATTGCTTCAAGTGATGAACCGGCGCCTCCGGGCTGTTGAAAAAAATCTCATAAATTCGTTAGGCACTTTATTGCCGATTTGTGCCAATTGTAAGAAAATACGGGATGAACACGAGGCTTGGACACCGATAGAGGAATACATTTCAGATCATTCTGAAACTGAGTTTAGCCACAGCATTTGTCCGGATTGCGCGGAAAAATTATACCCGGATTTTGGGCAAAAGGGTTAATCTTCCCCGTTGGATTGAGGGCCGAAAAAATGAAAATGGATGATGACAACATTTCATATCGCACAGCGAACCAAAGCGATGCAGAAAGTATCAAATCAATTTTGCTTAACACATTCGAAGAATACGCGATTGATTTACCTGACAGCTATTCCTTTTCAGATATCGACGACATCGGCAACTGCTATTTTGGACAGGATGGCGAGTTTCTTGTTTTATCGAGGGAGGGTAGGGTTATCGGATTCGTTGGTTTGCTCCCCATCGATTCGACTCGCATTGAGTTAAAAAGGCTGTATCTTGTACGGGATGAGAGAGGCAAAGGTTTGGGTAAATATCTGCTGTCGATGGCGCTAAATTTTTCGAGGGAGAAGGGCTATCAAACCATTCAGTTGGAAACGTCTTCTAAATTTAGGGAGGCGGTAGCTCTATATGAGAAAAATGGTTTTGTCGACAATGTGAAGGCCGATAAAACAGATGTTCATGATGTTGCCCTTTTCAAACCGCTGTAACCCGGGTTTTACGAAATGAAAAAGCAAGCGCATTCTTTGAAAACAGCGGGAAACATTAAAACGGGGTAGGGTAATAGCTCCTTTTCCCTAGTGACAGAGAAAATTTATTTGAGCGGGCTCAATTTTATTTGATATTTAAAGGCGGTTACCATAAAGCCATAAATGAGGTGAATCATTGGACATTGGGTGGACAGGGGTTCAAGAGAGACGGTTAAAGGAACTGGAGGCACCGCCAGATGAGCTTGACAAGCGGTTTAGCGGACTTCAAGATCGTGAACGGTCTTTTCAGTCCCTGGATAAAAAACTGGTAAAACAGCACCGCCGGCGATTGACGGAATTTAGAGAAATTCATCTCAGACCGGGATTGTGCAGACTCGAAACCCGGCTGGTCGAGGTACTGGGTAAAAAGGGATTTGTTCAAGTCGCCACTCCGATCATCATGTCCAAGGGCCATCTTTCAAAAATGACGATTACAAAGGGCCACCCCCTTTTCGACCAAATTTATTGGCTTGATCATAACAAATGCCTACGCCCCATGCTGGCACCCCATCTATATTTTGTATTGAAGGATTTTCTTCGAATATGGGATAAACCGATTCGAATATTTGAAGTTGGTCCATGCTTTCGAAAAGAATCTCAAGGGGCCCGACATTCGAATGAGTTCACCATGCTCAACCTTGTAGAAATGGGTTTGCCGGCGGAGGAGAGAAATGAACGGATTGCCGAACTCGCCGCCGTGGTTGCCGATACAGCAGAGGTAGGTGAGTACCGGTTAAAGGCCGAAAGATCTGCGGTTTACGGCGACACCATTGATATTGTAGCCAACGAGGGTGATGTGGAACTGGGATCGGCTGCCATGGGGCCCCATCCTCTGGATCGAGCATGGAAGATAACAGACAACTGGGTTGGCATTGGATTCGGAATCGAAAGGTTACTCATGGTCGCGAAAAAGAGTCACAACCTTCATAAAATGGGAAGGAGCCTCTCCTATCTTGATGGCCATCGCCTGAACATATAGATAGTGTCCATCCATAAATGGCCCTTTTTGCCCTGCTCGGCGTTCCCCGCGGGTTCCCGGTTACGGCGTACAGCACGTACGCCTCACCGCAAACCCTTGTGCGGCCCCCGCAAAAATTCGCGGGATTTCGCCTCTGATTTTTATAAGATGTGCTCAACTTGATCAGGACAAAAATTGCTCATTTTTGAATTAGACACCGCTATTATTTATTTTAAAGTCGTGGATGGGCACTATATGTGAAAAGGAGTGCACATTTCGTTCAATTTTAAACACCCATGAACTCTTCCACTAAAAAACTTGAAACCATATTGGCCAAGGCAACCGGCGGTCAATCGCTTGGAAAGGAAGACCTGATTTTTCTTTTGGGAATCGATGATAGGGATCAACTGGAAACCATTTTTAGTGTTGCCAGAAATTTGCGTCATAAATATTTTGGCGATAAGATTTTTTTATACGGGTTTCTTTATATCACTACCTATTGCAAAAACGATTGCCGGTTTTGCTTCTTCCGAAAATCCAATACAGCAAGCAGACGATATCGGAAAGAGGATCAAGAAATCGTCTCGGTCGCCGGCCGGATGGCTGAATCCGGGGTTCATCTGATTGACCTGACCATGGGAGAAGATCCGGCTTATTTCAACCGGGGAATGAACGGTTTTGAGAAGCTTCTTAATCTGGTGACAACGGTACGTCACACTACCGGTTTGCCGGTCATGATCTCACCGGGCGTGATGCAGGATGATCAACTGAAGAAGGTCGCCGAGGCCGGTGCAGGCTGGTATGCCTGTTATCAGGAGACTCACTGCCGTTCTCTGTTTCAACGCCTCAGGCCTGGACAAGACTATGATGTTCGAATGGGGGCCAAGATGGCGGCGCATCAACGGGGATTATTGATCGAGGAAGGACTGCTCTGCGGTGTGGGCGAGACGCCGGTTGATGTGGCCGAGTCGATTTCGGTGATGCGATTAATCGATGCCGATCAGATACGGGTGATGAATTTTATTCCCCAACGCGGCACGCCGATGGAAAACCGAACGCCACCGGATTCGATAAAAGAATTGTTGATCAGCGCGGTAATGCGGTTGACCTTTCCGGATAGACTGATACCCGCATCCCTGGATGTGGATGGCCTCATCGGTTTGAGACGGCGGCTCGATGCCGGCGCGAATGTGGTCACATCCCTCGTGCTGCCCGGTGGAGGCCTTGCGGGTGTGGCCCAGCATTCGTTGGATATAGAGGAGGGAAATCGAACCAGCACCCGTGTCATGAGCGTTCTTGAGACAATCGGGCTTCGTCCGGCTTCTGTGAAAGAATATATAAAGTGGATTCAACGCCGCAAGAGATCTCTTGAAGAAAACCGATCGGGGGAGAAGATCGCTTGCTAGTTGCCGTGGTAGGCGGAAAGCTGCAAGGAATTGAGGCGGCATATTTAGCGCACAAAGCTGGCTGGAGTGTCAAAGTTATCGATAAGGATTCCGGCGTGCCGGCATCGGGGCTGGGCGATTTATTTCTCCAATTAGATGTCACTGCGGAAAAGGCGTTGACACCTGTTTTAAATGATGTCGACTTGGTTATTCCAGCGCTGGAAGATGAAGAGGCTTTGAGGTGCCTGGATCGATGGACCCGGGCCAGGAATATACCGTTTGCCTTTGATTCGGCCGCATATTCGATATCCTCCTCCAAATTAGCGTCTGAACAAATTTTTTCACACCTGCGTGTTGCAACGCCAAAGCCTTGGCCCGGTTGCCGTTTTCCTGTAGTGGCCAAGCCGAGCGAAGGTAGCGGGAGTGATGACGTACAGATCTTTGATCGATCCGACAGCGTAAAACGACATCTCAATGGGTCCACCCGGGATTGGATTATACAGGAATTTATCGATGGGCCTTCCTATTCACTGGAAATTATCGGTAACCCCGGCAACTACACGCCCGTTCAAGTGACCGATTTGGGGATGGATAGCCAATATGACTGCAAGCGGGTCATTGCACCGACAGACCTTTCGGACCATTTGATTCTGGACTTTGAAACGCTGGCCATTTCACTGGCCGAGGCCTTGGAATTGAAAGGCTTGATGGATGTTGAGGTCATTTTGCATGATAACAGGTTGAGAGTGTTGGAAATTGATGCCAGACTACCCAGCCAGACACCAACCGTTGTCTACTGGTCCACCGGCCGAAACCTAGTGCAGATGCTGGGACAGATTTTTCTCTCAATGCCCCAAACAGGTGAAGGAAATAGACAGCCTCCCCGAGGGGTTGTTTATGAGCATATCCATGTGACCCCCTGTTTATTGGAGGTCGTGGGTGAACATATAATGTCCAACAGCGGTGCGCTTCATGTCTGTCAGGACTTTTTTGGTGCGGATGAGGCGATTACGAATTATGCACCAGGCAGGGAGGAATGGGTAGCCACATTGATTATTTCGGGCAAGGATCGAAAACACGCTTGGGCAAAAAGAGATCAGGTGATAAAAGAAATACAGGGAAAATACCACCTAAAGAGATATACAGATTCATCGCCGAAACCGATTGAACCGAAATCATGAGGGCATTCCCCGTCCTGCATGAAAGCGGGACTTTATAGGGGGGGTGGGCTTCAAAAGGATTCCTTGCTTTGACTCGATTAAGAACCGGCGATATTGCAGACATTGCTGAAAACCTGGAAGAATATGATGCCGAACTGGTTCTAAAAACGGGATGCACCCTGCTTGGTGTTGCCTGTGCAGCCACTGGGGTGGAAGAATCTTTGGTTCGACGCATATCAAAGGATGTTCTGGTCGGTATCATTACAATCACTTCTGGTAAAGGGATCATTGAAGGGTTTTCCCATGCAGTGGAACGTATCGTGAAGCATATCGGTTTCAGCGCGTTTGTCACAGAATCATCGGATGTGGCAGGACTGGTCGAGACATTTAATAAAAAAGCCGATGTCATCATGCTGTCGGATGATGAGCGCTTTGTCGCGATCCATGTCAGATCTCAACGAGTGGTGGATAATGCGGATGCCACAGGAAAAGGATTTGTTTCAGGATTGAGCCTGATGGCCCGAAGCTTAACCAATCGAAATGTTCTGGTGATTGGGTGCGGTCCGGTGGGTCAAAGTGCAACGATGGCGCTGATCGGGCTTGGCGCCTTTCCCGGGGTGTTTGATGTGGTTTCACGTCGGGGTTATGATTTGGCCGAAACGATCCAGCGCTCTCAACCCGTAAAAATCCGGGTTGAAAATGATTTGAATTCGGTACTGGCAACATACCGATATATCATCGATGCGTCGCCTGCGCGGGATATTATCAACCGATCCCATGTGAAAGGCGATACTTATATTTCTGCTCCCGGTATGCCAACCGGTCTGGGTGCCGGCGCACTGAAAAAACTATCCGGCCGTTATCTGCACGACCCGCTTCAAATCGGTGTGGCCACGATGATCGTGGAGGCGGCCGGCGGATCAGGGAACTGATCGAATTTGAACGTGGACCCCAAGAAAAAAAGATAACCCATGAATCCGAAGGAAACCGTTAAAAAGCAGGTCAAAAGATACTATCGCAAACGGGTGGAACTTTTTCGGCTTATCGATAAGATAAAGTTATGGCCATCGCGAAAGGGGGTTCTACACGGCATCAAGATCATTGATAAGATGGGGGATAGGGCCCAGGTCACCACCCATTGCAACAAAACCTTTATGGTAACTAATTCAAGGAACAGCCGTGCAGCCAGATGGCTGAGAAATAAATGGTTCGGCGGGGTCTGCAAGCACTGCGCGGTTCCGGAATGGAAATTAGAAAAATATTCTTCAACCCGGTTTAAACGCCACTATGGATCTTTACTCCTTAGCGCAGATGAAAAGAAGGGCTTTGTAGAAAATTAGGTCTATTTCGTAACAAAAGAATCGAGCCGTTTGGCCCGATAAGCGGTAAGATATTGTCCGCAAAAACTATCCCTGCCGATGAGGGCTTCCGCGGCAATGAGCGTCGCCATCATTCTTTGGTCCAGGGGATTTATAATGAGGCCGTCCAGACCCTTGGCAACGGCCATTGCAGCAAACGTTTGGTTTAAAAGCTTTCGCAACGGCAGACCGTAAGAAATGTTGGACAGCCCGCACATGGTATGGATCCCCTTATAACGAGTGGTGATCATATCAATTGCCTCAAGAAACTGTTGACCGAACACATCATTGGTCGATACCGGTTGAACTAGAGGATCAATATAGATATTTTCCATCGGAATATTGTTCTTCAGCAGCGAGTTAACCAAGGGGTCGGCAATAGCCAACCGCTGTTCGGCCGTTTGGGGCATGCCTTGATCGCTCATGCACAGCGCCACTACTTTTAGATCGGTTCCGGCCACGATCGGGAGCAGATTATCAAAACGCTCCTTCTCCAAAGAGATGGAATTGATCATGGCGGCCCCTTTGTGAATCAACAATGCGGTTTCGATGGCCTTCGGGTCCGGGCTGTCGATACAGCAGGGGACATCCACAACAGCTTGAACAGCTGACACCAACCACTCCAGATACTCGGGCTCTTTACCCACAAAGACCCCGGCATTAACATCAATGTAGTTGGCGCCTGCTTCAAACTGATCTTTTGCCACCTTTTGGATGGCCTCGGTGTCCTGTGCCTCAATGGCGGTCGATATGGACTTTCGACTTGCGTTAATAAGTTCTCCCACAATTACCATAAAACACTCCTATTGCGTGTAGGGGTGTTAAAAAATAACACCACTGTCCCCCCACATATTCGGTCTGATCATCAATTGATTTTAATTTTGCCGGGCGCTAGATTATCAGCTCCTTGGCAACTTCGGAAGCAGAGGCGGCATTGGCACCGTACCCGTCTGCCCCGATATCGTCTATAAATTTCTGTGTGACCGGCGCCCCTCCGGCCATGATCTTGACCTGATCACGGATACCGGATTCCTTCAGTGCCCTAACGGTCTCCTCCATTTTCGGCATGGTTGTAGTCAAAAGCGCTGACATGCCTAAAATATTCGCCTTATTCGATTTTACGGCCTCCACAAAATCCTGGGGTTTGACATTTGTTCCGAGGTCGACGACGCTGAATCCGGCACCCTGAAGCATCATCGATACCAGGTTTTTTCCAATGTCATGGAGATCTCCCTCCACAGTACCGATCACAATCGTCCCCAGGCCGCTTTTATCCTCCTCTGAAAGATGGGGTTTAAGGAGTGCGATGGCGCCCTGCATAACCCTGGCCGAACGAAGGACTTCAGGGATAAACAACTCACCGGTTTTCATCCGTTGCCCGACAATGTCCATTCCCGGAATAAGTCCGTTATCCAGGATCTCCTTTGCCGGAAGGTTCTTGTCCAGTCCTTCTTGAACCAATTTGTTGACGCTTTCCACATCCGCTGCGATCAACCCTTCTGCCATTTTTTCATACAGTTCTTCCATTTTCAGTTCTCCTAAAATAAAAAAATTAAAATGCGGGAACAATGTTGGTCTTTGAAAACAGCAAAATCCGGATAGAACGATGGTACAGATTCAAACCAACTCCGTTTTTGCCTATGAAAAGTACTGTTCAAGCAAAAGAAGAATTATTGGAATTGTATAAACAAGCTGTCAAAAGACAGCTTATCAGTGATGTTCCTGTTGGATTGCTTTTAAGTGGCGGGATAGACTCGGGACTTCTGCTCGGTTTAATGAACCTGCAGGGAAATTCCTGGCCTACATATACGGTTGGATACGGAAAAGGCTTCAAAGATGATGAGCTTGCTGATGCAGCAGAGACCGCAGGGATTTTTTCAGCACAACATGTATCAGTTGAGCTTGACAGAGAAACCTTCGAAGCCGATTTATCAAAAATAATTACTTGTTTAGAGGAGCCGGTCGCCACTTCATCGATTGTACCGATGTATTTTGTCTGTCAACGCGCCCGTCAAGACGTAAAAGTAGCTTTAATTGGGCAAGGGCCTGATGAGCTGTTTGGCGGTTATATACGCCATCTTGGCGTTCGCTATGGGGCTTATTGGCGGGGTTTACCTGAATGGGTGCGGGTGCCTTTGACAATCGCCATTAATAAATTGCCGAGAAATGAAGCGCTTAAACGTGGTGTTTATTCTTTAAACGAGCCCGACAGGCTGAAGCGGTATCAATATATATTTTCCATCATCGAAAACGCACAACCGGCTGATCTTGTATTAAATCTGAATTTATGCTAAAAAAGTTGGGAAAAGCTTGATATTGGCATGAAAAGCCACTTGGACGAACGGTCTTTTTTTGGAATTCTTGCTTGTTTAAATAGATCCCTCGGCTGGGCTCGGGATGACAGGCAAGGAAAAAGTAAAAAGGTGCGAAAACA
>PVMS01152461.1_pt1 | contig 12123 bp, 11 predicted proteins | sample 1853461 | NCBI WGS metagenome assembly PVMS01 (sample SAMN08582032, study PRJNA380276) | Marine sediment metagenome, whole genome shotgun sequencing project. | isolation source: ocean sediment barecode stripped | collected 2017
AATTACCTTCTTGTCCTCAAAGTCGACAGTTGCAATCCAGCGATCCTTATTGTCGTTCGAGCGAATGTACAACGACAGCTGCATGCCGTCGGGCGACCATTGCGGCGTCCAGATTTGTACACCTCGTGTCTCAGGCGCCTTGAGGCGCTTCTCCGCCGCTTCGCGATCCTCCCCTTCTGCTACGAAAAATTCGATCGCACTCTTGCGCAGCATATCCATGGGGTCGTCGTCAATACCCGGCAACCCGCTCAGGTCCAACTCGTACATTTCACCGTTGCTGAGGTCAACCAGCCAAGCCGACTGGTTCGCGTATCCGTTACGACCGACACGCATTCTCACTGTTTTATTTTCGACGTTACCACCCGCCGTCACAAAATTCGGCATGTTGCCTTCTTGCCCGGCTTCGAACTCCTTTGGCTGACTCACAACCACTGACCAATGACCGGCAGGTGACATTGTCTGACCCTGAGACTCCAGGTCATCTCCCATGTACACGGGTGCTGCCGCCAGCCCTTCATCAACCTCGAACAGTGTTTTGCTGCGTTGCCTGGCTTCTTCCTTGTCTCTTTCTATATTCTGCAGCTCGCTGTAGATGCGCAGCTGGTGAGCATTCAGGACATCAAAATCCTCATCCTTATCAGGATCATCTGTAAAACGAATGTCCGTCACTTGCTCCGTCAGGCCGTTCGCAGGATCGTGGACGAACATTTGGTCGTCGCGCAAGAATGCTATGCGGCGCCCGTCGCTCATAAACATGGGAGCCGATTCGACGGCGCTGGTGCGCGTGATTTGTCGAGAACCGCCATCATCGACAATGTAGATGTCGTCGGCGTATACATAGGCACGCCGATCACCCGCCACGTTGTAGATGATTGATGAGTGAAAACGCTGCGACCACTCCGATTCTGGTACCGGGTTTGTTGAGCCGCTGTTGCTGTCAATCGCGAACAGATCGAGCAATTTGGATCCCTGGCGTTTTTGTTGGTAATAGACAGTGCGATTGTCTACACCCCAGTACGATTGTTCCGGCGCGTTCCCCAGCCAGTCCGGATCTGCCATGATCTGTTCGAGCGTGAGAGACGGCACTCCGTCCTGCGCATCGGCGGCAACCGGTATCGTGGCCATGGCCAGCGCCAGAAAGAAAAATTTCCTAAATCGCAAATTCATTGTTACCCCCGAAAACACTCAAGTATTTGTGATGAGCTGAATGTGCCCGAATCCAATTTATTATTTATAAATTCCACGCTAACCTGACCGCGTTAGGCAAGTTATTCGATCACGACAGAACGAAGTATAGCTGGGCTAGACGGCTCAATACCGGGTTTTCCGTTGGTGATTTTCGTCGGGAAACTAATAAATGGGGTCAGAATAAAAACCGTAAGATTCGAACCGACTTTGTAGAAGTGGGCGATGCGACCGTCGCAGACTATGGGTCATTCATCTGCCAAGGCGAGAAATAGGGACACCTGTCCATTTCTGCAATATTTTGTCCACTGGGCGATATTGATGCGTGTCCTCATTTCCGGCAATACCTAATCATCAGGTATATACCGGTATATACTAGTATGATGCTATTCCTGAACAGAGTCTGCTCCGCCCTGGCTGACAAGGGCATCCGTTATGCTGTCGTAGGTGGCCATGCGGTTGCGCTGCACGGTGCTGTGCGCGGTACAGTCGATATTGATATAGCCTTGGCCTGGAACCTCAAGTCATTGCAGACAACTGAACAGGCACTACAAGACATTGGACTTGTTTCACGTCTGCCCATCAGTGCCGAAGACGTATTTGAATTTCGTGATGAGTACGCCCGAAAACGAAATCTGATTGCCTGGAATTTCTACAACCCTGGCAATATTACTGAGCAAGTAGACATCATCATTACCTATGACCTCAAAGGCAGGAAGGTGAAAAACATTGAAACCTTTGGCGGGATCGTCCGAATTTTGAACCGCAAAGATCTGATTGAAATGAAGCATGCAAGCGGTCGGCCGCAGGACCTGGAAGACATTAAGGCGTTAAGGAAGCTCGCATGAAAACTGTTCAGTATTTTAGTGATGAATATTTACGGCAGTGTCGGCAGATGACCCCAGATCAGATCGCCCGGTTTCTCGATGACTTTCGACAGTTGCATGGTAATGCAGGTCGATCACGGTCAAAACTCATCAGCATTAAAATTCCACAGAATCTGCTCAGTACATTCAAAGTGCGGGCCTCACTTGCCGGTATACCGTATCAGACGCAGATCAAGGTGCTGATGAAAGAGTGGGTCGAGAAACAGGACACCCATTAATTGGATTTATCAATTGGGCATGAGTGAACTCAAACACCACATCGAAGCACATGTACTGGTCGAATCAGCGGAAGATAGTCCGATTGACCTGTTGCAACGAGCGAGTGGACTTTCAAGACAACGAATTAAATTGGCGATGACCCACGGAGCTGTTTGGCTGACCCGCGGACGCAAAACCCGGCGGCTGCGTCGCGCAAAACGGACGTTACGACCCGGTGATGAAGTACACCTCTACTACGATGCGAAAATTCTGGCAGAAACCCCGGCTGAGCCAGCTCTAATTGCAGACGTTGGTGGTTATTCAGTGTGGCGCAAACCGTATGGGTTGCGATCGCAGGGCTCGAAGTGGGGCGATCATTGCACGGTGATGCGTTGGGCCGAGCGGCATCTGCAACCGGAACGTCCGGCATTTACCGTGCATCGCCTGGATCGGGCTGCCAATGGCCTGATTCTGGTCGCTCATTCCAAAACTGTTGCAGCTGCGTTATCGGAATTGTTTAGCAAGCGTGCAGTTGAAAAACGCTACATGGCGCTCGTAGCCGGCGACTTTTCCCAGCAGCCCAATCCGCATCGGGTAGAGCAGCCAATCGACGAAAAAGAAGCAATCAGTGAGTTTTCATTGCAAGCAGTCAGCACCGATGGCGCGCGATCGCTGCTGGATGTACGCATCGAGACCGGGCGCAAACACCAGATTCGTCGTCACCTGGCGGCGTTGGGCAATCCTGTTATTGGCGACCGGCTTTACGGCGCGGGAGAGAAAGACGGTGTGGACCTGCAATTGACGGCGTATATGCTGGCGTTTCATTGTCCCGTTAGTGATGAGCGGGTCGAATATCGACTGCAGACCGAATGGTTGCCAACGCTTTCTTGAGGGAAGGCGTATTGCACCGCCCGTACTGGTGTTTCTAGGCAGATTCCGGATCATCATCCGCAATGTGTGGCAGTAGCAGATCTTCCAGAAAATATGCAGATAACGAAGATCTCCCCGAAAGACCGGATTTTCGATAGAGAGCCCGTGATTGTTCCCGCACAGTGCGTTCGCTGGTTTGGCGAATACCTGCAATTTCCTTGAGGCTAAGGCCTTTTAGCAGGAACAGCCCGACCTCTGCTTCCGCATTGGTGAGTCGCCAGCGTTCAAATTGTCGCTCAATAGCCGCGCCGAGCCCCTGAATCAGCTCGTTGCTCTCCTTTTTCCACTGCTCTGCTTCCACCAGAGCCTCGACCAGGTCAGATCGGGTCCGGTCGAGTTGCCACCACATCAACACCATGCCGCTGAGGGCGACCAGGAATATGCCGAACTCGAATGTCAGGTGCCACAGGCTGACGCCTTCGCCATAGTCCACGAACAAGTCCCAGCCGATCAGCACAACGACCACGGCGAATAATGCGATCGCCGTCATTGTGGGTCGATTATTACGTACGTCATCCGACATATGCGGTGCCTTTTTAGCGAAACACTGGAATGTAGGTCATATGGCGGATTGTATCAGGATCATTTGAGCTTAAGACTGTTGCATGTCGAAGCGCAATTGAGAGTTCACATGAGTATTTCTGAAAACAGCATCAAAGTCTGGGATCCCATCGTTCGAATCGGACACTGGACCTTGCTGGTGGCGTTTTTCACAGCGTATTTCACAGAAGACGACTTCCTGACGGTGCATGTCTGGGCAGGCTACCTCATTGGCGCTGTTGTCTGTTTTCGCCTGATCTGGGGTTTCGTTGGCAGTCGCCATGCCCGATTCTCGGATTTCGTTCGTTCGCCGGCGGCCGCCTTCAGATACGTGGTTGGCCTCGTTCAAAATCAGAGCAAGCGCTATATCGGCCACAGCCCGGCTGGCGGAATAATGATCCTGTTATTGCTGACATTTCTGCTTGGCACTGTTTTTACCGGTGTCGTGTTGTACGGCATGGAGGAGAGTGCAGGGCCGTTGGCAAGGTGGGTCGCCGCATATGCAGACAGCGAAAATGTATGGGAAGAAGTTCATGAGGTTTTTGCCAACCTGACTTTGCTATTGGTCGTAATGCATGTCGCAGGTGTGTTGTTGTCAGGCCGTGTTCACAATGAAAACCTCATCAAGGCAATGCTGACTGGCCGGAAGAAGGCCCACTGATGACGACAACCCGCTTGCAAAATCGTCGTCGGTTGCGGCGCGCTGCAGTCCTGAGCATGTTGCTGGCAGTCGTGTCAGCTTCGGCGGAGACGTTGCCCAGTCATGAGCATCTCGCGCTTCCGGTTGACAACACACTCACCCTTTCAGCAGCGATTGATGTTGCGTACGCACGCTATCCAACCACCGCAGAGATTCTGGCTCGAACTGAGCAGGCAGATGCCTGGGCAGATCGTGGCAGCAGCTGGCTCGCCGATCGGCCGTCTCTCTTGCTGCGTTATCAAACTGACCGTTGGGGGTCGGATAACGGTTTGTATGAATACGAGGCCGGGATAGTGCTGCCACTCTGGAACTGGGGTGGGCGTAGTGCCGTACAAATGCTGGGTGAGACAATGTCGCTGGAGTCCGCTGCCGCCGAGCTGGCTGTGCGCTGGGAGGTTGCGGGCCTCTTGCGGAGCGCCTTGTGGAATATAGCGCTGGCAGAGAACGACCACGAACTGGCCGAGCAAGCGCTGGAAACTGCACAACGCCTGACCACTTCGGTCAAACGACGTTATGAACTCGGTGATGTCGCCATGACTGATGTGCTGCATGCCGAGTCTTTTTATCTCGAGGCACAAACCAAACTTATTGAAGTTACTGCGACGCTACTTGATGCGGAACGAGTCTATCGAAGTGTCACAGGTATGGAACGGCGTCCTCCGTTTTCAGGAGAAATGATCAGTGCACTTCACGATGTTGAAGCCGAGCATCCGGCCCTGGCGTTTGCGAACGCAGAAGTCCGGCGTGCCGAGGCCGTCCTGACCGTTGCAGAGGAGACCGCAGCGACCGGCACGAGTTTGTTGCTCGGTGCTCGCAGAGAAAGCCCGGCACTTGGAGATTTCTATGACGATAGTATCGGCATCACCCTGAATATTCCGTTCGGCGGATCTTCCAGCCGGCGGACCAAAATCAGTGTCGCATCAAGAGTGGCAGCAAGAACTCGCGCCGCGCAGGCCGAACAAGTGCGCTCACTGACCATGGCGTTACACGAAGCGGCACACAGTCTCAATGTGGTCCGTGAAAATATGTTTACCGCTACCGAACGAATGAAGCTGGTCGACCGACACCAGGTAATGGGGCTCAGCGCCTATGAGAAAGGCGAACTTGATCTCTTTGACCTCTTGAAATTGCAGGCTACTGCGCTCGATGCCAAACGTCAGGTGACGCGACTGGTGATTGATGAGAAACGGCAGACTGCACTCTATAACCAAGCTGTAGGAATCCTTCCATGATGCAAAAAACATTTCTGTCCCTCGGCCTTCTGCTAACACTGCTTGTTCGTGTTGCGGTTGCAGATGAAATTGCTGTTACAGCGGAAGAAGTCAGAAATCTCGGTATCGAGCTGGCCATACCGCAACCGGCACAGTCGACAACTGCCACTGAGGCGACAGCGCATGTCACGATTCCGCCGATGGGCGACGTATTCGTCAGCGCACCGCAGGCAGGACTGCTGGTGCGCCTGTATGTGGCCATAGGCGATGAGGTGTCCCAGGGTCAGACCATTGCGGAGCTGCAGGGCCCCGAGTTTCTCGCGCTGCAACGAGAGTTTCTGGATGCACTCAACACGAATCTCCTGGCACAAAACGACTACGCCCGGGACCAGCAACTGCATGACGAGGGCATCATCTCCGGACGGCGCCTGCAGGAAACAACAACTCGCGCACGCATTGCGACTACCGGAATCAACGAGCACCGCCAGTTGCTGAAATTTGCCGGCCTGACCGATAAGGAAATTCGCGCCCTCGAAACAGAACAGCGCCTGTTGCAAACGCTAACTATCCGCGCACCCATTGACGGTGTCATTCTCGATCGAATGGCAATCGCCGGCGAGCGCGTGGACAGGATGTCACCGGTCTACCGCATCGGAGATTTGTCCTTGCTGTGGCTTGAAATAGCCGTTCCTCGCGAGAAGGTCGCCGCCGTACGGACAGGCATGAAAGTGGCGATTGCAGGCTATCCGCTCGACTCGCCGGCGCGGGTGATAAGTATTGCGAGGTCGATCGACCCTGCTACGCAGGCGATCACCGTGCGGGCGAATTTAAGTGAGCCCGGGCACGGCTTGAGTCCGGGCGAGTTTGTCTCGGTCAAAATTGTTGCGGACTACACTGAAACGTCGGCAAAACCTCTCTGGGTAGTTCCTGCCGCGGCGGTTACAAGAAGAGATGACAGGCACTATGTATTCATTCGCACATCGAGTGGCTTCGATGCCTGTGAAGTGCAGGTCGTCAATGCCGATGCCGATAATGCATACCTTAACGCCGACATCGACCATGACACCAGTATCGCTGTACGCGGTATTTCAACACTGAAGGCGCTCTGGTCCTCGCAGAGTGACCCTGGCTGATGATGTCGAAATTAATTCAATTTGCGTTAACGCAGCGTGTGCTAATCATGCTGGCGACAGCGTTGCTTGCCGGTTTCGGTTACTACGCGTTCAAGCAATTGCCGATTGACGCATTCCCGGACGTGTCGCCGACACAGGTGAAGATCATCGTGAAGGCGCCGGGTATGACGCCGGAGGAAGTGGAAAACCAGATCACCGCACCGATTGAACTGGAGTTACTCGGCATTCCCAAACAAGTGATGCTGCGTTCAATAGCAAAATATGCGTTGTCTGACATAACCGTCGACTTCGCCGAGGGCACCGACATCTACTGGGCCCGGCAGCAGGTTGCCGAACGTCTGAGCGCGGCATGGGGCAACCTGCCGGAAGATATCGAAGGTGGTATTGCTCCGATGACAACACCTCTCGGTGAAATGTTCATGTTCACCGTGGAGGGCGATCTCAGCCTGACCGAGCGACGCACCATCCTGGACTGGATCATACGACCGGCGTTGCGAACCGTGCCCGGCGTGGCAGACGTCAACTCACTTGGCGGGTTTGTGCGCAGCTTTGAGGTAATGCCGGATCCGTATCGTATGGCGGCACGCGGCGTAAACCCGTTGCTGCTCGGTGAGGCGCTGACAGCCAATAATCGCAATGACGGCGCCGGACGAATGAGCGAGGGTGAAGAAGCGCTGCTGGTTCGATCCGAGGGTCGAATCAAAACGCTCGATGATGTGCGCCAGATTGTCGTTCGGGTTGAAAACGGAACGCCAATCAGAGTCAGTGATGTTGCGACGGTAAAAATTGGTGCGATCACAAGGTATGGTGCCGTAACTCAGAATGGTGAGGGTGAAGCAGTAGAGGGCCTTGTGTTGGGTCTTCGCGGCGCGAATGCGCGTGATGTTGTTGCTGGTGTGCGGCAGAAACTGGACGACATCGCAACCGCACTGCCGCAGGGTGTGTCGATCGACGTATTTTATGATCGTGGTGATCTAGTGAACCGAGCGGTCAGTACAGTTGCAAAAGCGCTGGCTGAGGCAACAGTACTGGTCGTCATTTTGCTAGTGCTGTTTCTCGGCGATCTGCGCGCATCCCTTGCAGTAGCCATGGTCTTGCCACTGTCAGCACTCGCGACTTTTATCCTGATGCGACAGTTTGGCATGTCAGCAAACCTGATGAGCCTTGGCGGACTGGCAATCGCCATCGGAATGCTGGTTGATGCCGCGGTTGTAATCGTGGAAAACATCACAACGCATCTTGGCGACTGGCAAAAAGAAAAACGATTGCCACGCCTGCACATTATTTACAGGGCAGTACGTGAGGTATCCGTACCGGTTGCGGCCGGTATTGCGATTATCATCATCGTATTTTTCCCCATCCTGACATTGCAGGGACTGGAGGGAAAACTGTTTACTCCGGTTGCGCTGACGATTGTCTTCGCATTGGCAGCCTCATTGCTGTTGTCGTTGACAATGATCCCGGTGCTTTCTTCGTTTCTCCTGAAACGTGTCTCGCACGAAGAGCCATGGTTGCCACGCAAACTGCAGGCGCTGTACATACCGGCATTGCGCTGGTGCCTCAACCATACGAAATGGGTGGCAATCGGCGCATTCGCGGGCCTCATCGCGACCGCAGGTGTCTATCTGCTAATCGGGAAGAGCTTTATGCCAACAATGGATGAAGGCGACATTATCGTACAACTTGAAAAGCTACCATCGATTACGCTGGAGAAGTCGATCGACCTGGACTTGCGTGTGCAAAAAGCGATTCTCGCGGAGGTTCCCGAGGTTGAGCGCATCGTGGCACGTGTCGGTTCCGATGAGATCGGCATGGATCCCATGGGCCTGAACGAGACCGATGTATTCATGGTGCTGCGCCCGAAGTCCGAGTGGCGTATGCGTAACAAGGAAGAGCTGATAGATGCAATCCGCGTCGTCCTGGAAAAATTCCCGGGAATCGCATATAGCTTCACGCAGCCGATCGAAATGCGCGTGTCGGAGATGCTCACAGGCGTGCGTGGCGACGTCGCGGTGAAACTGTTCGGCCCGGAGCTTGATTCGCTGAACCAGTATGCAGCAGAAATAGCTGAAGTTCTTCGCGCAGTTCCTGGTAGTGAGGACGTGTTCGCCAGTCAGAACGCAGGCGTTCAGTACTACGAACTTGACATCGACCGCCTCGCGGCTGGTCGGTTGGGCATGGATGTATTGAGTATTCAACGAATACTTCGCACACAACTGGAGGGCGTGCGGCTGGGAATCGTACAAGAGGGCTCGCGTCGTACGCCGCTTCTGATGCGGGCGGACGCGGCGGTTGGGGCGTCACCGGCTTCATTCTCGACGATGCCGATCGCACTGGCAGGTGGTATCAGTGTTCCACTGAGTAGTCTCGCGAAGATTCGGCATGTGGAAGGTGTCGTGGCTATTGGGCGCGAGCGTGGTCAGCGATATACGGTAGTCAGAACAAATGTCGCCGACCGTGACCTCGTGGGTTTTGTCGAAGAAGCCAGGAATGCTGTTGCAGCCGCTATTGATCTGCCGGCGGGCTACTACATTGAGTGGGGCGGTCAGTTTGAAAATCAGCAGCGAGCCGCTGCGCGCCTGGCACTTGTGGTGCCCGTATCAATCGGGCTGATATTTTTGCTGCTTTTCTCCACGTTCGGCTCGGTGCGGCAGGCCCTATTGGTCCTGACGAACATACCATTTGCCCTGATTGGCGGCGTCTTCGCGCTATGGTTGACCGGTGAGTACTTATCGGTGCCGGCCTCCGTCGGCTTTATTGCGCTACTTGGCATTGCCGTATTAAACGGCGTCGTCATGGTCTCCTACTTCAATCAACTAAAAGCCCACGGACTATCGATGTCTGAGTTGGTAATCCAGGGGGCGAAACGCCGTCTGCGGCCAGTACTAATGACAGCGAGTATCGCTGCATTTGGGCTCGTACCATTGTTGTTCGCAACAGGGCCTGGCTCTGAAATCCAACGCCCACTCGCAATTGTCGTGATCGGCGGGCTGATTACAGCGACTTTGTTGACTCTATTCATCTTGCCAATACTGTACCGCCGGTTTGGCGCTGGAGAATCCACAGTATGACTGAATCGAATCATACCGAGGCACTGGTTACGCTAAATGTGCCGCCAGATATTGAGGAGGCAATCGTCGATTGGCTGTTGGCAAGAGAAGACAGCACCGGTTTTACGAGCTTTCCGGTTTACGGGCACAGCACCAGTCACGATGGCCTGAGCCCGATAGAACAGGTTAGCGGCCGGCAACGCCGCCAGCAATTCCAAATTCAGATTCGAGCCGAAAATGTTGATGTGTTCATCGACAATATTCGAAAATCATTTGGAACTGCAGGAATACATTTTTGGGTATTACCGCTAACCCTTGGCGGACATCTAAAACCGCCTACTTAGCTGTCACTTTTTTCCTGCTGACCTTTTTCTTTGCAGCTTTCTTTTTCGCCGGCTTTTTTCTGGCTACGGATTTCTTCGCAGCTTTCTTTTTCGTAACTTTCTTCTTGGTTGCTTTCTTCTTAGCGACCTTTTTCTTCTTTGCCGGTTTTCGCTTCAGCTCCCGCTGGATGATCGCCAGCGCTCGATCTATCTTCAGGGCGTGCGCAAGATGATTGCGGGCATTGGTCAGGTCATCCATCACAGGCGCAAGATCCGTGCGCAGCTGCTTGACGTCGCCTTTCGCGCCGTCGGCCATTTTTTCCAGATTACGAATCTGCTTTCTGAGCTCCCGCTTGGCCTTGGTTGCGGTGGTGTTCGCCAGCCGCTCGGTTTTCTTTTGCAACTGCAGTCCGGTCCGTTTGGCGCGTGTACTTGCCTTGGCGATTTCGTTCCTAAGACGCTTGCGCTGCCGATCCAACTCCTTCGTGGCGCGCGTTGCGGTAGCCAGGAATTGCTTCTTTGTCTGCTGAACGGTTTTTTCAAGCTCGGTCAGTTCTTTACTCACAGCGTTGATCCTCCGATAAAAATACAGGTTTCGAAACACACTCTAACAGGGATCGATTGCGGATGGTGTAAGGGATAGCCACAGCAGGCGTACAACACAAAGCTATATAATGTCGACGTGTAGTAGTTAAAGGAGACGGAGAATGGCTGGAGTCGATGGGCGTGTCGCGCTGGTCACAGGGGCGGGCCGCGGAATCGGGCGTGCGACTGCTGAACTTTTGGCATCACGCGGGGCTCGTGTCGTGGCCGTCGCCCGCACTGAGCAGGAGTTGGCGCAGCTGGGCCTGGAGTATGTTGTCGCTGATCTTGGCACGTCGGAAGGTTGCGCCGGGGCAGTCACTGAGGCCGAACAGCGATTCGGGCCGATTGAGATTTTCGTGTGCAACCACGGCATCGGCTCGGCACATGAGCGGGTGATCTGGGAGCAGGACCCAGCCGTCTGGAGCGAGACCATGCGGGTTAACCTGGATGGGCCATTTCATCTCTCACGACTACTGTTACCGGGAATGATCGAGCGTAAATACGGACGTATGGTCTACACCAGCTCGACAGCTGGTGAGGTCGCTGAATTCGCGGGCAGTGCGTACAACAGTTCCAAACACGGGCTGCTGGGATTGATGCGCTCGGTTGCACAGGACGCTGGCCCGCATGGCATCACATCCAACGCCGTGCTGCCAGGATGGGTGCGGACCGAGATGGCCGAGCGCTCAGCGAAAAGCGAGGCCGCGGAACGCGGCATAACAACTGATCAAGTGTGGGAGGAACGCGCTGCAATGTATCCTCCGAGCCGCGTCGCGACACCGCAGGAAGTGGCCGAAATGATTGCATTCCTGGCATCCGAGGAGTCCAGTGGCGTCAGTGGAGAGGCGATTCGGGTCGCACTTGGGAGCATCTGGTAGCTAGTAAAAAAGCTGCCGGATTTATTTTCGACACTGTCGTTAACATGGTCAAGAAAAAAATCCGGTACCTTTACTGTAGAAGCAAGATTACGGAACTGATTGGTCTACCGGACCACTACATATCTCGTCAGATGTTGCGTGACCGCTCCAGCACTCCTAATATGAGGGTAAGTCAACTTTCCACTCCGTTAACAATGGGGTTACCCGGTGAGCGACGAAATTTCAGAGATTGAGAAGCAATTATTTGAATTGACGACGAAGCTCAACAAGCTTCGCAAATTGAATTCCGGTGACGAAGTCCGGAATTACACTTTCTCGACATTGGATGGCGACGTGACCTTGCTGGATATGTTTGGCGAGAATACCGCGCCTGGCATATTGCCCTCTCCCGCCATAACGGTTTGTTCCTGAATATATTCGCCACTGCCATGAGAGGCCAGGCGAAAACGCCAGTCACGCGAATTCGCGAAAGTTCGCTGCACGTTTGGAGAATCTTTTGACAC
>PVMS01175542.1_pt1 | contig 12123 bp, 13 predicted proteins | sample 1853461 | NCBI WGS metagenome assembly PVMS01 (sample SAMN08582032, study PRJNA380276) | Marine sediment metagenome, whole genome shotgun sequencing project. | isolation source: ocean sediment barecode stripped | collected 2017
AAAAATTGTAGCCACAGGTTATGCTGACGTAGGTTTTGATGTTGATATTGGTCCGCTATTTCAAACTCCAGCTGAAGTCGCCAAACAAGCCATCGAAAATGATGTCCATATTCTTGGTGTTTCATCATTGGCCGCAGGTCATAAAACTTTAGTACCTCAGGTCATTAAAGAACTTAAAAAATATGATCGTGAGGACATAATGGTTATTGTTGGAGGTGTGATTCCAAAACAAGATTATCAATTTTTGTTTGATGCAGGAGCGGTTGCGGTTTTTGGTCCTGGAACTAAAATTAGTGAGGCCGCAATTAAAATTTTAGAGATATTATTAAATTAAATAAACAGATATTTAATAAGGCCACAAACAGTTCAAAACCTTCACTATTTGTTAACAACTTCCAGTTTATTTAGTCGTAAATAGTTGTATTTTTACGCGTATTAAAACCAAATCATTTAATGGGTAAAATCATTGCAATTGCCAATCAAAAAGGTGGTGTTGGAAAAACCACAACTTCAGTAAATCTTGCTGCTTCTCTTGGTGTCCTTGAAAAGAAGGTGCTACTTATAGATGCGGATCCTCAAGCTAATGCCACATCCGGACTTGGTATTAAAGTTGAACATGTTGAAATCGGCACCTATCAGTTATTAGAACATACGTGTACAGCCGAGGAATGCATCTTAGATGCTAATACGCCTAATGTTGATATAATTCCAGCACATATCGACCTTGTGGCCATTGAAATTGAATTGGTTGACAAAGAAGAGCGGGAATACATGTTGAAAAAAGCTATTGCACATTTAAAATCGGCTTATGACTATATCCTTATTGACTGTGCACCATCTTTAGGATTGTTAACTCTAAATGCTTTAACAGCTGCTGACGCCGTACTCATTCCAATTCAATGTGAATATTTTGCCTTAGAAGGCCTTGGTAAATTGCTAAATACAATTAAAAGTGTTCAAAAAATTCATAATGAAGATTTAGATATAGAGGGCTTATTATTGACAATGTATGATTCACGTTTAAGACTTTCCAATCAGGTCGTTGAAGAGGTTCAAAAGCATTTCAATGAAATGGTTTTCCAAACAATTATTCAACGTAATGTACGTTTAGGAGAAGCGCCAAGTTATGGCCAAAGTATTATCAATTATGATGTGAGTAGTAAAGGTGCGACCAACTATTTAAGTTTGGCGAAAGAAATTATTACAAAAAACGAAATTGAAGCATAATGGCGAAGGCAACACAAAAACAGGCCCTTGGAAGAGGGTTATCTGCTCTATTAAATGATCCTGATAATGATATTTTATCGGTTAATGATAAAAATGCCAAAAAGGTCATAGGCAGTATTGTTGAGCTTGATTTAATAAATATTGACGTTAATCCTTTTCAGCCCAGAACAAAATTCAACGAAGAATCGCTTCGTGAATTGGCGTCATCAATAAAAGAACTTGGTGTCATTCAACCCATAACTGTTAGAAAAGTTGGATTTAACAAATTCCAATTGGTATCAGGAGAACGCCGTTTAAAAGCTTCAAAATTAATCGGTCTGAAGACCATACCGGCTTATATTAGGATCGCTAATGATCAGGAATCGTTAGAAATGGCATTGGTTGAAAATATACAACGCCAAGATCTGGACCCCATTGAAATTGCGTTGTCATATCAGCGCCTAATCAATGATATTAATCTTACACAAGAACAAATGAGTCATCGTGTAGGTAAAAAAAGATCAACCATCACGAATTATTTACGATTATTGAAACTTGATCCCATCATTCAAACAGGCATGCGTGATGGATTCCTTTCAATGGGTCATGGTCGTGCTCTTATTAATATTGAAGATCAAGGAACTCAATTAGATATTTACGAAAAAATTCTTGTTAAAAAACTATCGGTCAGAGAAACAGAAAATAGTGTAAGAAACCTTAAACTACCCAAAAAAACTACCTTATCCAAAAAAGAGGAGTTACCAATATTCTTCAAAAAAGGAGCTAAAGAAATATCAGAATACTTTGGACATAAAATTATCGTTAAAGCAGCTAAGAATGGCAGTGGTAAGATCACAATTCCTTTTCATTCTGAAGAAGATTTTAGCAGAATAAAAAAATTGGTTAAAAGTGCAAAGTAAGCCGCTCTATTTTATTGTATTTCTCCTCCTGCCTGTTATTGGTTATTGTCAAGATGATGATAAAGGTATAATTGATGAAAAAAATAATGCAATTATAGATACAGTTTCAGTTGAAGCTATCGATCCATTATCGCCTTCAAAAGCAGCTTTTTATTCAGCTATACTACCTGGTTTAGGTCAGGCTTTCAATAAAAAATATTGGAAAATTCCAATTGTCTATGTAGCATTGGGAACAGGGATTTATTTTTATATTGATAATACTAATGAATATAATCGGTATCGTGATGCTTTTAAAAATAGGTTAGCGGGATTTGATACTGATGAATTTTGGGGAACAGATATTAATGGCGACCCTTTAACAACACCTAACATTTCCAATGACGGCTTAATACGTGCACAACAATCATTGCGAAGAAATAGAGAAATTTCGCTTCTGGTAACCCTAGGTATTTATGCATTAAATATAATTGACGCTAATGTGGATGCACATTTGCTGCAATTCAATATAAACGAAAATCTGGCATTAAAACCACATTATAAGATTAATGAATTGGATGCTTCAACCAATTTAGGACTTACCTTAGATTTTAAATTTTAACAGATGAAGATAGCATTACTAGGGTATGGAAAAATGGGAAAGGCTATTGAACAGATAGCTATTGAACGTAACCATTCTATTGTATTAAAAGTTGATGAACATACCGAAGATTATGATATAACTACAGCTGATATTGCCATAGATTTTAGTATCCCTGATGTAGCTTTTGCAAATATTTCAAATTGCTTGAATAATGGTATTCCTGTGGTTTCCGGAACGACCGGATGGCTTGCAGATTATCATACTATCGTTGCCTTATGCAAAGAGCGTGATGGCGCATTTATTTACGCCTCTAATTTCAGCCTTGGTGTCAACATTTTTTTTGAAATGAACAAGAAACTTGCTAAAATGATGCAAGAATTTTCTCAATACCGAGTTAAGATTGAAGAAATTCATCATACTCAAAAATTAGATGCACCAAGTGGAACAGCAATTTCCCTGGCTAAAGGCATTATTGAGAATTCCAATTATAAGAATTGGGAATTGGACAATTCGAACACTGAAGATGTCATTCCAATTAAGGCTGAACGTTTAGAAAATGTTCCTGGAACACACCTGGTAAATTACGAATCTAATGTTGATAAAATTACCATGACTCACGAGGCTTATAACAGAGAAGGATTTGCTTTAGGTGCAGTGGTTGCTGCAGAATGGTTAGTTGAAAAAACCGGAATTTTTACCATGAAAGATGTGTTAAATATTGATTAAGATGTCTCATATTTGTAACACTTTATCTAACTACATAACTAACTAACAAAACAGTATTAGTATGACTTGGACAGAATGGTTAATTGTTATTTTAATAATTCAGGTAATTCATGGTTTAGGTACATGGAAGTTATATATCAAAGCTGGGCGTAAATCATGGGAAGCCTTTGTTCCGATCTATAATGGCATTGTGCTAATGAAGATCATCAACAGATCTTGGTGGTGGATTACATTGATTTTCTTACCAATTATTAACCTCATAATGTTTCCGGTAATTTGGGTTGAAACTGCCAGAAGTTTTGGTAAAAACAAGATGGTTGATACTTTACTGGCAGTTATTACCTTAGGGTTTTATAACTATTACCTAAATTATTTCACAGATGTTAACTATGTTGAAAACAGAGATAAAAATCCTAAATCATCATCTGGAGAATGGACAAGCTCAATCTTATTTGCTGTTGTTGCAGCTACGTTAGTACATACCTATTTTATGCAACCTTACGTAATTCCAACATCCTCTTTGGAAAAATCATTATTAGTTGGTGATTTCTTATTTGTAAGCAAATTCCACTTTGGAGCACGTACTCCAATGACCGCAGTAGCAGCACCAATGGTTCATGACACAATTCCACTTTTAAAAGTAAAATCGTATATCGCTGAAGATAGAAGAGAAAAAACCACTTCCTGGAAGAACAAATTTCAATTTCCATATTTTAGATTTCCAGGCTTTCAAGATATCAAACGCAATGAAATCGTAGTATTTAATCAACCTGCTGATACTATGTATCATATGTATAAGCCGGCAGATCGCTATTATTATAAACCTATAGATAAAAAAACAAATTTAGTAAAACGGTGTGTTGCTATTCCAGGAGATTCATTAGAAGTTCGGGATGGCTATGTTTATATAAATGGAGAAAAAAATGTTCTCCCAGATCGTGCGCAATTACAATTTTCATATCTGGTACAGCCCAAAAGCGTTCAATTTAACCCAAAAGTTATGAACGAACGTTATGACATAACAGATCCTTTTGGAATTATAAATAATCAGAATACCTATAAATTTGTTGGGATTAGTGATGCTGCTTTAAATAAGTTCAAGGATCATCCTAATGTTGGTTCTATTGATCCAATCAAGCAGGAACAAGGTATACGTGGGCAAAGTATTTTTCCTGACGATCCTTATTACAATTGGAATAATGATTGGTTTGGCCCTTTGTATATCCCTGAAGGAGGGAAAACAATTGAACTAAATCTCGATATTTTACCTCTTTATAAACGTATAATTACTGAATACGAAGGAAATACATTAAGTGTTAAAGGAAATCAGATCTTTATTAATAATGAGCTGGCTTCAACTTATACGTTTAAACAAGATTATTATTGGATGATGGGAGATAATCGCCATAACTCATTAGATGCACGTGTTTGGGGATTTGTTCCTTTTGATCATGTAGTTGGTAAGCCTGTTTTTATCTGGATGAGCTGGAATGGAATTAAGAATCCAAGATGGCATCGTTTTTTTACAACTGTTCATGGAACAGGAGCTCGAGTTTCTTATCTCATTCCGTTTCTGGTTTTGTTGTTTGGTTCTTATGGTTATAGCAAATGGCGCAAGCGAAAAAAAATTAAAAGATAATTATGATATTTAGGCAATGAACATTCTACTTCATCCTGGTTACTTTCCAAATATTGCCACTTATATTGGATTAGCAAAAGCAAGTGAAGTGAGCTTTGAGGTTCATGATAATTATCAAAAACAAACCTATAGAAATCGTACTGTCATTTACAGTGCTAATGGTAAAATCGCACTGATTGTTCCTGTAAAATTTTCTCACAACAATAGACAATTGTATAGGGATGTGAAAATCGCAAATGATGGTAAGTGGCAATCAACGCATTGGAAATCATTACATAGTGCGTATAGCACTTCACCTTTCTTTGAATACTATGCCGATGATCTTGCACCATTATTTCAAGATGAACAAGAATTCATTATGGAATTTAATTTTAAATGTTTGGATGTGATTGCTGAATGTTTACAGTGGGATTTAAAATATACAAGCTCGAACTCCTACGAGAAAATACCTAATAAATCTGATCTACGTGATTTGATCAATGCCAGAAAAGAAAAAGAAATTCAATGTGAGCCTTATTCTCAAGTATTTTCAAATAAATATGGTTACATCAATAACCTTAGCATTTTGGACTTACTCTTCAATGAAGGTCCAAATACTTTAAATTACTTGCAGTCGCAAAACCCGGAAGGATTATTATTCTAAGCTTACTCTTGTTAATATTGGATAGTGATCTGATAGTTTAATATCGAATGTTTTAAAATGGTTGATATTAAAATTGGAATCGGCCAAAATAAAATCAATTCGAACAGGGAAATATTTAAAGTCAAAAGTTCGACCAAATCCGTTTCCAGCATCAACAAAAGTATCAACAAGATCGCCTTTTATCAAATTATAAACATAAGAATATGCTGTATTATTGAAATCACCGCATATAATCATTTTATGTGGGGAATTCTGTTTATGCTGAACAAACAATTCAGCCTGATCTTGCTGCATTCTAAATGTAGTAGCTACACGTCTTAATAAGCGTTCTGATTTTTCCTTTTTCAACTCTTCAACATTTGCATTTATGCCAGAAGATTGAAGGTGAACATTATAAATTCTTATAGTATCATCTTCTTTCACAATATCGGCAAAAATGGCATTATTAGCTGTATTTTTAAATTCTATAGACCCCGAATTAATAATTGGAAATTTTGACCAAATGGCTTGACCATGTTTCATTCGCGTACCCGAAAGTTTCTCAAATTTATACGCATAAATGTCCAACAAAACATGATCATCTGGATGATATTCCTGAAAACTGATCACGTCGGGATCTTCTTCTTTAATAAAATCGGAAATTTGAGAAGCTACATCATGTACATCAATCCAATTATAAACATTAAACAACCTCACATTGTAATTCATTACGCTAATATCACTGTCATTTTCGATTTGTTTCGATGAGGAAAATTTATAGAAGGACCACACATAATTATAGCCAACAACCAAAACAAAAATAGATATCAAAATTTGTTTTTTTACTTTCAATAACCAATACACTACAAAGAGAATATTTAATATTATTAACAAAGGCACAGCTAAACTTAGTACAGATAGAAGTGCAAAATTTTTAGGTGCAACGTGAGGCAAGATATATGATAGTAAAAGCATTGTCGCAATGAGCGAATTGAAGAAAAAAATTATTTTATCAACGAAACTAAGTTTCTGCATTATTTATTTTTTTCCAGCTTTAAATAAAAATTCCTTTTCGGCTTGACTTAAACTATCATAACCACTTTTACTTATTTTATCTAATATAATGTCAATTTGTTTCTGATTATTAAACTCACTAAATTCTTCTTTAGTATGACCTGCGAATTGCTTTTTCCCTTTTCTGTGAACTGTCTTTAATTTCGATTTCTTTGATCTGCTAAATAAATTCGAAATACTATCCATGATTCCTTCAAACCCCTTTCCAATGTCTGTTCCAGCCTTTAATCGGGTCGCATAGAAAAATCCTAATACATCACCCCCTAAATGAGCTACATTACCTCCCGGATTATCACCAAATAATCCCAATACATCAAAGACCACTAATGCCATGGCTATGTATTTGAGCTTAATATTAATTCTTACTAAACGCATTTCATAATTGGGCATATAAGCACTTAAAAAAACCAAGCAGGCATGTACACCAGCGGAAGCTCCCACTAATGGCCCTGCATGTACCAAAATACCTTGTGGTATTAATGCATAAACTAATATAAAAACTAATCCGCCAGATAGAATTCCGAGAAAATAAATATTTAGAGACAATTTAACACTGAACAAATTAGAAAATGAACGTCCAATAAAATATAAAACCAACATATTGAACAAGAGATGCCAAAGACCAAAATGTGCAAATCCATAGGTGAAAATTGACCACGGTTTGACTATGAATTCTGAAAATTCTTTTGGCAGTGCTAACCAACTCAGGCTGTCAGGACGAGGTAATTTCTGAAATTGCCAAATGAACCATCCAATAATATAAACCAGCACATTAACAGCAATGATCTTATCAAAGGCCGTTAGTCTTTTTAATTTGTCTTTTATGTCGTAGTTGAAAGAAGTCATTTAATTCCAACGGTACTTATCAAACTGATTTTTCTTCCAGAAATACATCATTAAAAATCCGGATAATGCACCTCCAATATGTGCCGCATAAGCGGTATTGCTTGGACTAAAAAAGGACTGCCCGGTTAAGGCTGAAATTAAATCTAATAAGATTATTGCAGGGATAAAATATTTAGCTTTTACTGGAATTGGCAGAAAAATGAGCATCAATTTACTCTCAGGAAAAAGCATACCAAAAGCCACTAGAACTCCCATAATTGCTCCTGAAGCTCCTACCATGGTTGTATTAAATGACGTTACAAAACCACCGAATTCATTGCCAAGTACACCCTCCCAACCAATATTGTATTTCCCTTGATTAAGGATATCAATGATTTCAATACCATTATAACCGCTGGAAGTAAGAACATCTAAGCCTGAATTAAATTTAAAGTATAAAAAAGCCAATTGGAAGAAAGCTGCACCAAGACCAGCTAATATATAAAATAACAAGAATTTCTTAGTGCCAAAAACCTGTTCCACAGCTGTACCAAACATCCATAGAGCAAACATGTTAAACAAAATATGTGTGATGCCACCATGCATGAACATATGCGTGAGAATTTGCCATGGCTGAAACAAATCATTTTTAGGAAAATACAACGCAAAATATTCGTAAAATAGTTGGCCATTACCAATAGCCATCGTACCAATGAACATAATTACATTAACGATCAATAAATGCTTAACTGAATCGGTCAATTGGAGTCTCATAGATCTATCTAAATTTCTTGTCTAAATCATCACCACTTAATGTAATGAAGGTTAATGTATTTAATGGTGTTATTGATGGTTCCTTACAGGCGAACAAACTATTAACCAGATGTTCCTGTTCTTGTACGGTTAATTTTTGTCCCGATTTAATAGCCAAGCTTTTTGCGAGTGATTTAGCAATAAGATCACTTTGGCTAAAATGGCTATCAGGTACTTGATGCTCAACATCATTTATTAGTTGTTCCAAAACATTTGACACATTAACCTCAATAACACTTACTGGAATTCCCGTAAGTTCCACCTCATCATGATCCAATTTTGAAAAAACAAAACCTGTTAACTGCAATTGTGATTTAAGACCTTGTAAAGTGGCAACCTCAATAGTTGAGAATTGCAAACTTAAAGGAAATAATAACTGTTGACTTACAGACTCTTCAATAGTTATACTTTGCAAAAAAGATTCATATAATACACGTTGATGTGCCCTATGTTGATCAATTATCAATAGCCCTGATTTTATGGCATTAACAATATATTTATTGTGTATTTGAAACGTTCGTAATTCTGACTTAGTATCTTTATCTTCAAACATCGATAACATTTCATGATCGCTTTCAAACTGGACCTGACTTAATTCATGATCTGGAATATTTCCCTTAGATTCTAATCCAATATATAAACTTTCCCATCCTGCGGTTTGTTCCTTTTTATAGGTAGTTGATCTTCTTGAAGGGGAGGTTTCATCTTGAAACGGATTAAACATCTTATCAACTTCAACAATTGGTACAGTCGCTTGTTTATCTTTATAGGAATATGGTGTTTCAAGATTAGCGTTATGTTCAAAATCTAAAACTGGTGCAATACTAAATTGCCCTAAACTATGTCTTATTGCAGCTCTCAAAATAGCATATAAAGTATGTTCATCTTCAAATTTAATTTCTGTCTTTGTTGGATGAATATTGATATCTATTGATTTTGCATCTACATCTAAATATAAAAAATAACTTGCATGTGTTCCTTCTCGGAGTAATCCTTCAAAAGCCGAATTAACCGCGTGATTTAAATAAGAACTTTTTATAAATCTGCTATTGACGAAAAAGAATTGCCCACCACGTGTTTTTTTAGCAAACTCTGGTTTTCCAACAAATCCGGATATTTTGATGACTTCAGTTTGTTCTTCAACCGGGATTAATTTTTCATTGGTTTTATTTCCAAAAATGTTTACAATGCGCTGACGGTCATTACTTTGAACTAAATTAAATAATTCACTTCCATTGTGAAACATTGAAAATGTAATGTTTGAATGTGCCAGTGATACCCGATGAAATTCATCAATAATATGTCTTAATTCTACATTATTTGATTTTAAGAAATTACGGCGTGCCGGAACATTGTAAAATAAGTTCTTAACCGAAACTGATGTTCCTTTAGGAGTTACAACTACCTCTTGAGAAAGCACTTTACTTCCTTCAATTTTAAGATAGGTCCCAATCTCCTCCAGCTCTAGTTTTGTTTTTAATTCAACATGTGCTATAGCTGCAATACTTGCTAAAGCCTCACCACGAAATCCCTTTGTATGAATATCAAAAAGATCTTCGGCCGTTCTGATTTTAGAAGTCGTATGGCGCTCGAAGCTCAATCTGGCGTCAGTTGTACTCATCCCTTTTCCATCATCAATAATCTGGATCAAGGTTTTACCAGCATCTTTTACAATGAGCTTAACTATTGAGGATTGTGCATCAATGGCGTTTTCTAATAACTCTTTAACCACAGAAGCTGGTCGTTGCACAACTTCGCCAGCTGCTATTTGATTTGCAACATGATCAGGTAATAATTGAATAATATCTGCCATTTAGTTTTTATCCAAAGAATATAGATAAATCAAAATCAATGATAAAAAGGAAGATCAAAAGTAAAACTGCTATGATATATAAAATGCGTCTGTTAGCTGCTCTGTCAGGGTTTCCCTTAAGATCCTCCATCGCACTATTAAAGCGGGACCTTATGCCTCCAACGCTTCCTGTTGTTTTACGATAATCATCAAATTTTTGTTTGATCTCAAACGGATTACCTTCACCTTTACCCTTATAGTAACGAGGTGTGTAATCAAACTTTTTGTTTTTACGTAATTTAAAAATTCCCATAATTCCTTAAGTTTCAAAATTACTCAAAATCAAAATGAAAGTCGAATAACCAGACTTAAAATTTGTTAACAAATCTCAATTATTAAAATATATTGAAAATAAATAGGATTATCGAGAACACAAATCCGCCATTTTTATAGCAGCAATAGCGGCTTCAGTACCTTTGTTACCATGTTTACCACCGGAGCGTTCGATGGCTTGTTGCATAGTATTATCGGTTAAGACACAAAAAATAACCGGAGTATCATAAAGAATATTTAAATCTTTTATGCCTTGCGTTACCCCTTGGCATACAAAATCAAAATGTTTAGTTTCACCTTGAATAACACTACCTATAGCTATGACCGCATCCACATCTTGTTCTTGCATTTTTTTGCATCCATAAATAAGTTCAAAACTACCAGGAACGTTCCAACGAAGAATATTTTTTGCAGGAACACCACAATCTACCAATGTTTCATAAGCCCCTTTATACAAGCCTTCAGTTACCCTTTCATTCCATTCTGAAACAACAATCCCAAATCGAAAATTATTCGCGCTTGGGATTGTTGTTTTATTGTAATCTGATAAATTTTTGTTAGCAGTTGCCATTTTTAGTTGCTTGCAGCTTCAACTTTTCCTATAAATACGTCAATATTGGTAGCTTCTGTACTTTTAGAAAATTCATCTTTTATTCTATTAAAATATTTTAAAGCCTGACCATTTTTACCTAATTGCATTGCTATCACAGCAGCTTTGAATAAATACATAGGTGTTGTGAAATCATTGGTTTTCATCTCAGCAGCCTTTACATAATAATCCAAAGCGTCACTAGGCTGATTTAACTGAACAAATGCATCACCAATTCCACCTTTGGAAATCGGTCCCAAAGCATCATCATCACTAGAGAAATCTCCTAAATAAGTAATTGCGTTTTGATAATCTTTAAGATTTAAATAGGCCATCCCGGCATAATAATTCGCTAAATTTCCAGCTTTTGTACTGCTATGATTATTTATAATATCAAGCATCCCATACTTCCCTTCGCCTCCATTTAAGGCTAAGTTAAAAAGTGAATCTTTTTCTACACCATTTACGGCCTGATCAAAATATTGCTGTGCTTGGAACATATCGTTCATTGCTTCACTCTGCTTAGGTTCTTGAATAAGTTTGTCATATCCTAAATATCCTAATACAACAGCAGCAACTATTCCTATTAGAATAAAGATGTATTTTTGGTTCTTAATAACCCACTCTTCAGTTTTTGAAGCACCTTCATCCAGAGTTTTAAAAACCTCTGCTGTTTTTGATTGGTCTTCAATAGCATCTCTTTTCTTCGGTTTGTGCCCTCTTTTCTTATAAGTCGCCATATAATATGATTTATTGCGCCGCAAAAATAAAATTTTTATTGGTATAAAAAAGGTAAATTATTTGTTATTTTTCAATAATTTGCAGCGCCTTTCATCAATCTTGAGGTTTATTTTTTCAATACTAGTCCTTTTTTAATGATTTTAAAAACTTTATCCTTAATTAATTATAAAAATTTTGACAGCCAAAAGTTTGAGTTTGACAGTAAAATAAATTGTTTTTCCAATGCCATTTGGGCCAACAAAACAATTTATTTTACTGTCAAA